>ENA-UEOL01002382-UEOL01002382.1-human-gut-metagenome-genome-assembly--contig:-NODE-2382-length-10507-cov-8.454650_pt1 | contig 10507 bp, 9 predicted proteins | sample MGYA00242884_ERZ507884 | MGnify/ENA primary metagenome ERZ507884 (study PRJEB26167, sample SAMN06115417) | human gut metagenome | host: Homo sapiens | place: China:Chongqing | collected 2015-03-06... | reverse complement strand
AAGGAGCCCTTCTTCTTATCGTGTCCATTCTATGGGGTTTATTTTAGCTTTACCAGCTGGCTTTCACCCTCTTCTCTTCCTTCCAGCCTTCCTTCTTCTCTGCCTTCTTCTCTGCCTTCTTCTCTGACGTCGTCATCATGTAACAGTTCTTTCATGTACTCCGACCTCCATTCCTCATTCTTACGTGCTCTACGCACCGCTTCATCTATCCTCCGGCTCAGGTCTCCTCCGACCTTCCCAAATCTTCTCCGTTCCATCCTTCAGGTACAGCTCTCTGTCTTCCTTACACAGATTCTGGAACAAATACTTCGCATATCCCCAGCCAAACGGATCAAATCTTCTCCACCGGCTGATGGTTCAGATTCTGCATCTCTGCATCGTACATACGCTTTTTATCCCGCGTATACATATCCAGCCGGACCGGCTTGCCACTTTATCACCCATCGCCTTACCAAACATAAAATCATCCGAAATCGTCAGTTCCTCATATCGTTTTGCCATCCGTGTTCTCCTCTCACACTCCACAGGAGAATAAACAACTACAATACGTAGAACAAACGCTCTGTCCTTCATCATCTCCTGCTCTATTGTATTTAATGGGGTAAATAAGCAGGAATTCCTCTGAAGTCACAGATATCAACTTATGCTGATTTAGAAATTTGAGATAGAAAAAAAATCTGCTTACAAACAGAGAATAACAAAGAACTATGTACTTGTCAATGCTGCAAAATAGCCAAATCTGCGCTTTGTTATTTTTTACGGAAAAGAAATCGAAGAAAACGGATACCCCGGGCAAACCGCCGAAGTATCCGCTATTTTAACTATGCTAAATAATTCCGAACAAAGAGAACGTGATTATGCACTCAGACTTTTGAAGCTTTTTCTGGCTTATCAAAAATAACACCCTGACTAGTTAAAACCAAACAGCTTCTGACAGATCTTGTACCCCTCTACGGAAATCTTGCGTCCGCCTCTTCCGGGCAGGTTCATCGTTCCGCCCATGATGCCATTGCGCATCCACAGGTACAGTCTCTTATCCTTGCTCTTAAGATACTCCCACAATTCTTTCTTCTTATCCAGGTGTTCCTGAGTACCGGAGCGGATCAGCAGAACGGATGACACTGTCATAATAATTTCCAGATAGTTACGCATGTACTGATACAGGCGTCTGTTCTTGACCAACTCCTGTTTTTTTGCCACAAGATAATCGATCATCAGCTTAGTCACGCGGATCTGCTGATCGATACGGGAGATCATGACCGTCTCGTTCACGGACTGATCCTGTCTTCCTATATAATATCTGTAGAAATTCACATCCAGATAATACATATTTTTCACATAAGGTAACGGTTCAAACACATACAGATTGTCCACATAGAAAGTATGCTCCGGAAGCTTCAGTCCGCATTCCTGAAGCAGCTTCGTACGGAAGATCACGGAGTGCATCAGTATGTAATGTCCCTTGATAAAATGATGGCAGTCCGCCCAGGTGAACATCTTCTCTACCGGCAGAATATGACGGTACTGAATGACTTTCTTGCGACGCTCGCCTTCCTTCTCATAGACATAGTTGCTGATCAGCATGTCCAGTGCCTGACCGCCTCCTGCCAGCTTCCGCAGAGTGTCCAGGATCTTAAAATAGGCATCCTGCTTCACCCAGTCATCACTGTCCACCACCTTAAAATATAATCCGGTAGCATTGGCAATTCCGGTATTCACTGCAGAACCGTGTCCACCGTTCTCCTTGTGGATCGCGCGGACGATCGTAGGAAACTGTGCTTCATATTCATCTGCGATCTCCGCAGTGCGATCCTTAGTAGATCCGTCATCAACGATCAGAATCTCCACATCCTCCCCTCCGACTAACAGGGAGTCAATACATTTTCTCATATACTTTTCAGAATTATAACAGGGAATTGCTATGGAAAGTAATTTCATGATTGCTGTCCTTTCTTCATATTAAAACATAGTTCGAGGTATCCCAAGCTGCATGCTCAGTCCCTTCGCATAAGCTGCAAATGCAGAAGGAATGGGATATCTGTCTTGCGTCTCCCGGGGTTCAATATAGATCCAGTCCGCAGAATCCGGTCCCACCTTCTTCGGTGCGAGTTCATCGACCCGGATGAGGTATCCCTTCATATGCCATTCTCTGTGGGAGAAAATATGCTTTGCATCCTCCAACGGCTGGATCCTGAGTACCTGCAGTCCGTTCTCTGTCAGATATTCCTTCACCTCTTCCGCCGTACAGAATCCCTTCATTGACGGGAATTCATACATTCCGGCGAGTAGTCCCTTAGCCGGTCGCTTGTGCAGCACCGCAAGCTCCGCATCCCGGATAATGAGGATCGTCTTCTCCTCTATGGTCCGTTCCTTTGCCTTTGCCTTATTTGGGTACTGCTGCTGCGTTCCATCTTCGTATGCCAGACAGATCTGTCTAAGCGGACACTCCTCACAATGAGGGGCACCGTTCGGAATGCACACACAGGCTCCGATCTCCATCATTGCCTGGTTAAAATCCCCGGGTCTGTCCTTCGGTATCACCTCCCGCAGATCCTTCTCCACGGACTTTTTCACTTTATCCTCTGAGATACATCGATCATCCTTGCGGATGCGGGCGATCACACGGAGTACATTTCCATCTACCGCCGGGTTCGGTTTTCCATAAGCTATGGAAGATACCGCTCCCGCCGTATAGCTTCCGATTCCTTTCAGTTTCAGCAATTCTTCATAAGAATCCGGCATAATTCCGGCATAATCTTCCATGATCTGAATTGCTGCTTTCTGCAGATTACGCACCCGGTTGTAATAACCAAGTCCCTCCCAAAGCTTTAATAGAGTCTCCTCCGGTGCTTCCGCTAATGCCGCGATATCCGGCAGGGTATCCATAAATCTCTGAAAATAAGGCTTCACCGCTTCCACCCTGGTCTGCTGTAGCATGATTTCAGAGACCCATACACGATAGGGTGTGGGCTGTTCTCTCCAGGGAAGAATCCTACGATTATTATCATACCATTTTAAAAGTGGTTTGGGAATTGCCCGAAGGTCACCTTTCCTAAAGATTTCCTTAACATCCGTTAAATTTTCATTGTATTTATCCATAGTGTCTACCGCAGGCGATTGCATTCGAACTTCTCCATGGTGAGCAGGCAGTTTTTCAGTTCTTCATAACGCTCCTCCGTCTCACCGTCATTTACTTCGATATCACAGGCGATTGCCATGGTCGTGATCATCTCATCGGTGATCCGGTGATGTAAGCCTGCGAGAATATTTAACTTCTGTTCATAGGAATCCGCATCCAGGAATTCTAATACCAAAGGATCCAGTGCGGGCTCCTCCTCTGCAGCTTCTATATGCACTGCCGGTGCCTCCGGCTGTGCTGCTACGCCCTGCGCCCCACTCACTGCGTCAGTCTCACGGGTCTGTCTGTCCGCGTCCGCACCCTGCAGCTCAAAACGAAATCTCTGCTGTACCTCAGGGTATTTGACCTTATCCACTTCGCTCGTAAACATCGCAAGCGGTCTCGCATAGGTCTTAAAATCTCCGTACATTGCCTGATAGATCACCAGCTGCTCTCCAGTCTCCGAATGCTGTGCTATCGTAACGATCTGGTACAGATTCCCTTTAAAATGCTTATATATCTCATGTGGTTTGGGAATAAATGTCATCTGTCCTTCTCCTTTCCCATTGCCTCTGCTGCGGCATATGGTAACAGTATAACCCCTATTCTGAAAAATGTCATGTCTCCCTTAAAAATCTGTCAGAAGATATTCATAAGAGATGCTGTAGCTGCCGGAAGCATTGCACGCCTGCATAAGCTCTGCGCTGAAAGCTTCACGTTCCTCTTCACTCATGTCATTGATCCTCTTATGATGGATCGTAAAGGTATAATCACATGCTCCGCTTTCATCCATCACATAAGTCAGTGTCACACCACTGTTGCAGCAGCCATTCTCATTGAGATATTGCTTCACCTTTGTAAGCAGCTGCTGTTCCTTCACCTGATTCTCAATACGCTGTGTTTCATTGCTGCTTTCGCTTTTCACCGTGCTTCCGATGCAGAATACAATGGTCAGGATCAATAATACTGTAGTAACATAAAACATAATATTGGAAATGGCTTTTCTTCTCATAATCTATACCTCTCTGTTGTTTTATCCGGATTTTGCCGGAGCTTTCATCATCCGCTCCATCCGACAGATATAGATTACCTTTTTTCAAGTACTATAAAACCACCTCAATCCAAATGTCACTGCGAAGTGGTCATAATTCAGCTGTTAAAATATTCTGCTCCGGCGGATTCCACCGCTGCTTTTAACCCCAGGGCAGACATTCTGACTGCACCGTTTCCCCAGATGATCATCTGTTCCAGTGCATCGGAGGTAGCTACCGTCACACGATATTTCTGTGGTTTTGCGCCCAGCTGATGCGTAGTCCGTTCAATGTACTGATCCGCAGTCTCGGCTTCCTTCGTATAGACCACTTCTATATTATGATATTTCATGGTAGATCCGGGATTCCCCTTCACCTTATAAGCATCATAGACCAGGATCAGCCGGCATCCCTGATATCCCTGATAGTTGCACAATATATCCATCAGTTTGTCCCTGGCGCTGTCTAAATTGATCTGTGCCAGCTCCCTCAGCTCCGGCCATGCGAAAATAATATTATAGCCGTCCACCAGCAGATATTCTTCCGGTTTTTCCTGAGGGCCTGCTTTGGTCTTCGGTGTCCGCATACTGTCTGCCGGACTTTCCGTGTAGTTGCTGCGACTGCCGGAGGATGTATGATATCTGCGGAATCTATGTGGATCTTCTGCCCCTTTTCCATAGGTCCTGCGGAAGATCTCTTCGATCTCCTCCTGGGATATGATACGCTCTGCGCCGCCCCCCGTCTGACGTACAGCTCCCTGCCGTCTGCTCACTGCCGGCATTCCCTGTAAGGCGTCATCCCCCGACTCTGCATTTCCCTCTGAATCCGGTACCCAGCCGCTCTCCACATGGGCGTATTCCGACACCTGATCCCATGGCACCTGGAAACCGGCCCCGTGGGCACAGAATACGGAACCGGTAGGGTTGGCGGTATCCGCCTCCGGATCGTAATCCGTCTGTGCCATCACCTCTTCTGTATTATGGCAGGGCTCGTACCCCTGCAGGCTGCAGGACAGTCTGCCGTGTCCTTTGGTATAGGAAGCCACTTCTCTGGCGTAATCCCGCATAGTTGCCACCGGCACACTGCCCATCAGTACACTGTTGTTTCCTTCAGTCACCGGCGGATCGAATCGCCCATTCATTCTGGTGATATCTGACATTGCCCTGCCGAGATTTTCTGTCGGCACTTCCAGTCGATAGGAAAACCACGGCTCAAGCAGAATACTTTTTCCACTGCGCAGTCCCTGCCGGATGGCGCGATAAGTCGCCTGCCGGAAATCCCCGCCTTCCGTATGCTTAGTATGTGCTTTCCCGGCGATCAACAGTATCCGAAGATCTGTGATCTCCGATCCGGTGAGCACTCCCACATGCCTTTTTTCCTCCAAATGAGTCAGGATCAGTCTCTGCCAGTTCCGATCCAGCATATCCTCACTGCACAGAGAGGCAAATTGCAAGCCGCTGCCCCGCTCATCCGGTTCCAGTAGCAAGTGTACTTCTGCATAATGTCGCAGGGGTTCAAAATGCCCGATGCCTTCCACCGGTTCCGCCAGCGTTTCCTTATAGACAATGCTTCCCGCATCGAATTCCGCTTCCAGTCCGAAACGCTCCCACAGGATATTTTTCAGGATCTCCATCTGCACCTGCCCCATGACCTGCATATGGATCTCCCGCTTTTCCTCCTGCCATAATACATGTAACTGCGGTTCCTCTTCTTCCAGCTGTCTGAGCTTTCCGAGCGCTGTCACCGGATCCACATCCGGGGGAAAACTCAGCCTGTAGGTCAATACCGGTTCCAACACCGGTGCCAGATTCTCGCTTTCATAGCCCAGTCCCTGTCCTGCAAATGTCTTCGTAAGTCCTGTGACCGCACAGACTTCTCCCGCCGGCACGCTGTCTGCGGTCTCATAGTTTCCTCCATTGTACAGGCGCAGCTGATCTGCCTTTTCCTCCCAGGTCTCTTCCCCGGCACCGCTTTTCTCATTACCGATCATCATTTTGACCCGAAGCGTCCCTCCGGTGACTTTCAGATATGTCAGACGGTTCCCCGACGTATCTCTGCCGATTTTATAGACTCTGGCTCCAAACTCCTGTGAATATTCCGGTTCCGGCAGATAGAAAGACAGCCCGTCCAACAGCTTTTCTATGCCTTCCTGTCTTAATGCGGATCCAAAAAAGCAGGGAAACAGCTTCCGCTGCGCCACAGTGAATGCTATGCTCTCCGGCTGCAAGTCTCCGGTCTCCAGGTATTCCTCCATCAGTACTTCACTGCACATGGCGGCATGTTCCAGTTCCTGCTCACGGTCCTCTCCGGATTCATCCTGCGCCATGATATTTTCAACGGTTACAATATTGCCATCCAGCTTACTTTGCAGTTCGGCCAGTATTTTGTCCCGCTCGGTGCCCGGCTGATCCATTTTATTTACGAATAAAAATACCGGAACCTCATATCTTTTCAATAATCTCCACAGTGTGTAGACATCCCCCTGCACGCCGTCACTGCCGTCGATCACAAGAATGGCTGCGTCCAGTACCTGAAGTGTCCTCTCCATTTCAGCGGAAAAATCCACATGCCCAGGGGTATCTAACAGAGTGATATCCACATCTTTCCACCGGATTCTCGCCTGCTTGGAGAAGATGGTAATGCCTCTCTTCCTCTCCATGTCCCCATTGTCCAGAAAAGCATCTCCGTGATCCACTCTTCCTGCCTTGCGGATCGTTCCGCAAGTATATAAAAGGCCTTCCGCCAGTGTTGTCTTGCCGGCATCCACATGTGCCAGAATTCCTATAATTAATTTCTTCATTCCTATCGTTAACCCTTCTATATCCGGTTACTGCTACTTCTCCAGGATTCTTACTGTTTCCTTAGGTTTCTACCGCTTTCTGATCTTTACTATCTACGATACTATATTTTCGCCGATTTTCCAACTGTTTTATCTTGCGGTTGTCATTGCAAATCCTCTTATAGATAGGCTATAATCATAGCATACTTTCCATCTTTCCATTAACAGGAGGAGCTATGATTAAATTAATTGCAACCGACATCGACGGTACGCTTCTAAAAGACGGTACGCTGATGATCGATCCGGAATATATGACCGTAATTGAAAAATTGACTTCAAAAGGAATCATCTTCGTCGCCTGCTCCGGCCGGCAATTCATCAGTGAACGAAAGCTTTTCGCTCCCGTTTGCGATAAGCTTCTCTATATCACGGACGGCGGCACGGTAGTCCGTACCCCTCACAAAATTTTAAAAGTCCACACTCTGCCCGAAGACGTCTGGCATGGAATGTGTGAAACGGTTCGCAATGAATTACCGGACTGTGATTATTTTATTGCCACTCCGGATTATTGTCTGGCAGAAGATGCCGGAAGCCGCATGTTCCGTTGGCTTACCGATTCTTACGGATATGATATCCGTGAGGTACCGGACCTGTTAAAAGCACCTGTGGACAACGTGATCAAATTCACAGTGTATCATCCTTCGGCATGTGAAGAAATGTGTGCCCCGCTTTTCACTCCCACCTGGCATACCAAGGCTAAAATCGCTTCCTCCGGCAAAGAATGGATGGACTGTAACCCATTAGGTGTGAACAAAGGAACCGCTATTCGGTTTTTACAGGAATATCTTGGCATTGCCCCGGATGAAACCTGCACTTTCGGAGACAATCTGAATGATATAGAAATGCTTGAGAGCGCCGGAACCAGCTATGCCGTATCCAACGCAAGAGAGGAAGTAATCGCTGCCGCAAAGAGAACCTGTGCGCCTTATTGGGAAAACGGCGTGCTGCAGGTATTAAAAACTTTTCTGTAAGCTTGACACTGTCACAATAAAGCACTATAGTAAACAGGTAAATATTATATTCCGCTAGGGGAGCACATCGCTGAGACTGAAGTGTTGCAAGACTATGCCATCATTTCTAACCCTCACTACTTGAACCGGATAATACCGGCGTAAGGAAGCATAGATTTCATGCAGTTATTGTCTACATATACACTGCTGATAACAGTGTATGAGAACCGTACATTATAAGAGTGCCGTTCAAGACTGTAATTTTTGCATGGATACGATGTTGTCCCTCCTCGCGCATACGAAGGAGGATTTTTTATGTTGTACAATGTTGTTGTGAATGACTGGGGCGAGACTACTTATGTCCCCACTGCTCTGGGCAATGTCCTGTTAGTGGTTGTCCTGATCGCTCTGCTGGCCGTGGCTGTTGTATTTGCCCGTAAGCAGAGAACTAAGACCGGGGCGTCTGACGACGGTGACCGGAAAATGGCTCACGGTAAGCTGACCGTAAAGCAGCTGGCTTTTTGCGCTATGGCAATCGCTCTTGGAACCGTGCTGTCTAACATCAAGCTGTTCCATTTTCCTACCGGCGGCTCCATTACGCTTCTGTCCATGCTGGTGATCTGCCTGCCCGGTTACTGGTTCGGTCTGGGTGCAGGTATCGCCACCGGAGTAGCTTACGGTGTGTTACAGCTTCTCATTGATCCCTATGTATTGTATCCCATGCAGTTGATCGTTGATTACATTTTGGCTTTCGGTGCTTTGGGATTGTCCGGACTCTTCTCCAATGCGAAATTCGGACTGCTGAAGGGATATATCACCGCTGTGCTGGGTAGATATGTGTTCGCCGTGATCTCCGGATGGATCTTCTTCGGCGCGTATGCCTGGGAAGGCTGGGATCCCCTGCCCTATTCCCTCGCCTACAATGCAATCTATATCTTCGCTGAAGCGGCAGTAACATTACTGATCCTGTCCGTGAAACCGGTACAGAATCTGTTCTCAAAATTAAAACAGATGGCTTTAAATGATTAGGTAGATTGATAGTTTACGAAAGCATAGCCGCGCATATGCAAAATAAGAACCGTGATTGGGAGCTTGCTCACAAATCACGGTTTCTATTTTTGCTGCCAATCTTATTTCGTGTTCTTCATGACATCCTTATTCTTCACAAGGTAATCGATCAAAGATACCACGGTGAGGATCAATGCGATCCACATAATGATATTGGTAAGGATCTGCAGCTGCGGGAAATTGGCGATCATCAGGCAGATCATGACCATCTGGAAGGTGGTCTTGAACTTGCCCCAGTAACTTGCGGCAATGACTACGCCATTGTCGGAAGCGATCAGACGGAAGCCGCTGATGATAAACTCTCTGGCGATGATGATGATGACCACCCAGGAAGGGATACGGTTCATCTCGATCAGTGCGATCATGGCGGAACATACTAACAGCTTATCCGCCAGGGGATCCATGAACTTACCAAAGTCGGTGATCAGGTTATATTTTCTTGCAATCTTACCGTCGATCAGATCGGTGAGGCTGGCAATGATAAAGATAGCCAGTGCGATCATATCCGTCACGAAGGTGTTCTCGCCAAACCATCCGGCCTGACCTCCCAGTAACAGGATAATAAACGGTACGATCAGGATCACACGAAAAATAGTCAGCTTGTTGGGCAGATTCATTTTACTCATGATATATTTCTCCTATCAGATCATATTCATTGGAACCGGTGACCAGAACCTTGACAAAATCTCCGGTCATCAGATTCGCTGAAGTATTCACGAACAGATAGCCGTCCACATTAGGGGCATCTCTGTAGGTTCTTGCAACATAAGTCTCTTCGTCCGCAACCTTGCCCTCGATCATTACGGTCAGGATGTGTCCTACCATATCCTCCGCCTTGTCAAAGGCGATTGCCTGCTGTAATTCCATCAGTTCATCTCTCCGGAATTCCTTGACTTCCTGCGGCACCTGGTCTTCCATGGTGGCAGCGGGAGTATCTTCCTCCTGAGAATAAGGAAATACACCCAGACGGTCGAATTCCATCTCGTTGACAAAACGATACAGCTCCTCGAAATCCTCCTGGGTCTCTCCGGGAAATCCGCTGATCAGTGTGGTACGTAAGCAGATATCGGGGATTTTCTCCCGAAGTTTCCCAATGATGGCACGAAGCTCTGCCTGGTCGGTACGTCTGCCCATTCGTTTCAACACATTGTCGGAAGCATGCTGGATGGGAATATCCAGATAGTTACATACCTTGGGTTCTGCTGCAATAGTATCGATCAGTTCATCCGTGATCTCCTCCGGATAACAGTATAAAATACGGATCCAGTAGATACCGGGGATCTGCGCCAGCTCATGTAAAAGTCCGGGCAACTCCTTTTTTCCATACAGATCCACACCGTACAGCGTGGTCTCCTGTGCTACCAGGATCAGCTCCCGGACGCCTTTATCCGCAAGTTCTCTGGCTTCTTTTAACAGACTCTCCTTGGGAACGCTGCGGTAATTGCCCCTGACCTTCGGAATAATACAGTAGGTGCAGTGTTTGTCACAGCCTTCTGCAATT
>ENA-UEOL01002375-UEOL01002375.1-human-gut-metagenome-genome-assembly--contig:-NODE-2375-length-10529-cov-8.187046_pt1 | contig 10529 bp, 9 predicted proteins | sample MGYA00242884_ERZ507884 | MGnify/ENA primary metagenome ERZ507884 (study PRJEB26167, sample SAMN06115417) | human gut metagenome | host: Homo sapiens | place: China:Chongqing | collected 2015-03-06... | reverse complement strand
TTAAGACCTCCTTGGATATTCCTGACTAAAGTATAGCATTTCTTTATAGTGATATAAAGCTACCTATAGGATATACAGACAAATTTTTTGGCATATAAAAATCTGCCTGGCTTAAATTTTTAAGGCTCCCCGTCTGAACGGCACGTTCAGGAGGGGAGCCTTTTTTGATATTATCGGATTTACTGTTTATTAGTGCAATGCAAATGAGTATAGCATATAATATTGTAACAGAAGTTTTTCTTGAGCTTTAACATGCTTTTCTATATAATAGCTATAAGGAGTGTTGCGATATGAATAACAATATTTTGGAATTAAATGGCTTATCTATTGAAATTCTGCAGAGATTAGCTTTTAAAAGTCATTTGCCACTATCGTTAAATCGTACATTGCGTCATTTTTATAAGACAGAGCTTATAAAAGAACTGACTGACATGACTAATTGGCTTGATGAGCAAACCCTTCTGGCTGATGTTGCGCTTGACTATAGAATAAAAAGTTTAGAATCAATCGTAGGAAAATATAATCGTTATTATCCTAATAAACCGGTCAAGCAGGTATTTAATGATGTTCTGGGTTTTAGGGCCTTCTGCGATACATATAAGGAAATTTTAGATTTTGACAAAGAGTTATTTCATATAGCCGATATGTCTCATGGAAAAATGGATGATGATGGTTATAGAGGAGTACATGTTTACTTTCGATTGATAATAGCTTTTATCCAATAGAGATTCAGTTTAATACGTTATATGATAGACAGATTAACAACTGGCTGCATGATTATCTTTATAAAAAGGATTTTCCGAATACTGTTGGTTGTATAATGAGAAAAAAATATGAGAATGGATTGATAAAGACAGATATTGAATTTGAGGAGGTTTTGCGTGATGTGTTATCTGGTCGCTAAGGATACAGCAAAACATGGTTGTTATGCGTTAAAAACTATGCATGGAAAGCATTTGGTGGAATTAAAAAGATTTTTAAATGAGCTTGTTGCTGCTAAAGGCATTCAGTTAGTGACAATTAGCAGACCTACAGCTTTTGGCGAGTATGCACCTTATCGTTTTGCACAAAATGAGGAAGAATTTGTTGCTCTTGTCAAAGCAATGCGAGCATAGTATTTTTAAGGCTCCCCGTCTGAACGGAAACGTTCAGCAGGGGAGCCTTTTTGAGTGCTGTCGCATAACTTTTTCAAGGGACTTTTTACACCAACTCACAACTTTTTTCAACGACTTATGCAAATTACGTCGGATAGGTGAGGGGAGCGCACATGTTTTGAGTTAGCATTTGCCTGCTTGCGCACGAGTTCCCCAAAAATTTACACATAGCTTGCGCAAACGTTGTATAATATTCTTGTAAAGCAAATGAGGAGGTTTTGTTATGACTATGAAAAAAATTAACGCCTTTGAGCAGGGCGAAGCAATTTTAAAGACTCTATCCAAGGGTGCGTTTCTGACTACTGCTGCCGAAGGCAAGCAGAACACCATGACCATCGGCTGGGGCAGCCTGGGCTTTAAGTGGGGACAGCCGACCTTCACCGTTATGGTGCGCCAAAGCCGTTATACTAAGGAGCTGATTGACGTTAATCCGGAATTTACCGTCAGCTTCCCGGTAAAAGAAGGCTTTGCCCAAGCACTCGGTCTGTGCGGCAGCAAGTCCGGCCGTGATCTGGACAAGTTTGCTGCTGCAGGCTTAACTATGGAAGCAGGCGAAACCGTCAGCGTTCCTGTTATCAAGGGCTGCGGCCTGCACCTGGAATGCAAAATCGTGGAGCATTACACCATGGCGGAGGACAAGTTCGACAAGGCGCTGGGCGACAAATGGTATGCCAACAAGGATTGGCACACTTGCTACACCGGTGTCATTACTGCCGCTTACGTAGAGGAATAACAGGCACATACATGTTAAAAACGCAAAAGCAGCTGCCGCATGCGGCAGCTGCTTTTACTATGCGCGTCAACGTGCGTTGCCGCGCAAAAAGTGGTCGGTAATTATTCTTGCTGCTTCCTCGTCCGTCATATCAGCAGCAATATCATCACTTTGGTTAAAGATGCTCATAGCTACACCGAAGAAAACAAATTTGGTGGTAATCTCTGGTACAGTATCCTCTTTCAGTAGATTGTCCTGCATCGCTTTCGTAATAAGCTGAGCTAAAATATCATATTCATCATGCAGGATTTTGTGGTAACGCAGGATGCGTTCGCTAGTTTCCTCGCTCACTTTCACAGAGTTGTAGCGTGGGATAACCTTAAAATCGTCACCGTCAGGCTCGACTCTGCAGCCATTGGTGCCGCCGAGCATTTCAAAGCAGATAATCTGCCACAGAGTACTGTTGGCAACGTAAAAATGCACCATTACCTCAAAATATTTTTTGAGTTTGTCCTCAAAGCTGTCGACACTGTTGACAGCTTGGTGCAGCTTTTCCAAAAAGGGTGCATTTTTATCGGCAACCAGCTTGTAGAAAAGGTGCTCTTTATTGCCGAAATATTTATAGACAGTTCCTTTGCCTACGTCAGCCAGGGCTATTATTTCATCGAGCGTAGCTTTTTCATAGCCATGCTGCGAAAAAACTTCTTCCGCTGCCTGCAAAATCCTTATATCCTTAGGTAATGACGTGTCTATTGCCACTATGAAACCTCCAACTATCCTAAATAGGAAATTTTTTCGTACATTTATTACATTAATTATACCTTTTTATGCGGATAATTGCTAGTGAAGTTTACATGTTTTATCAGCCGGAATTTTACTTTTCGTGACAAAATAAAAAACCCGCTCGCCGCGGGCGTTTTTATTTCGCGTAACTGCTGTCCGGCCCCTCAGCCGTCAGTGCTTTGTGCTTTTAGCATTTCCAAAAGTCCCCTCAATTGGCCGCTTCCACGAACCACCTTCTCTGTTTTTACGGTGGTGATGCGTTACGCGATTAAGCACTATTTTATTTACGGATTCTCTTACACTAATGTATTGTATCTGCAGTGATCGGAGAAACAAAAAACAACAACGGAAACAGACAGCTTGCGCCGTTCCAACTCCGTTGTTGTTTATGGTGAAATTATACAACCAACGTCCATGGTTGTAAACAATTTTTTTGTAAAGAGCGTTAAATTTTTCCTGAACCTGTTGCTACTGCAACAAAAGTTACAGTTTTAAAGCATTTTCAGAATTAAAAGTCAAACTTTTGACCTGTCAGCAGTTCATATGCTTCGATGTATTTGCCGATGGTTTTGTCGATAACATCCTGCGGCAGCTCATAGCCTGCATCCGGGTTAGCGCTCAGCCAATCGCGGACAAACTGTTTGTCATAGGAGGGCTGGCCTTGGCCAACTTTGTAGCCTTCCAGCGGCCAGAAGCGGGAGCAGTCCGGGGTAATCATTTCGTCACCCAGTACAACCTCGCCGTTTTCGTCCAGACCAAATTCAAATTTGGTATCGGCAATGATGATGCCACGCTTCAGAGCATAGGCAGCACATTTTTTGTAGATAGCGATAGTGTAGTCACGCAGCTTCAGAGCATATTCTTTGCCACGGCCCGGATACAGTTTTTCCAGGATTTCGATGCTTTGCTCTACGCTGATGTTTTCGTCATGGTCACCGATTTCAGCCTTGGTGCTGGGGGTGAAGATAGGCTCAGCCAGCTTTTGGGATTCCTGCAGGCATTCGGGCAGCTTAATGCCGCAGATTTCGCCGGTTTTCTTGTAGCTTTCCCAACCGCTGCCGGTGATGTAGCCGCGAACGATGCATTCGATAGGCAGCATGTTCAGCTTTTTGCATTTCATGCTGTTGCCGGTGAATTCGGGTTTCTGGAAGAATTCGGGCATATCCTTGGTATCAACGGAAATCATATGGTTAGGAACGATGTCTTTGGTCAGATCGAACCAGAATTTGGAAATCTGAGTCAGCACAGTGCCTTTTTTCACAATCATGTTTTTCAGAATATGGTCAAATGCGGAAATACGGTCAGTGGCAACCATAATAATGCTGTCACCAACATCATACATCTCACGAACCTTGCCGGATTTAAACGGTTTGTACTCTTGCATTTTAATGCCTCCTAAAAATTTCTCAACAAGTAAATGCAGGCTCAGTGCCGGAATTTCTTGTCAGTGTTAACTTTGTTATATTTTATGGTAATATCATAGCACAGTCAGAGGAAAAAGTCGAACGTTTTTCATGTTTTAACAAATATTTTTCGGATTATTTTACGTCTTGCGGCAAAAGGCCGTCCAAGCGCAGCATATCGGCAGTGACCAAAGGCTGTCCTAAACGTCTCCCCGGCACAAATGTACCATGGCAGTCGCTGCCGCCGCTGATAAGCAGACCGTGCTTTTGACAATGCTGCAGCAGGCGCTGGGTTCCTTCTTCCGAATGGTTGGAGTGGTAGCACTCAAAGCCGTCGAATTTCTCCGTCCGCAGGATGTCGAGCACGCGCTCCAATCCGGGACCGTGAAAGCCGCTGGCAGCATGTGCGCACAGTGCTGCGCCGCCGGCAGCGTGAATCGCTGTAATTACCTCGCTTATGGGCGGAAATTCCGGAAAACCCAGATCATGCTCCGGTGTAAAGATGCGTTTAAAGAAATCACCCACACCGGTGCAAAGTCCCTTGTCAATCAAATAGGCGAGGGCACGCCAGCCGCCGCGACGTCTGTCGTAGGTATAACGGGCAAACTCCGCTTCATCGACAGGCCAGCCGTCGCGCGCCAGCAGGTGAATGCTGTCCACATCCTTCTGCTCTAACAGCGCTTCGTTGTGCTGCATCAGTTCCAGCAGCTGTTTATTATGGATATCAATGCCATAGCCCAGAATATGAAACGATAAATCCTCCTTTGTTGAGCAGATTTCCGCCGCCGGCAGCAACGTAATGCCTGCTGCCGTTGCCAACGTCATCGCTTCCGCAACGTTGGCTACGCTGTCGTGGTCCGTTACGGCAATCAGCCCCAGCTGCTGCTTTTGCGCTTCGGCAATCAGCTCCGCCGGTGTCCAGGTGCCGTCCGAGGCCGTAGTATGTATATGTAAATCAGCTCTTACCGACATGTAAGCAGCTCCCTTCTATTAAATTCTGCTGTCAAAAAGCAGAAACAGAGTAAAATTTTTATATTTATAGCATAGTTTATAATCATATGCATGTCAACTGCCGGTAAAGATATTCTCTCATTGCACAATAGTACGCGAGATTTTTTGGAAGCTTGCGTGCTTTTGTAACAAGCTTAACACTTACTTATATTTTAAGGGTAATAGTCCCTATTATGAGTACGGATAAATTCGATGTCTACTCTACAAACACAATACTCATTGTAGGCTTGACATTATTTAACTTATGTTATATACTATGAACATCGTTGTATACGGGAGTATAAATTAGGGGGAATTCATTATGTTTAGAAAATTTGCTGCGATTATCAATGAAGTCGCTCTCATTAAGCAAATTGCCGTTGGTCTCGTAATCGGCGTTTTGCTGGCACTTTATGTACCGCAAGCGGTACCTGTTGTTACCATCTTCGGTGACCTGTTTGTAAGAGCATTAAAGGGCGTTGCTCCGGTGCTGGTTTTCTTCTTGGTTATGAACGCTATGGCCAAAAAGAAAAGCGGCGGCGAAGCAAATATGAAGCCTATTATCGGTTTATATGTTGTAGGCACCTTCTTTGCATCCTTAGTTGGTGTAACCCTGTCTTTTCTGGCACCTACCACTCTGCACCTGCAGGTTGCGGATGCTAAGCTCAACCCACCCAGCGGTATCGTTGAGGTTCTGCATAACCTGATTCTGAGTGTTGTAGACAACCCGATTGCTGCTCTGCTGCATGCTAACTACATCGGTATTCTGGCATGGGCTGTAGTCTTTGGCCTGGCTATGAATCTGGCTGCCAACGAGCACACCAAAAACGCCTTGGACGATGTTGCTAAAGCTATCACCCTGGTTGTTAAATGGGTTATCCATTTCGCTCCTCTGGGCATCATGGGCTTGGTGGCAACCTCTATCAGCGACAGTGGCCTGTCCGCGATTTCCAGCTATGTACACCTGCTGGCAGTGCTCATCAGCTCCTACTTCCTGGTAGCGCTGGTTATGAACCCATTGATCGTTTACTTCAACATCCGCCGCAATCCGTATCCGCTGGTTTGGGCAACCATCCGCGAATCCGGCGTGTACGCTTTCTTTACCCGCAGCTCCGCTGCTAACATCCCTGTAAACATGGCTCTGTGCAAACGTTTGGGCCTGAATCCTGATACCTACGCAATTTCCATTCCGTTAGGCGCAACCATCAACATGGCCGGTGCTTCCATCACAATTTCCGTACTGGCGCTGGCTGCTGCCAATACTTTGGGCATTCATGTTGATATGCCGACAGCTCTCTTGCTGTGCATCGTTTCTACCGTTGGTGCCTGCGGTGCTTCCGGTGTTGCCGGCGGCTCCTTGCTGCTGATTCCGGTTGCCTGCGCTTCCTTTGGTATCAGCAATGATATCGCTATGCAGGTTGTAGGCGTTGGCTTCATCATCTCCGTACTGGAGGATGCTTGCGAAACTGCGCTCAACAGCTCCAGTGACGTTCTCTTTACCGCAACTGCCGAATTTGCAGAGCGCGCTAAGGAAGGCACTCTGAAGTCCGAAGACCTGGTTCCGAGAAACAACATTTAATTTAACATAACAACAAAACGGCCGCCGAAGCTAGTGCTCCGGCGGCTGTTTCATTTTGAAAGGATGATGTGGTTTTTATGTATTAGCCTTCAATGGCAATATATTTTTTGTCTTCGACTTTTTTAGGCTCAACCTTAGGAATAGTAACCTTCAGGATACCGTCTTCGAATTTAGCCTTGATATCTTCTTGGGTAACTGCTTCGCCGACATAGAAGGTTCTTGCACATTGACCGCTGTAACGTTCACGACGGATGTAAACGCCTTTATCGTTCTTTTCGTCCTTGTCGAGGCCTTTAGCGGCGGTAATGGTCAGATAACCGTTTTCCAGTTTGGCGCTGACGTCCTCTTTTTTGAAGCCTGGCAGGTCGATATCCATTTCATAAGCAGTATCCGATTCCTTGATATCGGTTTTCATAACGTTCTGGGCATGTTTGCCGTACAGCGGATTGCGATGACCGAAGAACTCTTTTTCAAACGGGAAATCCATTAAATCATCAAATAAGCTTTCACCAAATACACTAGGCATCATCATAAGTCATTCCTCCAATTTTATTGCGCTTGTTGTAGTCATTTTAATGTTGATGCAGCAAGTATTGATTTGATTTGCCAACGCGGGATTTGTGCTTTGCGGGTGCTGCTCTTGCAGCTCCTGTAGCTCATTTCCTTTGTTGATTATATTATACCACTATTTGTTAGCACTGTCAAGCGTTGAGTGCTAATTTCTGACGATTTCACAGAAATTACAAAAAGTGGGGGAGAGCCCCCTTCCGCCTCACTACGTTCGGCACCTTACAGATGGAAAAGCAGTAATAAAGAGCCTCTCCTTGGGGAGAGGTGCCGAGCTTGTCGAGGCGGAGAGGGGATATTCTGAAAATAATGCTATTCGTAAGCATAACGGTTGCAAGCAAATAATCTCTGTGTGCGAATTTTCTTCAATCTAAATTCAAATGTAAGCCTATAAACTGCAGTCCCCTCTCAGTCGCCCTAGCGGGCGCCAGCTCTCCCCGAGGAGAGCCTCATCTTTCTTTATTAAAGTCTCATCTGCTTGCGGCCCCCTTTCGCCTCACTACGTTCGGCACCTTCCCCAAGGGGCAGGCAAGACTAATAGCTTTCCATTAACCTTCATTAGCACGTTCTTGGTTCCCCCTCGGGGGAACTGTCGCGTTAGCGACTAAAGGGGGAAATGTGAGAGCAGATAAGAAATTTGCTAGAAGTATAACCCAAAATCTCTAAAATTTTCTCCAAATTCCTCCTCATCCTACCCGAATTTGCCATTTCGGGTAGGGACAAGTTACTAAAAATTCGTTATACTACAGCCAGAAGCAAAGGAAAAACAATTAATCCTTCTTGCTTTTCCGGCTTTACCGAACGGAGCGAGCAATGCAAAAACCAAAATGAAACAAGGCAAATTTTGGCAACAGGCAGCGCAAGCCTCCGCAAGGTAAAAGAATACTTTACTTAAAGAGGAGGAATTTATCATGAAAAAATCTTTAGTACTCGCAATGGCAATGGCTCTTGGTGTAACCGCTTCTGCTTACGCTGCTAACCCGTTCAGCGATGTTCCTGCCGGACACTGGGCATATGACAGCATCAACAAGCTGGCAGCTGCAGGCGTAATCGATGGCTATGGTGACGGCACCTTCGGCGGCGACAAGCTGATGACTCGCTATGAAATGGCACAAATCGTTGCTAAAGCAATGGCTAAAGGCGCTAACGTTGACAAGCTGGCAGCAGAATTTGCTGACGAGCTGGACAATTTGGGCGTGCGCGTAGCTAACCTGGAGAAAAAAGCTGACAATGTAAAGATTACTGGTGAACTGCGCTTCCGTTATGTTGATCAAGACGGCGCAATGTTTAAGGCTAGCGATCGCGAAAATCATCTAGTTATAGGTAATGCTTCCAACCATGTAGCAGATCTCCGTTCCCGTATTTGGATTAACGGCATGATTAATGATGACTGGACCTACACTGGCATGCTGCAGAATACTCAGAATCTGAGCGATAATGTAGGCAATGAAGATACTAAATTCCAACGTGCTTATGTAGACGGCAAGCTGGGCGGCATGGCAGTACGTGCAGGCCGTTACAATTTGGTAATTGCTGATGGCAATATCTATGATACCCGTGCTGATGGCTTGGAGCTGTCTTATGGCAACAAGCTTAAATTAAAAGGCTTTGCAGGCAAAGCAACTGATGATATCACCGTTTTACCATATATGATGATTGAAGATGATGCTGTTTATGCTGGTGATATTACTAATGGCGGTAAGTATTGGGGTCTAGCTCTTGAAAGCGAGCTGGCTAAGGGATTGATGGCTACTGCCGGCTATACTCAATTCAAAGATATGGGTACCGGTTTTGTTGAAGCTACTAATCCTGGTGAGACATTAGGTAAAACCGATATTGACAACGGCATCTGGCATGCAGGCTTGAGCTATGATATGGGGCATTTCAATCTGTCCGCTATGTATCTGAAGGGCGATTTGTCTGCTGACAAACTTAATGATATGCAAGACGGCAAAATTAATAAAGCTATTGATCAATATCTTGATGATGACGGCTTCGTTATCGGCCTGTCCTATAAGGGTGCTAAGGCTGAGGATGCAGGCAGCTGGGGCGCATGGGCTAAATACTATGACCAAGGCGCACAAACCTATGTTGCACACACCACCGATGCTAACACCTTTGGCATGACTGGCTTCAAGGGCTTCGGCGTAGGCGCTAACTACACCCTCGCTAAAAACATCGTAGCTAACATTGCATACTACAACACCGAATCCAAACTGGTTAAAGAGCTTCCTGGCGCTGCTGATCATCTGGATCGTTCTAAAGACCATCGCTTCTGGACTGACGTAACCTTCACTTTCTGATAAACCTTCATACAAAAACTTCCTAAAATCGGCAGCGCCAGCGCTGTCGGCAGAGAACCGCCGTGAGGCGGTTCTTTTGCGTTTTGTGGCCCCCTTCCACCTCACTACGTTCGGCACCTTACCTGAGGGGCAGGCACAAGGAGTGTTCTCTCTTGACATCTACCTCAAATTCAAGTAAACTTAAATTAAGTTCTTGAAAACTGCAACTAAATTTCGCTTCGGGCTGATTTACCTGCGGACAATTAAATAAGCAGTATATCCTGCAGATACACCTTATCTGCAGAAGCTTAAGCAAGGCCATTTACATGGTACATTCTAAGAGTAGTACATACTGACGATTTCTAATCGTCAGCGTACTGCTCTTTTTTGTTTTTTTGCGCCTTGATAACTGCTTATGTATTTTTTATTGCATCTGTGCTAAAATGAAAGGAGAGATCTTATGCAAGACCTGGCAAAAAAATTTGAGAATCTGACAATCCAAAGCGACTTTATCTTCAAGAAGGTAATGTCGCGCAAGCGCATCTGCATCCATCTGTTGGAGGAATTACTGCAGATTAAGATTGCTGATATCAACTACATTGAAGCCGAAAAATCGCTTGAACCCGACTACACAAGCCGTGGCATCCGTCTGGATATAATAGTGGAGGATGACAAAAACACGCATTACAATTTGGAAATGCAGGTAAAGAATAATAAAAATCCCCACACAAAAGCCTTTGTCCTGCCCAAGCGTTCGCGCTATTATCAGGCGCTGCTTGATATTGATTTGCTGCAGAAGGGACAGCCGTATGACCTACTGCCACCGACATTTATCATTTTTATCTGCGTTTTTGATTTCTTTGAACAGGGTAATTACGTTTATACCTTTAAAAAACGTTGTCTGGAGAATTTGGAGCTGGAGCTTCCCGATGAAGCGACCACCATGATTTTGAACACAAAAGGTACGCATGGCGATATTTCTAAAGACATCAAGAGCTTTTATGATTATGTAAACAACCACATTGTGACTACTGATTTTACCAAACAGATTGACGATGA
>ENA-UEOL01002372-UEOL01002372.1-human-gut-metagenome-genome-assembly--contig:-NODE-2372-length-10542-cov-7.599427_pt1 | contig 10542 bp, 8 predicted proteins | sample MGYA00242884_ERZ507884 | MGnify/ENA primary metagenome ERZ507884 (study PRJEB26167, sample SAMN06115417) | human gut metagenome | host: Homo sapiens | place: China:Chongqing | collected 2015-03-06... | reverse complement strand
AATCGTACCATTATAAGGCACCTGAGATTCGGTGAATAAGATGTTAAGCGAAGAAACGTCAAGTGCTTGCTTTTGACCTTTTTTGGCGTTTGAGGGAATTTTAATGTTTGATGTACGCAAATCGTTCCGGATATCGGCACAGTCCAAATAATTACAGAATCCAGATAAATCGCCGCGTATATTTTTAAGACTTTTTTGACTAAGATTGTGCTTTCTGTATGCGGTATAGATAACTCGCTTTAAATCCTGCTTAGTTAGTAGCATAACCGGGACTTTGCCAATTATAGGTTTAATGTGGTTGTTATACCTGTTGCGGATGGTGTAGATGTTTGTGGTTTCGAGTGCCTTATCTTGGAGGTAGCGCTCAAACACGGTATCAACCGTTGTACGTTCGCTGACGCTAAATGGGCAAGCTCCAGACAACCACGAGGTTGCATTTTGGGCGCAGATCTTTCGGCCTTTGTCACCCGGGACGCTTGAATAAAAAGACTTTCGGACACCGTTCTTTTGGAGGTTGATTTTCCAAACGTGCTTTTTCTCAACCCAGATTGCGCGAGAAATCATTTTACTTTGTGTGGTATACATGCGGACTCCTTAGAGCCGGCCATTTTATGTGACTGGCTCGATGAAAATAGTGTAGTAATCGTCCTTATTGATATTCAACAACCTTCCGATGCGTGCGATTTCCTCTGCCGAAAAGAGCGAATATCCGTTCATCTTCTGCGACAATGCTTGCGGGGAAATGCCGATGGCCTCCGCGACATTGTAGCAGGTAAAGCCTGCGCGGATGATTTCGGACCGCAAATTCAAATATTTGCCTTTCATGATAATAATCTCCTTTGAGTAATTTTCAGTAGGTGGCTTTATTATCATGATATTCAGTTCGCACGTACTGGCAAGAGGGGTATCACCAACTTTTTTATTTATTCTTGCAAGCAGGTGCTGTACCACACTTTTTATATGAAGAGTACCACACTTTGTACCACACAGATATAAAAATACCCTTTAATGAAATCCATACCAGTGATAAAATTATCGTTAGTACGTATTGCATTAAAGGATATTTGTAGAATGATAGAAGTTCGATTCCCGTACGGGTCACCAAAAAGCTCAACTTCGCAAGAGGTTGAGCTTTTTTCTTTTTATTGTACATTGTAAGGAGTAGAGGAGTACGGGAATCGAACAGCCCGGGCCCCGCGTCCGCGTCCCGCGGGGCAAAAACAGCCCCGCGGGCTGTTTTTAGGGCGCGGGAGATGGACGGGAGGGTCACCAAAGGGGCTGTTGTACATCCCCTCGTTTTCTTTTGCCTATTCCTCCGGCCTGACCACCGTTACGGTACACTGCGCTGTAAACCCGCCGCAGTCGGCGGTCAGGGTCGTGGTGCCGTAATTCACGGGGACGAGCCAGGAGCCGTCGAAGCGGGCGATGCGCTCGTCGGCGATGTGATAGGTCACGGCGGGGTGGTCGGTGGTGTCCTCCGGCAGAAGATGGCAGACTGCGCCGACGCGGCTGGCGTAGGCGTAGTCGGACTCGCGCGTGCCGTCGGCGGTGATCCAGGTCACAAGCTCGTCGTCAAAATACAGCGTGTAGTCGTCCAAAGCAATGCCGCGCAGCGGGCTGGACACCTGCACCGGGCAGCTGGCGGAAATTTTCCCGTCGGCGCTTTGCAGCGTCAGGGTGGTCGAGCCGCCGCGCAGACCGGTCACAATGCCGCTGGGATCGACCTCGGCAATCGTGTCATCGGCCACAGACCAGCGCCACTCGGTCAGGGCGGCGCGGCGGGGGCTGACCTCACGCCCGTCGGCATCCTCGTAGAGGACGGCGGTCTCGGCGGTCTGGGTCTTTTCGACCTGCACGGTGTCGGGCAGGGTCACGGCGGCCACCGGCGCGCCGCAGGCCGTCAGGCCCAGCAGCAGGGCGGGCAGAACAAAAAACAGCGATTTCATGCAAAAGCCCCCTTTTGGCAGTATCATACCACAATGCGCCGCCGCAGGCAACTGTTGCACTTTTGGGCAAATGCGTGTACAATAAACTATATACTTTTGCAAAAGGGGGGCCGGGCATGGAGCGGACGGCGGGCGGCATCACCTACACGCTGACGCGGCGGCGGGTGCGCAACATCAACCTGCGCGTGCGGGCCGACGGCAGTGTGGCGGCCAGTGCGTCGCCGCGGGTGCCTGCAGCTTATGTGGACGCCTTTGTCACGGCGCGGGCCGACTGGGTGCGCACCGCACAGGCGCGTGCCGCGGCCCGGCGCGAACGAGAGGCCGCCGAGGCCCCCGCGCTGCCGCCCAAGGCAGAGGCGCTGGCCTATATGCAGGCGCTGTGCCGGGCATACTATCCGCAGTTTGCGGCGACCTGCCCGGGCGGCGCGATGCCCAAAATTGCGGTGCGTGACATGAACACCCGCTGGGGGTCGTGCAGTCTGCGCACCGGCACGCTGGCGTTTGCGCGGCGGCTCTGTACGATGCCGCTGCCCGCGCAGGAGTACGTTGTTGTGCATGAGTTCTGTCACTTTGCCCACCCCGACCACAGCCCGGCGTTCTGGGCCGCGGTGGCGGAGGTGCTGCCGGATTATAAGCAGCGGGAACGGATGCTGAAGCTGCGGTGAGAGCAGACGGATGAGGGGGGAGTTTGCCGCGATTGCCCGTGAACGGGGTGCCGGCGGAAGGTTTGCCCTCATTCGACCTTCGCGTTCGCTCGGCCACCTTCCCCCGGAGGGGAAGGCTTCATACTCTACAAACAAGGGAGGTTCCCATCTTGCCGTCTCCACAGAAAAAATATACGACGCTGGTCAGCAATACGCTGCTGTTTGCCATCTCCAACTTCAGCTCCAAGCTGCTCAGCTTCTTCATCCGCCCGTATCTGAGCTACGCGCTCGACTCGCCGGACGTTATGGGCGTGTCCAGCCTTTTGCAGCAGGCCACAAACCTGCTGATCCCGGTGGTCAGCCTTGGCGTGGCCTATGCGGTCATCCGGTTCGGGCTGGACAAAGCGACCAACAAATCCAGCGTCTTTGTCAACGGCGCGGCGACTATCGGGCTGGGCTTTGTGGTGCTGCTGCTGGCCATGCCGCTGGTGCGGCTCATCCCCAACGCTGCGGAGTACCTGGGCTTTTTGTACCTCTGCGTGCTGGCCAGCTGTATGAGAACGCTGTGTACCCAGTTCATCCGCTCGCGGATGCTGAACCGGCTGGTCGCCATAGACGGTGTGCTGACTACGCTGAGCCTGCTGCTCTACTACCTGCTGTTCCTGAGCGTCTTAAAAATGGGCGCTACAGGCTTTTTGCTGGCAAATGCGCTGGCAGATTTGACATCCATGGTGTTTGTGTTCATTGCGGGCGGATGCTGGCGGTACTTCAAGCCCAAGGCGTTTGACAAGGCGCTGTGGAAGGAGATGCTGCGCTACTGCCTGCCGATGATCCCGGCGTCCATCAGCTTTTGGATCATCAACGCCAGCGACATGTTCTTTGTGCAGGGCATGTGCGAGGGCTACGCGGGCCGCAGCGGCAACCACTGGGTCGGCCTGCTGTCGGCGGGGTACTTCCTGCCGCAGATCATCACGATTTTGGGCAGCATCTTCTACGAGGCGTGGCAGCTCTCCGCCGTGACCGAGGAGACGGACCGCCAGGCTTTCTTCTCCAAGATATTCCGCGTGTATGCCAGCGTGCTGTTCTGCTGCGTGGCGGGCATCATCATGCTGTGCCAGCTGCTCATGCGGGTGTTCAAGGCTGAATATTTTGACGCCTGGACGTTTGTTCCGTTCCTGACGCTCTGCTCGATGCTGACCTGCCTGAACCAGTTCCTGAACAGCGTCTACGTCGTGTATAAACGGTCTACCGGCTCGCTGTTCACAATGCTGGCCGGTGCGGTGCTGAACCTGATTCTGAACTACCTGCTCATTTTGCGGTGGGGCCCGTGGGGCGTAACCCCGGCCAGCTTCCTGAGCCTGATGCTGGTGTTTTTGCTGCGCGCCTACTCGACCCGCGGTCTGCTGGAGATCGACTTCCACCCGGCGTGGCTTGTGCTGAATCTGGCGCTGGTGCTGGCGGAGATCTGGTGCATGATGAACCTGACTCATTGGGCGCTGCCCGTCGTGGGCATCACCGCGGTGGTCTGCGTGCTGAACATCCGCGAGGTGCTGAGCATGCTGGATACGCTGATCGGGAAGTTTTTGAAGAAACGGAAAAGTTGATTTTGATTTGCCTTCCCCCCCGGGGAAGGTGTCTGTGGCCCCGACCACAGACGGATGAGGGGCAAGCTTGCGGTACTGATCCGCTTACGGGCTGCCGCCGGAAGGCTGCCCCTCATCCGGCGCTGCGGCGCCACCTTCCCCCCCGGGGGAAGGCTTAAAGGAGCTTATTATGGAAAACAACGCTATCCTCTCCGCCCTCTCCGCCCGCAAAAGCGTGCGGGTATTCACCTCCGACCCCGTCACGCCGGACGAGCGGGCGGCCATCCTGAACGCGGCGTTCCAGGCACCGACGGCGGGCAACCAGCAGCTGTACACGATCCTGGACATCACCGACCCGGCGCTGAAGGCCGCGCTGGCCGACCTGTGCGACCACCAGCCGTTTATTGCCGGGGCGCCGCTGGTGCTGGTGTTCCTGGCCGACTGCCGCCGCTGGCTCAACGCCTACCACGCCGCGGGCATCACGGACGCCCGCAAGCCCGGGGCAGGGGACTTGATGCTGGCCGTGGCCGACACCTGCATTGCCGCCCAGAATGCCGTGGTCGCCGCCGAGTCTCTGGGCATCGGCAGCTGCTACATAGGCGACGTCCTCGAGAATGCTGAGGCCATGCGCGACGCCCTGCACCTGCCGCAGTACGTTGTGCCCGCCTGTATGCTGGTGTTTGGCCGCCCCACGGAGCAGCAGCAGCGCCGCCCCAAGCCCGCCCGCTTTGCCGAGCAGGCCGTCGTCTGCGAGAATGTGTACACGGACCGCACGCCCGATGAGCTGCGCGCCGACTTTGCGGAGAAAGCCGCCGCCAACGGCCAGCTCGACTACGACTTTGACAAAGCCGTGCAGGCATTTTGCAAGCGCAAGTACGCGAGCGACTTTTCCCGGGAGATGACGAGAAGCGCAGAGATTTACTGGAAAGAGTTTTTGTGATAGGCAGAGAACGCAGGGGCTGATCCCATATCCGCCCGGGAGCGTTGCCGCTGCCGCCGCGCCCCTGCAATCTCTACAAATAAACCACCCCCACCCAACCGCAGATGTTCTGCGGCTGGGTGGGGGCTTTCTTGTTGATTGAGGGTGAAATTATATAGCAGACCGTCAATAAATTGCATTCTTGCCTTATTGCGTGCGTAGGGGCGGTCATTGGCCGCCCGCCAACTTACTGCAGCAACGCATTTTCCGGGACAGTTTTCTTGCAAGGCAAACGGGCACGGGCGAGCAATGCTCGCCCCTACAAGCGTTTTTCGACAGTCTGCTATATTTTGGTTGTATCCTGTAGTTTATGCTCTGGCGTAACGAAGCTGCCGGTATTGTCAGCTTTTAGATTGGCGTTGGATACAGGATTTCCGGCGTTATCAATTTTACGGATATAGACAGTGCAGAGTTAGTTATTTGTTGTATATGATATGAAAAGTATCCTCATGACCAACAGTCGTTTCCAGGCTATAACTACCCCATGCTCCACTCTTAGAGGTAAAAGCATCAATATAGAACCAGGTTGTTTTATGGGGAGTCGGAGTAGAGAGATATGGATCATAATATAAATGAAACGAACATTTGAAGCCTCTCTTATATCCTTCAGGCGGGCAGATTTCATTTATAACATAAGTTTTGTTATTTTGGTCTCCGGTAGTTAGGAAAGCAGAATACTCGATGCTATCTCCCTCATGCAGTTTGACAGGAATGGAGCATTCTCCGTTACTACCACTGGTGAGTTCGGCAACAGTTTTTTTGCCGTCCATAATAGCAAAAATAGCACCGGACAGCGGGGCTCCTTCAGGGTCAGTGACGTGCAGCTCCAATTTGGCAACGGGAAAGCGCATAATGGTAAGCCGCCTTTTATCCATCTCGACAATACCTGAATTGAAATTTCCGCCATCCTGTATGGAATTGAGATAATAGTCGTTGTCCCCATCATTGCGAACGTTAATATAGATTTCTGTATCGCTGGGAATGACTTGATAGCCATCAGGAACTTCAGCGTCGGTGATAGTAGTCCGCTTATCCCCGATAACAGTGCGGGGACTATGGTCTTTATCACGAGAAATGTCCAACAGAATATCACCGTTTTCATCAGAGTCCACATCAAAGGAGTTTTCGCCGCTCTGAATGTGATATGTTCTGTTTGCAAAAGGTGCAGAGTTTTTAGTTTCAATATCCTGCAAGTGGATAATGAACTGCTTTTCATTTGCTGTAACAGTGCCGCCGGTCGTACCGCCGCCGCCGGAAATGCCGCCCCCGGTGCTGCCCCCGCCGGTTTCACCGCCGCCGGAGTTGTCATTCTTCTTCGGCGTCGGCACAACAACAGCCTCATCACTGCCGATATTTACACTCGCGGTGGTTCCCGCGTTCGTGTATACGACCTGTATCCCATCGGCGCTGGTATACACTAAGTATAAAACCTGCCCGCTGGCGTTGCAGGTCATCCCCTGCACGGTGCCCTTGACCCCGGCATCTGCCGCAATCGTGGTCGTGGCAGTGCTGCCCGCAGGCGGGTTGTTCACATGCAGCAGATACTGCCCGCTGCCCTCGGTAAGTGCTACATCTCCGCCGGTCACGGTGGGAACCTCGTTTGTCAACGTGCCTGCCCAGTTGGTCAAGGCGGCTGCATTTTCGGCGTTCCCGGCTACAGATGCGTTCTGCACCAAGGCGTAGTTCTGCGCACCCTGCCGGGTCGCCGTCATCACACACGCCTGCGTCTCACTGACGGCCTGCTTTTCCTTGGCGCTGTCAATGTACCCGGTCAGCGCCGGGACGGCAAAGGCCGCCAGCACACCCAGAATCACCAATACCACGATCAGCTCCACCAGCGTAAAGCCGCCGCGGCTGCGCGGGGTTCGTTTCAGACCTGTCATAGGGATGCCTCCTCTTTACTCGGCGGGGTCAAAAATGCTCTGGTCGCGCTTGGCGTGCGCGCCGATGTTGTTGTATTCCAGCATCAAATACCCCTTGGCCCACTCGTCCAGCGCGGGGTCTGCGCCGTATTCGGCTGTGCTGCCGTCCACCTTCATGTAGTCGTTGGCGGCGGTCACAACGGGGGTGTTGTGCTTCATTTCCAGCAGGTACTCGTAGTAGTCGCTCAGGGGCAGACCCGCCTGCTGCAGCAGGGTGGGGGTCAGCATGACCATGTCCATGCGGTTCAGCGGGTCGGTGGTGCTGGTGGCGGCTGCCGTGTGCTCCAGCGGGTAGTTGGCCCAGATGAAAAACGGCGTGCTGCGCTCCAAAATCTGTAGCTCGTTGTCGGTTTCGGCAAAGCTGGGGTCGGCCACATGGCCCACAAAGCTGGGCGCGTGGTCACCGGCCATGGCCACAATGACCTTGCGGCCCGTCTTTTCGTACTGCGCGGTAAAGTAATCGCACAGCTCCTGCACGGCGGCGTCGGTCATTTTGATGCAGCTCAGGTACTCGTCCATCAGCGCATCGTAGTCGCCGTAGTCGGTGGCGGCGTGGACAATATCCAGCGACGCATCGTTCATATCGTAGTCGCCGTGGCTCTGGATGGAGACCAGGAAGCTGAACCGCGGCTTGTCCTCCGGCATGGCCTCGTACATCGTTTCCCAGTCGCGGTAGGTGGCCGAGTCGGTCTGGTACGGGCGGTCCCCGTAGGTCTCCTGCGTGGTAAAATCGCTCTGGAAATGGGTCTCGTCAAAGCCCAGCGCCAGCCAGGCGGAGTCGCGGCGGTAGTTGGAGTTCGTGTAGGGGTGGGCGGCCATCGTGGAGTAGCCCAGACCCTTGAGGTAGCTGACAACGCTGTTGGCGTTGTACAGGTTCAGCCAGTTGAACGGCGTGATGCTGGGCATCAGGATCAGCGAGTTGGAGGTCAGCATCTCGTACTCGGTGGAGTTTGTGCCGCCGCCCACATGGGGGCTGATCGTGTGGCCGTAGACCGAGTTGGGCAGGTTCTTGGTGACCGGCATGATGTCGGTGTCGGCCTGCAGGTCGGTGACAAGGTCAAAGTCGTAGAAGCTCTCGGACAGGATCAGCACAATGTCGGGGTAGTCCTCGGCGCTCTCGGGGCTGGCAGGGGCGATGTAGTCGTCGGCCTTGCGGGCGGTGTTCACCGCCGCGGCGTCGTTGTAGTTCTCCGGCTCAATGACAGGGTCGGCCATCAGGCTGGTGGCCTCAATCGTCCCGGCCAGATAGCCGTAGGTGTAGTAGGTGTTCTGCCACGCCCAGCCGTAGGTCGTCTTGGGCTTGATGGTCACGGGGCCGAAGTAGCCGAAGAACATGACCAGAAACACGCCCAGTGCGCTGCCCGCCGCCCGCACGCCGCGGGCCTTCCAGCCGGCGCGCTTAGGCGCACCCTTGACCAGCCGCGCCTGCACGAACGCAATCGCCAGAATCGGCAGGTAGAGCAGCGCGATCTTCACAACGTCCTGCGTGATTTTCAGGGTGTAGCTGCCCATGACCTCGGCGGCGGTGCCGAGGTTCAAAATGTCCTGGGGCATCAGCGCCGAGCCGTGCAGGTCGCGGGTGTAGTAGTTGATGAGTGCAATGATGGTGAACACCGCACCCGAAATGCCCGTTGCGCGGCTCCACTTGCCGAGCAGCGCAAACAAAATCAGCGTCAGGCAAAAGGCGGTCAGCGCGTTGAGCGGCGCGTAGAGCGGCCATTGAAGCTGCAAAAAGCTCTCGGTCACGCCGTCGGACAGCTCCAGCTGATAGCGGGAGATGAACCCCACCGCCACCGCCAGCAGGCAGGGGAGCACCCCCTGCAAGAGAAATTTCTTCCAGTCAAAGTTTTTCAAATGCTGCATAGGTGATGAATAAATACCTTTCTCTGTAAATTTTGTACATAACTATACATAATATATTATAACACGACACCACAAAAAAAGAAAGAGGTGCAAGCAGCACCTCTTTGGATATAGAATGATGTTTGTCCGGAATACGGATATTACAATACGCCTGCCCGCAGGGAGCGGCATATATGCCGCCCGCACCTCCCGGCCAGCACCCGCCAACCATCCACCACCCCGTAGGGGCCGGGCATGCCCGGCCCGCAACCCTGCGTCGCCGCCTGTTACTGGTTTGCATCGTAGGGAGGGGTCTTGACCCCTCCGCGGGGCGTCGAGGACGCCGCCCCCTACAGGGATGGCCCGCAACCAAAATGTTACTTCCGCGTATTCTTCTTCCAGATCCAATACAGCCCTTCCAGCACCAGCGTCTCGCGGTACACAATATCCGTCGCACACGCTGTGCGCACACTGTCGGGCAGCGTGCCGGTTGCGACAACCGGCGCGTCGGGTGCGCCCAGCGCTGCGCGGATCTGCGCGACCATGCCGTCCAGCATGGCCGCTGTGCCGTACACAATGCCGCTGTGCAGACAGTCCGCCGTGTTGGCCCCCAGCAGACGCCGCGGGCGGGCCTCCAGCTCCACCTGGGGCAGCTGCGCCGTGTTGCGCACCAGCGCCGACAGCGAGCACTGCGGCCCCGGCAGGATGCTGCCGCCCACCAGTGCGCCGGTGCTGTCCACAGCCAGCAGGGTAGTGGCGGTATCAAAGTTCACCACCACGCAGGGCGGCGTGCACCGCTGCAGCGCGCCCACGATGGCACACAGCAGCTCGCCGCCCAACTGGGCCGGGTTGTCCATGCGGATGCGCACCCCGCTTTTCAGCCCGGGGCCGACCTCCATGATCTGGCACTCGCACATCTTGCGCAGGGCCTCGCGCAGCCGCGGCGTCAGCGCCGGCACCACGCTGGAAAAGATGACCGCCGTGATTTGCTGCGGCTCCGCCCCGTACAGCGCCAGCATGTTTACGATTTTGTACAGGAGCTCATCACTGCTCAGCGCCGTGTCCGCAAACAGCCGCGACGAAAACACCAGCTTGCCGTCCGGCGTATACCCGCCAAACGTAATATTGGAGTTGCCGATATTCAATGCCAGGATCATGACAGGACCTCGTTTCAAGTATGTTGTCTCTATACTATTATAATAAGGTAGAAAATGCAAGCGTTTTCCACATTCACGTGTGCCGAATGTGGAAAACACACCGCTCCCACCACCATCACCCCCGTAGGGGCCGGGCATGCCCGGCCCGCGCGCTTTCCCATAACCACCCTCTAACCTTCCACATCGTAGGGAGGGGTCTTGACCCCTCCGCTTGCCCGTTCCCGGCCGGCACCCGCTCACCCTTCCGCCACCCCGTAGGGGTCGGGCATGCCCGGCCCGCAACCTCCCCGCCGCCTGCCGTCAATCTTCCACCGCTCACCCATTCCCCCAAACCACCTGATCCGGCAACCCTCTTGCCGCTCACCCCCATAATTTGTGCCCGCCAACCGCCGTCACCCCAATATACACCTTGCCCAAACTTCTCCCTCAAACTTTGTCGAAAAAATCAAAAAAACTTGCAAAAACCTGT
>ENA-UEOL01002370-UEOL01002370.1-human-gut-metagenome-genome-assembly--contig:-NODE-2370-length-10554-cov-7.859597_pt1 | contig 10554 bp, 9 predicted proteins | sample MGYA00242884_ERZ507884 | MGnify/ENA primary metagenome ERZ507884 (study PRJEB26167, sample SAMN06115417) | human gut metagenome | host: Homo sapiens | place: China:Chongqing | collected 2015-03-06... | reverse complement strand
TCTGCTAATTCAGTGATGAGAGGACGTTTAGACGCAAGAAGGACGCTGAAGAGCTTAGTTGCGGATTTGAGGATATATATGATAATTTCATCCCAGAGACATTTTAAGGTTCTTAAATATTGCCTCTAAGTTAGATATTAAAAATAAAAACGAGATAATAGTTAAGCCAATTTAATACAACATTTTATTCGAACAGTTGAAAGCTTTTCAGTATCTGCAACGGAATTTCATCCGTTTTCTTCTGATAAATAACTGATAGATAGAATCCTGTTCCCTCTTTCTTATCGAGAAGATAACTATACATACACTGATCGGTTTCACAATTGCCTTTCAGCCATACCACGTAGAATTGCGGCGTTTCGAACGATTCCACCTTTGTCTGCTGGGTCACTTCATCGTCGGTGGCCACATTCTTCAAATCCTTAGCCAACTCGGAACGCTTTATGCCATCGCCCTCCAGCAACTGCACCGTAATATAATACTCTTTTGTACTGATGATGTAGCCGTCTTCCGAATCATCTTCTACAACAAAGCCTACGGGCGCATTAAACTGTACCCCGTAGGCTTTCCATTTCACCTTTTGCAACGCCTGCGCACTCGATACGCTAACAGCGCCGAGAGCCAATATTAGCACTACAAGAAATTTTAAATTCATACTCTTCTCTCTTTAACTACTTTTCGTGCATACACCTCCTCTTCCTTATTAACCATAACCAATACTGTACCTCCTACATTAGAATAAGGAGATGTTACCGCCGACAATGTTTCATCTTTAAGCATTGCGTCTACTCCAGCCGAAATCAACAGTCCCTTGACCAATTCAGCTTCCCAGAGGCTACCTTTAAAGACCTCCACCAACGATCCATAAGTTCTTTCTGCCATAGTCTTGTTACGTTTTAAAGGGTTAATATTAAATAAGGATAATGTTCTCTGTATGTTTATCCAAAGATAGTCTTTTTTTCAATATATTCGAATCGAAACCTGAATATTTTAATCGGAATATCAGAAATAAGGTTATTTTTGCAATGATTCATCAAACAGCGGATAGCTTGGTGATGAATGAAGCACTACAGTATATAAACATAAAACTTATTATATCATGAGAACTTATACGAATGTATTCGACCTTGGCGACTTGAAGACCGCCCTTTCTGAAGCCTTTGAAATAAAGAAAGACCGCTATAAATATGAATCGCTTGGCAAGCACCGCACTTGCTTGCTTATATTCTTCAACAACAGTCTTCGTACACGCCTCAGCACCCAGAAGGCTGCACGAAACCTTGGCATGGATGTAATTGTGCTCGACGTTAATCAGGGTGCTTGGAAACTGGAGACTGAGCGCGGCGTAATTATGGACGGTGACAAGAGCGAACACTTACTCGAAGCTATCCCCGTAATGGCTTCTTATTGCGATATCATCGGAGTGCGTTCTTTCGCACGTTTCGAGAGCAGAGAAGACGATTACAACGAAAAGATTCTGAATCAATTCATAAAATACTCTGGCAAGCCTGTGTTCTCTATGGAGGCTGCTACAGGACACCCGCTTCAGGCTTTCGCCGACTTGATTACAATAGAGGAATATAAGAAGACAGAGCGTCCGAAGGTTGTATTGACATGGGCACCTCATCCACGTGCACTTCCGCAGGCTGTTCCTAACTCATTCGCCGACTTCATGAACGAAGCCGACGTAGACTTTGTGATTACTCATCCGCACGGATATGAGCTTGACCCCAAATTCGTACGTGGAGCCAAGGTGGAATACGATCAGAAAAAAGCGTTCGAAGGTGCTGACTTTATCTACGCCAAGAACTGGGCTTGTCCTGGTGTAACAAATCCTGAAGATTACGGAAAGATATTGAGCAAAGACATGAGTTGGACCGTAGACGCAGAGCACATGGCTCTTACTAACGATGCTTTCTTTATGCACTGCTTGCCGGTACGCCGTAACATGATTGTTACCGACGATGTGATAGAAGCGCCAACTTCATTGGTTATCCCTGAAGCTGCCAACCGTGAAATCTCGGCAACAGTAGTTTTGAAACGAATGTTGCAAGCGTTGAAATAAGCATAACTATCATACTGCCCGGTAAAAGCCAGCCACAATATATTATATAAAGCTGACTTTTACCGGGCAGTATTAATAACAACGTACAGGAATCTGTGATTATGCTACTGTACCAATTTCATATAAAAACTCGGGAGCAAGATCTGCTCCATTGGCCCATTCAATAGTAACGCGAGTCAAGCCATATTGAACAAATTTCTCCTTATCCAATAATTCACCGAAAACCTCGCCTTTAAGATATGGTTCCAAATTCACAATCTTTCTATTCCCATCGCTGAAAGTTACAAGAAGCTTGTAATCGCTGATATAATCTACATCTATTACTCGTAACATAAGCTATTTATTTTAAAGGTTCTATCTTTTCTATCTTCTCCCCTTTTTGAGCCTTTTCCCAAAGAGAAAGAATTTCTGCTTCATGCAAATCAACCCACTCATTTACTTTTGCGATAACTTTCGCAGGTGCTTGACCGTCTACAATTCGATCTAAAACACTAATAGAACATTCATAATCACCATAAGTAAAATGAATATGTGGTGGATTATGATCTTTCCAATAAAGGAATATAATAATACCGAAGAATCTACAAATTTCAGGCATAAGCTATATCGTATTAGTAACTTACACAAATATAAGCATTTAAAATCATTACATATATTTTTCAGGCTATATTTTTTATTCAAAGTCCACTCTACAAAATAACAAAAGGTCCGATGCAGTGGCTTAATCGCCTTACTGCACCGGACCGGGTAAATCTATAAGAAAATGTACAAAAGCCTATATTAAGGTTTCATGTTCAGATACTGCTTGCCTTCGGCTGCGCCATCTGCTGAACGAGCAGGACAGAGACGGAACGAGAACGACTGGCGTTCTGCCGGAATCAAGTACTGCTGATGAGGGAATGCACCCCAGCTGGTATCACCACCTACACCCATTTGCTTAAGGTCGAGGTTCCAAGTGATAACGTCTGATTCGCGAACATCACTCTGGTGACGCTGGCTCTTGCGGAGACCCGGTTCATCCAAAGATGCAGGATCATAAGGCCATGCGCTTGTGCTGAGGAACGGCTGTCCGATAGCCATTAAACCTGCACCCTGTGCATCGGTCAATGACATCCAACGAACGTCTGTCTTGTTTCCATTTTCTTGAGGACGGTCGTAAAGATAGCATTCATCTTTCACGGCACCGTGGTAAAGACCTACGTAAGCCGAAGTGTTACGGTCGCAGTAGTTCTCGTGAGGACCACGTCCCAACCAGCTCATCTGAGAAGCTTCGCGTGCCAAACCTACGCTGACACCCATACGAGGCATCAATGGCAATGTATCGTTAGCAGGGATGAAGAGGCATTCTACATCGAGGCAACCACGAGACTGCATACGATAAGTAATCTTGAATGTAGAACCAGCTACACTGTCAAGGCGATAAGTAGAAACCACTTCATAACCGCCTTCATTCAAAGCGTGGTGAGTCATTTCTTCGAGACGAGCGTTCTTACCAGCTTCGCGCCAAGCACGGAGAGTGTAGTTCATGCCGTTACCCATATCGTTATCAGTAACAGGACGCCAGAAGTTAGGAAGCAACGGAGACTTAATCCATTCCTTGCCAGCTTGTTTCCAAGAGCAAAGAGCACCGTTTGCCTTATCAAATTCTACTTCAGAGCCGTTAGCCGACAAAGAAAGTCTTTCAGCTGTTTGCTTCATATCTACCTTGCCAGCTTGCTTAGCTGCCTGCAGCGGCTGATAGAAAGGCAATTCAGCTTGAGCGTCTGCCAATTCTGTGTTTGCTTTCAACAAACCTTCGTCATTCTTCAAGCAAGCATAGAAGCGAACGAAATATTCTACTCCAGGAGCAGGTGTAACCTTCGGGAAAGATGTACGGAATATCGCCTTTTGTTGTGGAGCCAAAGCAACGTTTTCAATCTGGCCCTTAGCCAACTCTTCACCGTTGCCTTCCAACTTCCAGTAGAAGTTGAAGTCCTTCAAGTCTTTGAAGAAATACTTATTCTGCAATTCTACCAAGCCTTCGTGATAGTCAGCCAGACGGAATGCGATATTCTGGTATACGCGTTTCACTTCGTGAGCGTGTGGTTTGAGAGTACGATCGGCAGCAATGATACCGTTCATACAGAAGTTAGCCGAGCTAGGAACGCCCTTAGGAGCCAAGTCACCACCGTAAGCCATGAACGGTTTGCCGTCGGCAGTCTTAGTTGCGAATCCCTGGTCAACCCAGTCCCAAATATGTCCACCCTGCAAAGAAGGATATTTCTCTATTACATCCCAGTAATCTTGCAAGTTACCGATACTGTTACCCATTGCATGAGCGTATTCACAAAGAATCAACGGCTTGTTAGGCAAGTAGAGAGTGTGATTAATCAGCACGTCAATCTTCTTATACATCGGGCAGAAGATATCAGTGAAAGGACCCTTGATACCGTCTTCTGAATGAACAGGGCGCTGTGAACGGTCGTTAGCGTGTACCCAGCGGTAAGTAGCCGCAAAGTTACATCCTTCACCGGTTTCGTTACCCAAACTCCAGATAATTACAGACGGGTGGTTCTTGTCGCGCTCGAACATACGTTCTGTACGGTCGATAAATGCTGGTTCCCATTCAGGCTGGTTAGCCAAGCACTTGTTAGGATCATATCCCATACCGTGGCTTTCTATGTTTGCTTCGTCTACTACATAAAGTCCGTATTCGTCGCAAAGTTCATACCAGCGTGGGTCGTTAGGATAGTGAGAAGTACGTACACAGTTAATGTTAAGTTCCTTCATCAACTTGATATCCTGTATCATAGACGCTTCGTCTACAACATGTCCCTTATATGGGTCGTGTTCGTGACGGTTTACACCTTTAATATAGATAGGCTTACCGTTAACCAACAGCTGTGCATGACGAGTTTCGCATTCGCGGAAACCAATCTTGCGAGTGATGTACTGCTGTACCTTACCGCCTACACGCAAAGCAATCTGAAGACGATAGAGGTTAGGAATTTCAGCACTCCACAAAAGCGGTTTTTCTACGTGGCGCATGAAATGAAGAACATCTTCCTTAGGATTCCAACGCTTGGTTTCTTTATAAATAGTCTTGCCTTGTGCATCCTGCAATTCGGCTTCTACTTCAGCTCCGCTAATCTTACCACCGCCGGCTTTTCCTAATTCTACATAGAGATGAAAATCGGCATCGGTATAAGTGCGGTCAAGGTCGGTAACAACTTCAAAGTCGCGTACGTGTACTTTCGGACGAGCGTAAACATATACGTCGCGTTGGATACCTGCCAAACGCCAGAAGTCCTGGTCTTCCAAATAGTAACCGTCGCTAAACTTGAACACCTGAACAGAGATTTCGTTTTCTCCTGCTTTTACATACGGAGTGATATCGAATTCAGCCGGAGTCTTAGAATCCTGCGAATAGCCTACCTGCTTTCCGTTAACCCATACATAGAATGAAGAGGCAACGCTTCCGAAGTAAACCACGATTTGTTTCCCTTTCCAGTCGGCAGGAATAGTAAAGGTACGTTTGTACGAACCAACAGGGCTGTTTTCTACTGCAATCAACGGCGGGTTCTTCTTGATACCGTAACCTGCACCTACGTAGAATGGATATCCATATCCTTCCATTTCCCAGTTAGACGGAACGGGGATGTCATTCCAAGAAGAGAGGTCGAAACCTGTTTTCCAGAAATCCATCGGACGCTGGTCGTAACGGCCTACGTATTTGAATTTCCAAGTACCGTTCAGAGAAAGGAACCAAGGAGATTTAGCCTTGTTGTCTTCGCGAGCCAATTCGCGGGTAGGATAACCCAAGAATGTAGCAGCCGAAGGAAGGCGGTTGATATGAAGTACATTAAAGTTTTCCCAGTCGTTATCAGAATGAGGATATTTGTTACGCTGTACCACCTGCTGTTGCTGCTGCTTAGCCTGCTCCTGCGGTTTCTGCATAGGCTCTCCGTTGTACTGAGCATACATTGCCATCCAAGGAGCGCACAATGCGAACAGCGTAAATTTCAATTTATTATTCATGTTTATTTTATTAAGGTATTAGAAATTGAAGTTGTTTAATTCTCCAAAAGCATCTTTATAATAGTAGCCGACGACCAACCGAAGTTAGGTGCGTTAAGCTGTTCACCTGTCAACGGGTTATAGTTTTCGTTGATAGTACCGTCGGTAGTAAGACCCTGAGCGTTGCGGATGAACTTCTCTGTCAAGAAGTCCGCTTCTTTGTTGAAGCCGTATTTACGCAAACCAGTGATACCGAAGTAAACTTGGTCTACCCATACCGGACCTCTCCAATATCCACGTACAGGGCGCAAGCGCGGATGATCTACAGCCAATGTTCCAAGAGGAAGAGTTGAATTGAACTTGTTAGTATCCATCATCTTTTCCATAACAGCCTTAGCTTGTTCCTGAGTAGCGATACCAGCCCAAAGCGGCAACCAGCATTCTGCTCCCATCACCTTGATGAACTCGCCTGTTTCGAGACGTGTGTCATAGAAGAATCCGGTTTCAGGATCGAACATCTTAGTACGTACATGTTCTGCTACTACTTCTGCTTCTTTCTTAAGCTGTGCGGCTTCGTCTTTCTTGCCGAGGATTTCTGCCATTTCAGCCAAAGCCAACTTATCAGCATAGAGGAATGAGTTCAAGCAGATGTTTTCCTGATTCATTGACCAAGCGTTTTCGCCGTTCTGAAGCATTACAGCGTCGTCAAAACGTACTCCATTATCCATACCGCTTTCCCATGCAGCTGCTATAAGAGTACCGTCGGTAGAACCGTATTCGCAGATACCGTTATGATCGTGATCGCGTTCTGCATACCACCAGCGATGGAACTTCATCAACTTCGGATACATTTCTGCCAAGAATTCCTTGTCGCCAGATGCGCGGTATACGTTCATTGCGCCCCATCCTGCTACAGGTGGTTTTGTATCACGCCAGTTGTTATAACGACGATTATATCCGATAAAGTCGGGCACCATGCCGTTAGGAGCTTGGTGGTCGAACAATGTACGCATTTCGTCCTTAGCCATTTCTGGGTTATAAAGAGCGTTAGCCGAAGCTATTTTCCAAGAGTCCCATGACCAGATACCACCCAAGAAGCCAGTATACGATGGGTTGCTACCTGCGTGCAAGATATCACCGGCAGCCGAACGCCAGTTACTGTTAAGTGTCATCATAGCCTTAACTATAACGCGGCGATACATATTATCTTTCAGATATTTGCTCTTTCCGTTCAGCAATGAAGCGAGCCATCCGTTCCAACGTTCAGCGTTCTGCTTCAAGCATTGTTCTGCATCGGGAGCTTGCCATTTAGCAAGTTCTGCCTGCATATCTTCATTACGCAACATCAAAGTCTGAGTATAGTTTGATGTATACGATTCTCCAGGTTGCAATACGAAATCAGATTTTTCGTTTACACGCAGACTGTCTTTGCCCACAGGGGTAACATCTGCTGCAGTAATGAAGCGAGTAGCTACACGTACTGAGTCTTTCAGACGGAGTGCTGTAGCCTGATGGCCTTCGAAGCTCCAAGTTGCTGTTTCGGGGAATGATCCACCTTTCCAAGTCCAAGACAATGTGAGAGGCTGATTGCTGCAATTTTCTACTGAAGAATGTACCAACACTGTTCTTGAAGAGAGGAAGCAGAGTTCGGTTTTAACTTGAAGTTGTTCGTCGCTGAATTCCTGCACCAAACGTCCGGGCAGATATTTGCTGGTCTGTATGTTACGAGCCAAGTCGTAAGGGTTTCCGTTGACTTGGATAAAAGGCTGAGCCATAGTTGCCGACACCCAACCGCGTCCGGTCATAGCCATAGGGCCGATAAATGCGCCGGCGTAGTCTCCGCTCTCGTTTTCAGGAAGTGCATATCCCGACCATGAACCCAAGTCAGCAAAAAGATTAAGCATAACATAAGGATTACGCGGCTGAGTAGGCACATTCTTGACATTTATAAGATTATAAAAGTCTGATTGTTGAGAGAGCAATGGTTCGTTCGATTCTGACGAAGACGGAGAGCATGCTGTAGCAAGGCATAGCAATGCCGCTCCATTCAATAGCATTGATCTGGTTTTCATATAAAATAATTAAGGTAATAAAAAAGGGGAGGGAACCCTCCCCTTTCAGAATTTTAAGAATTGTAAAAACGATTATTTACTGTATCCTTCGTTCTGTTTCCAGTCCGGGTTCATCAAGAACTCTTCATGAGGAATAGGTAAGAGTGTATGTTTGGTTCCAACGAAGCTTCCGAAATTAGGCTTTTTGTGGTCTTTCAAAGTCTCTCCTACAATACCCCAACGGATAAGGTCGTACCAGCGTGAGCCTTCGAGAGCCAACTCGCAAGGACGCTCTACATCTTGCAAGTGTTTCAAGACAGCGTCTTTGTTCATATCCAGCGGCAATCTAGGAACATTTACACGGTCACGAACTTGATTAATAAAACCAATAGCTTCTGCTGTTTCTCCACGGTCGTTCAAACATTCAGCATAGAGTAAAAGGATATCAGCGTAGCGAATCAAAGGAACATTGAATCCACTCTTGTACCAAACCGGGCTTAATGAAGGATCATAGTGTACATACTTATGCCAGAAGCATTCATCTTTGCTATGGTAGTCTTTAAATGATTCACCTGCTCCATAATAATAAGGACGGCAATCAGGATCATCAAAGATAAGTGTACCGAGCGTACGGGCACTGAACTTACCATTTACGGTCTTATCTTTCTTCAATGTATTAATAAGCCATTCTGTAGGATAAGCTTCTTCATAACCGTCAGCATTTAAAGGTTGCAAATGTTCTGTAAAACGGTTAAACTCAGTGTGGCCACCACTCGTATCACCAGTAAACTGAACTTCAAGTACTGACTCTGAGTTATTCTTATGTAAACCATCGAAATTGTCGTAGTAATTATCTACCAACTCAAACTTACCAATAAGTTTCTTGAATTCAGCTTCTGCTTTACCCAATTCGTTACGGAACATATAGAATTTACCTAACAGCGCAGCTGCAGCGTAGCGTGTAGCACGTCCGGCATTGTCAGCGTCATAGCTTTCAGGCAGGTCAGCCTGTACTTCTTTAAGCTCGTTTTCAATAAGAGCTATCACCTCACCTGGTTTAGCCTGAGCAGGATATAGTTCTTCGTCTTTTGCATCCATATCCAACTGATGAAGGTAAATAGGCAAGTTCTCACCAAAGTTGATGAATAGACGATAGTAGTAGAAAGCACGCAAGAAACGAGCTTCTGCAATTGCTTGCTTCTTTGTTTTTGCTACGCTGCTACTTGTTTCAGGTACGTTCGGAATATTGTCGATACACTGATTAGCATAGTTAATACCTTTATATAAGTTTGTCCACTCTGTACGCGAAGTAGAATTGGTTGCATCATTTGTAAAAGAAGCAATTTGTATCCATCTAGTTACGTCAGCACGGAAAGTACATTCATCGCTACGGAAGTTATCTATAACAATATAACGTTCAAATGGTATAGCATAGCCTGAAGGCTGTAAATAACCATAAGCAGCTGTAAGTCCTTTCATAATGTGAGCTTCGTTTTTCCAAAAGCTTGAAGGCTTCAAAACATTCGGGTTCATATCTTCGTCCAAGAACGAGCCAGAACAAGATGTCATTGCAAGGCTACCGGACAAAGCAGCCAACAACAATATGTTTTTCATTATTTTCATAATATTCTATTCAATTTATCGATTAAAAACCAAATTTGATACCAGCCATGTATGTACGGCTCAATGGTGATGCTGCATAGTCAACACCCATAGAACCTACTCCAGAACCTGTAGATGGGTCGTATCCCTTATATCCAGTGATAGTGAAGAGACGAGTAGCACCTACGTAGAAGCGGAGGTTGCTGATGCCCAACTTAGTGCAAGCCTTCTTAGGCAAGTTATAGCCTAACTGCAAGTTGTTTAGGCGCAAGTAGTCACCGTTTTCAACGAAGCGGTCGCTTGCCAAACGAGCATTACCATTCGGGTCAGCTTGTACGGCACGAGGTATATCAGTATTCGGATTTTCAGGAGTCCAAGCGTTTACACAGTCTTTACCATAGTTAAAGTTCTGGTCCATTCTCTGCAAATAGTACTTAGTATAGTTATGACGTTTAACGCCGAAGTTACCGTAGAAGTTAGCTACCAAGTCAAAGTCCTTGTATGCCAAGTTTACGTTGAATGCCAAAGAAACCTTAGGTACACCGCTACCGATTTTATATTTATCGTTGCTGTCTAACAGACCGTCACCGTTAAGGTCTTCGAAACGGATATCACCCGGTTCTGCATTTGGCTGCAATGGCTGCCAGTCGCCTTTACTGTCTGTATATCCATGAGCCTTATTCCATTCCTTAACTTCTGTTTCGTTTTGGAAGATACCAGCTGTTTTATATACCCAGAACTCACCGATTTCACCACCTACGTAAGTACGTGCTGCACCTTTTTCATAGAGATAGTTAGGATCGGCCATAGCCTTCAATACACTCTTATAGTGACTAAGGT
>ENA-UEOL01002362-UEOL01002362.1-human-gut-metagenome-genome-assembly--contig:-NODE-2362-length-10573-cov-6.955793_pt1 | contig 10573 bp, 7 predicted proteins | sample MGYA00242884_ERZ507884 | MGnify/ENA primary metagenome ERZ507884 (study PRJEB26167, sample SAMN06115417) | human gut metagenome | host: Homo sapiens | place: China:Chongqing | collected 2015-03-06... | reverse complement strand
CAGCCGCGGCAAGAGCTCTGCCAGCGACGCCAACGCTGAGCTGCTGGGCGACATCACCCGGATGCTGGATGCCAACACTCTCTCTGGCCGAAGAAGCCCTGAAGGATGTCATCTACCCCAACAAGCCAAAGGAGATCACTCCTACTCTCATTATTAATGTAGTAGCGGAGCATTTTGGTGTGAAGGCGGAAGATATTACTTCCAAGAAGAGAAATTCCGAGTTCGTACAGCCCCGTCAAGTCGTAATGTACCTGTGCAGAGAGCTGACGGATACCTCCTTCACTAATATAGGAAAGCTTTTGGGCAAAAAAGACCATACAACGATCATTCACGGCGTAAATAAAGTGTCTGCAGAGATCCCTCCTGATGTGTATATCTCGGGAACAAAATGTGTATTGTTGTTGATAACTGATTTCAAGGCTTCAAGAAGGATAGGATGCGGTGTGAATAAGCTAAGAGTTATTCTTAGGTTATTCTGCCAAATCCACTAAGATTTCCATTCCATTTTGCCTTGAAAAATAGTATAATAAGACTGGTTATGCACATATCAACACCCCTTATTAAGGTGACTACGAAATTCTTTTAATATTTTTATACAACGCGTATCTGCGCGTACGCAAATCAACCAGAAAGGAAGTTATGCACACATGAAATTAGTCTGTTCGAAAGCCAATCTTTTAAATGGCGTACAAACTGTATCAAAAGCTGTTCCCAGTAAGACTACCATGTCTATTCTGGAATGTATTTTAGTAGATGCTACCAATGGAGAGATCAAGTTAACTGCCAACGATATGGAACTTGGTATCGAGACTACCATAGAAGGACAGATCGTAGAAAAAGGTATCATTGCTCTGGATGCAAAAATGTTCCTGGAAATCGTACGTAAACTTCCTGACAGTGACATTACCATTGAGACTGATGCTTCCTTCAAGGTAGTTATTACCTGTGAAAAAGCAAAATTTACGATCATCGGTAAATCTGGTGAAGATTTCTCTTATTTACCGGCAGTAGAAAAAGATGACAGTATTGTCATGAGTCAGTTTACACTGAAAGAGGTTGTAAGACAGACCATCTTCTCTATCTCTGACAATGATAACAATAAGCTGATGACAGGTGAACTTTTTGATATTAACGGAGAAGAGTTCAAGATCGTGTCCCTGGACGGACACCGTATCTCCATTCGTAAGATCCAGCTGAAGAACAGCTATTCTCCGAAAAAGGTAGTTGTTCCCGGCAAGACTCTGAACGAGGTAAGTAAGATTTTACCCGGAGATGCAGACAGTGATGTAACGATTTCCTTTACGGAAAAACATATTGTATTTGAATTTGATAAGACCGTTGTAGTATCCCGTCTGATCGAGGGAGAATATTTTAAGATCGACCAGATGCTTTCCAGCGATTATGAGACCAAAGTAAGAGTCAACAAGAAAGAGTTCTTAAGCTGTATCGATCGTGCTACTCTTCTGGTAAAGGAAGGCGATAAGAAACCTATTATCGTAAATATCACAGACAGTGGAATGGAACTTAAAATCAATTCCGCTCTGGGAAGCATGAACGAAGAAATCGATATTCAGAAACAGGGTAAGGATCTGATGATTGGATTCAACCCCAAGTTCCTGATTGATGCTCTCCGTGTCATCGATGATGAGGAAGTGGATCTGTATATGGTAAATCCCAAGGCACCCTGTTTTATCAAGAATGCAGAGGAAAGCTATATTTACCTGATCCTTCCCGTGAACTTTACAACAGTTGCTTAAACTTAAGAACAGAGGTTAAATCAATGCATACGATCCGTTTAAAGGATGATTATATTAAGCTTGGTCAGGCATTAAAGGCAGCCGGTGTGGTAGAATCCGGCGTGGATGCCAAGTTCGCCGTACAGGATGGCCTGGTAAAGGTGAACGGGCAGACAGAAACCCAGCGTGGCAAAAAGCTGGTATCCGGAGATAAAGTGGAATATGATGGCGAGACCATCGTGATAGAATAAGCAGGTTACTATGATCATCAAATCAATCGAATTGGCAGATTACAGGAATTATGATTCTCTTGTCCTGCAGTTTGACCGGGGGACAAATATCCTCTACGGAGACAATGCGCAGGGCAAGACCAATATTCTGGAAGCAATCTATGTAGCTGCCACCACAAAATCGCATAAGGGAAGCAAGGACAGAGAAATCGTTAATTTCGACAAGGAAGAGGCACATATCAGAACTTATCTCGAGAAAGACGGTAAAGAAATCCGTGTGGATATGCATCTGAGAAAGTCCAAATCCAAAGGAATTGCCATAGATGGCCAGAAGATCAAGAAAGCAGCGGATCTTCTGGGGCTTTGTAATGTTGTGTTTTTTTCTCCGGAAGACTTGGGAATCATTAAAAATGGTCCCTCTGAGCGGAGAAGATTTGTAGATATGGAACTGTGCCAGCTGGACAATTTCTATCTCTACAATCTCAATCATTACAACAAGATCGTCAATCAGCGTAACAAGCTTCTCAAAGATATGTATATGAATCCGGATCTGAAGGAAACTCTGACTATCTGGGATATGCAGCTGGTATCTTACGGAAGTAAGATCATAGAGAGAAGAAAGCTGTTCGTAGAACAGCTCAATGAGATCATTTATGAGATTCATAAAAAATTATCCGGTGGGCGGGAAGAAATCCGTATCCAGTATGAGCCGGATGTGGAACTGGATGAATTTGAAAGTAAGCTGAGAAACAGTCAGGACCGGGATATGCGGGCAAAAATGACATCCGTGGGACCCCACAGAGATGATTTTTCTTTTCTGGTAGGGGACGTGGATATCCGTAAGTTCGGATCCCAGGGGCAACAGCGTACTGCTGCTCTCTCTCTGAAATTATCCGAGATCGAGCTGGTAAAAAGGATTACAAAAGATACGCCGGTATTATTACTTGACGATGTATTGTCTGAACTGGACAGTAACCGGCAAAACTATCTGTTGAACAGTATCGGGGATATTCAGACCATCATTACCTGTACCGGTCTGGAGGAATTTGTAAATAACCGGTTTGAAATCAACCGGGTATTCAAAGTATCTGCCGGAACTGTCACCTGTGTAAATGAAAATATGGGACTGAAATCCGAACCGGAAGAAACTCCGGAAGATGCGTATAATTTTGGCAGCCTGTAGGGCAGAATGTGAGGAATCATGAGCGAAGAAAATATGAACAATACCGCGGTAGAACATGAATATGGCGCGGATCAGATTCAGATATTGGAAGGTCTGGAAGCTGTAAGAAAGCGTCCGGGAATGTATATTGGTACCACATCCAGCAGAGGACTGCATCATCTGGTATATGAGATCGTAGACAATGCGGTGGATGAAGCACTGGCAGGATTCTGTGATACCATTGATGTAACCATCAATGAAGACAATTCCATCACCGTTATTGATAACGGACGAGGAATTCCGGTAGGCATCAATCACAAAGCAGGTATCCCTGCAGTAGAAGTCGTATTTACGATTCTGCATGCCGGCGGTAAGTTTGGCGGTGGGGGATACAAGGTATCCGGTGGTCTGCACGGTGTAGGTGCCTCTGTTGTAAATGCCCTCTCCAACTGGCTGGAAGTAGAAATTTGCCAGGGTGGCAAGGTATATAAGCAGCGTTATGAGAGAGGTCATGTATGCTATGCTCTGAAAGAAATCGGCACCTGCCCTATGGAAAAGACCGGAACGAAAGTTACTTTCCTGCCAGATGATACGATTTTTACTGAGACAACGGTATATGATTTTGATGTATTGAAGAGAAGACTCAGAGAGATGGCATTCCTGACCAAGGGGCTGCGCATCATTTTAAGAGATAATCGTACGGAAGAGGAAACTTCTCTGGAAGGTGGTTCTGTCGTTGACAGTGCAGTTGCGGAAGCTATGTCTACAGAGCACGAAAAGAAGCAGATCAGTGAACTGTTACAGAGGGCACAGGAAGATGCCATGGAAGCAGGAGCATCCACAGAAGCAATGACTTCCGAAGAAACTTCAGCTTCTGCGGATACAGCAAATGACTCTGAAGCATTTGCAGACGCTTTTGCTACGTCCGAGGAATCCACCAAAGCTCATACCGGCGGCAAGATCGGTAAGATACATACCATTACTCTGGAAAATGGTAAGAAGCAGAAAGTCGTTGAGTTCTACTATGAAGGTGGTATCAAGGAATTTGTTGCTTACCTGAACAAAAGTAAGGAGCCTTTATACGAAAACATTCTGTATTTTGAGGGTGAGAAGAATAATGTGTACGTGGAAGTATCCTTCCAGCACAATGATTCTTATAACGAGAGCGTATTCAGTTTTGTAAATAACATCAATACTCCCGAGGGAGGTACTCATTTACAGGGCTTCCGTAATGCCATTACGAAGACATTTAACGATTACGCAAGAAGCGCAAAGCTGTTAAAAGACAGTGAGCCGAATCTGTCCGGTGAAGATATCCGTGAGGGCCTGACTGCCATTGTCAGTGTCAAGATCGAGGATCCTCAGTTCGAAGGACAGACCAAGCAGAAACTGGGTAACAGTGAGGCAAGAGGCGCTGTTGACAATATTGTCAGTGAGCAGCTGACTTATTTCTTAGAGCAGAATCCACAGATTGCAAAGTCCATCTGTGAGAAGTCGATTCTGGCACAGCGTGCCAGAGAGGCAGCCAGAAAGGCAAGAGACCTCACCAGGAGAAAGACCGCTCTGGATACCATGGCTCTGCCCGGTAAGCTGGCAGACTGTTCCGATAAGGATCCGAAGAACTGCGAGATTTACATCGTAGAGGGAGACTCCGCAGGAGGAAGTGCGAAGACAGCACGTTCCCGTGCAACACAGGCTATCCTGCCCCTGCGTGGTAAGATACTGAATGTAGAAAAGGCTAGACTGGATAAGATTTATGCCAATGCTGAGATCAAGGCAATGATCACTGCTTTTGGTACCGGAATCCATGAGGATTTTGATATTTCCAAGCTTCGTTACAACAAGATCATTCTGATGACCGATGCCGATGTAGACGGTGCGCATATCAGTACTCTTCTGCTGACTTTCATCTATCGGTTTATGCCGGAGCTGATCAAGCAGGGACATGTATTCCTTGCGAAGCCGCCTCTGTATAAGCTGGAGAAGAACAAGAAGGTATGGTATGCCTACAGTGATGAAGAACTGGACAGCATTCTCTCTGAAGTAGGTCGTGACCAGAACAACAAGATCCAGCGTTACAAAGGTCTGGGTGAGATGGATGCGGAACAGCTCTGGGAGACCACTATGGATCCGGAGAGACGTATTCTGCTCAGAGTCAACTACGATGAAGAGACTGAATCCGAACTGGATCTGACCTTTACCACACTGATGGGTGACAAGGTAGAACCCAGAAGAGAATTCATCGAAGAAAATGCTCAGTTTGTTAAGAATCTGGACATCTAATAACTATTCAGAGCCGTTATCAGGCTCTGAATAGTTACGGTATTTAATAATAGAGAGTCGTATTTTACGACAGATTGTGAGGAAACATGAACGACGATATTTTTGATAAGCCTTCGGAGGCTGAGATTGATAAAATCCATGAAGTCGATCTGAAAGAAAAAATGGAAACTTTCTATATCGACTATGCCATGAGTGTTATCGCATCCCGTGCGCTTCCGGATGTGAGGGATGGTCTGAAGCCGGTACAGAGACGTGTACTCTATTCTATGATCGAACTGAACAATGGTCCCGACAAGCCGCATCGTAAGAGTGCCCGTATTGTCGGTGATACCATGGGTAAATATCATCCTCATGGTGACAGCTCCATCTACGGTGCATTGGTTAATATGGCACAGGACTGGTCTACCCGTTATCCTCTGGTAGATGGCCACGGTAACTTCGGTTCCATGGATGGTGACGGTGCTGCAGCAATGCGTTATACCGAGGCAAGACTTTCCAAGATTTCCATGGAGCTTTTGGCAGATATCGGTAAGAATACCGTAGATTTTGTACCGAACTTTGATGATACTGAAAAAGAACCTGTCGTACTGCCCAGCCGTTATCCAAACCTGCTAGTCAACGGTACTACCGGTATTGCCGTAGGTATGGCTACCAATATTCCACCTCACAACCTTCGTGAAGTGGTACAGGCTGTTGTTAAAATTATTGATAATCGTGTAGAAGAAGACAGAGATACTACGATCGATGAGATTCTTCCCATTGTGAAAGCTCCCGATTTTCCTACCGGAGGACTGATTCTGGGTACCAGAGGCTGTGAGGAAGCTTACCGTACCGGCCGTGGTAAGATCAGAGTCCGTGCAGTGACCAATATTGAGACCCTGCCCAACGGCAAGAGTCAGATCATTGCTACTGAGCTGCCTTATATGGTCAACAAGGCCAATCTGATCATCAAGATTGCCGAGCTGGTAAAATTGAAAAAGATCGATGGTATCACGGATATCCGTGATGAATCCAACCGTGAAGGTGTCCGTGTGGTTATCGAGCTTCGTAAGGATGCCAATGCCAATGTTATTCTGAATCAGCTGTACAAGCATACACAGCTGCAGGATACTTTTGGTGTGATCATGCTGGCGCTGATCAACAATCAGCCTAAGGTCATGAATCTGCTGGATATGCTGACTTATTACCTGAAACATCAGGAGGATGTGGTTACCAGAAGAACCAAATATGATCTGAACAAGGCTGAGGAAAGAGATCATATTTTACAGGGATTGTTAAAGGCTCTGGACTTCATTGACGAAGTTATTACTATTATCCGTGGCAGTCAGAATGCCCAGATTGCAAAAGAACGTTTGATGGAGAGATTTGAACTTTCTGATGTACAGGCACAGGCTATTGTGGATATGCGTCTGCGTGCTCTGACAGGTCTGGAAAGAGAGAAGCTGGAAAACGAGCATCAGGATCTGGTAGCAAAAATTGCGGAGTTGAAGGCTATTTTGGCAGATGAAAAGCTGTTATTAGGTGTTATTAAGACAGAAATGAGTGCTATCGCTGAGAAATACGGCGATGAAAGACGCAGTAAGATTGGTTATGACGAACTGGATATCTCCATGGAGGATCTGATTCCGAGGGAAAATACTATTATTGCCATGACCAGTCTCGGTTATATCAAGCGTATGACCGTAGATAATTTCAAGGCACAGAACCGCGGTGGTCGTGGAATCAAGGGAATGCAGACCATCGATGAAGATTATATTGAAGATCTGCTGATGACGACGACTCATCATTATCTGAACTTCTTCACCAATATGGGAAGAGTATACAGATTAAAAGCATATGAGATCCCGGAGGCAGGCCGTACCGCAAGAGGTACTGCTATCGTGAACCTCTTGCAGCTGACACCTGGTGAGAAGATCACTGCTATGATTCCTATTCATGAATACAGTGATGATAAGAATCTGTTCATGGTAACTAAGACCGGTATTGTGAAGAAGACCCCTCTGATGGAGTTCTCCAATGTCAGAAAGAACGGACTGACAGCGATTAACTTACGAGAAGAGGATGAGCTGATCGAGGTGAAAATCACTGACTGCAGCAGTGAAATCTTCCTGGTAACCAAACAGGGTATGTGCATCCGCTTCCAGGAGACGGATGTCCGGGCTACGGGCAGAGCTTCCATGGGTGTCATCGGTATGAACTTATCTCCCGGGGATGAGATCATCGGTATGCAGTTACAGACCCAGGGCAGCGATCTGCTGATCGTATCCGAGAACGGTATGGGCAAACGTACCAATATGGATGAATTTACCGTACAGAAACGTGGCGGTAAGGGTGTAAAATGCTACAAGATCGTAGAAAAGACCGGTGATGTGGTAGGTGCCAAGGCTGTAAATGATGATAACGAGATCATGATGATCACTACCGAAGGAATTATTATTCAGCTGCGTGTGCAGGATATCTCCACTTTGAGCAGAATTACATCAGGTGTAAAGCTGATCAATCTGGATGAGGGTGTTAAGGTTGCACAGATTGCCAAGGTACGTGAGAAGCTTTCCAACGGAGACCATGAATTCGACAATCTTGAGGAAGCCATGGAAGAAGTAGCACAGGAAGCTGTTTCTGAGGATGAGGAAGAAGCAGAAGAAAATCTGATTTTCCCTACCGAAGAAAACGAAGAAGATGAATAAGTAGCGAATTGAGCACTTTTGTGTTGCAGATGATAATAATTTTGTGATATAACAAAGGTGCTCAATTAATGTATTAATAATTTTTGAAAAAGAGGGGCAGAAAAATGGAATCTTATAGTATTTTCAGAGATTTGGCAATTATTATTGTATTTGCCAAGGTGTTTGGTATCATTGCGAGAAAATGTAAGGCACCACAGGTGGTAGGTGAGATCATTGCCGGTCTGTTGATCGGACCCAGTGTACTGGGACTGGTACAACAATCGGATTTTCTGATCCAGATGGCAGAAATCGGTGTTATTCTTCTGATGTTCTCCGCCGGACTGGAGACGAATCTGAAGGACCTGATGAAGACGGGATTTGTGGCATTTCTGATCGCATGTATGGGTGTATTTGTTCCTTTGGTAGGAGGAACATTGTTGTACATGGGATTTTACGGAGTGGCACCCTGGGGCTGTGAGAAATTCTATGAAGCTGTATTTATCGGTGTCATTATGACGGCTACCAGTGTAAGTATTACTGTACAGTCTCTGAAAGAACTGGGTAAATTAAAGGGAAAAGTCGGCACCACCATTATGAGTGCCGCTATTATCGATGATGTTATCGGTATTATCGTACTTACCTTTGTTATCGGATTCAAAAATCCCGATTCCAATCCCGGAAGTGTAGTCATTTCTACTCTTCTGTTCTTCCTGTTCGCAATTGGTGTCGGATTTGTATTGTTCAAAGTATTCCAGTATCTGGATAACAAATATCCGCATACAAGGCGTATTCCTATTTTAGGTCTGGCACTCTGCTTTATTTTTGCTTATGTAGCGGAAGTATTCTTTGGTATTGCGGATATTACAGGTGCTTACGTGGCAGGTATTATTCTGTGCTCTATTCGGGATTCGGAATATATAGCCGAGAAGATGGATATTAACTCTTATATGATCTTTGGACCGATTTTCTTCGCAAGTATCGGACTTAAGACCAGCTTTGATCATTTGAACGGAGAATTTGTACTGTTCTCTATCGGATTTGTTATTGTTGCTCTGCTGTGCAAGATCATCGGTTGCGGTCTAATGGCGAGAATCTGCAGATTCAAAGGACCGGATGCCTTGAAAATCGGTGTCGGTATGATGACCAGAGGCGAGGTTGCCCTGATCGTAGCACAGAAGGGATTGTCTGTGGGAATGATCGGTGCGGAATACTTTACAGCAGTCATTCTGCTGATCATTGTATCCAGTATCTCCACTCCTATCCTGCTTAAGATTCTGTATACGAAGCATGCCGAGATTGATTAAAAAATATGGATCATATGGATCAGAAGCGTTTTGAAGAAGCTAAGAGAAAAATAATAGGCGTGGACCGTCAGAGACTGGGAATCGGAACTCTCTCAGAGAAGACGGTTCATGCTATTTTTAAGGACTATTATGAGCCGGACGAGGATCATCAGGAGATTCCCATAGAGAATTATGTAGCGGATATTTATAGGGATAGAGAGATCATAGAGATTCAGACGAGACAGTTTAACCGGATGCGGGGAAAATTGCAGACCTTTCTTCCTTTATATCCTGTGACTATTGTCTATCCGATCCCTTATGAAAAATGGCTGATCTGGATCGATGAAGACAGCGGAGAACTGAGTAAAAAACGGAAATCACCGAAAAAAGGCTGCACCTATCAGGCTTTTAAGGAACTATATAAGATCAAAATGTTCCTGAAGGATCCGAATATCCGATTTAAGTTCGTATTGGTAAATATGGAGGAATACCGGCAACATAATCCAAATGTTCCATTCCTTTTAAATCTTCAGCCGTGTACACGGGTTTTACCGGTATCAGCTCGGGTGTCAACCAGTTTTTCTCAATGTGATTAGCTTTTTCCCATTCTGCAGCAGCAGTGGTAGCTTTCTCTGTTGACTTGAAGCAAGAGTTAGAAAAGATAAGAAAAACTAGAGTTACTCAAAGGGAAAAGAGAGAGGAATCTGGTATTCCTAAAATATCTTTAGTAGGGTATACAAACGTAGGAAAATCAACTTTGAGAAACCTTTTAGTAGATATGTTCCCAGCAGATAATACTTCTAAAAAAGAGGCTGTTTTTGCTGAAAATATGCTATTCGCCACTTTGGATATTACAACTAGAGCTATAACTTTACCAGATAAGAGAGTGGCTTCTCTTACAGATACAGTAGGATTTGTAAGAAAACTCCCACATGATTTAGTAGAAGCTTTTAAGTCTACTTTAGAGGAGGTAAGCTTTTCAGATTTGATTATCCATGTAGTAGATGCCTCTAGTGATACTGCTATTGAACAGATAATAGCTGTTGAAAAGGTATTAACAGAGTTAGATGCTATGGATAAGCCAATGTTTTTAGCTCTAAATAAGTGTGACAAAGCTACTGAAGAGCAACTTAATACTATAAAAGAGAAGTTCCCAGCTTATAAAACTATTGAGATAAGTGCAAAATCTCAAATGAATATAGATGGATTCTTA
>ENA-UEOL01002357-UEOL01002357.1-human-gut-metagenome-genome-assembly--contig:-NODE-2357-length-10597-cov-6.597719_pt1 | contig 10597 bp, 5 predicted proteins | sample MGYA00242884_ERZ507884 | MGnify/ENA primary metagenome ERZ507884 (study PRJEB26167, sample SAMN06115417) | human gut metagenome | host: Homo sapiens | place: China:Chongqing | collected 2015-03-06... | reverse complement strand
TTGATACGGTCCTGCGTGTACGTCTTTTCCACCTTGTCCGCCTGCTGGCCGACAAAACTCATCTGACGGCTGAAGTCACCGATATTGGATACAAAGCCGAGAGGAGAGTTCTCCAGCACGGTCTTTCCATCGTAGGTCACCGAATAGACAGGCTTGCCGTCCTGCAACTGAAAGTCGAGTTTCAAACGAGCATCAGGGCCGGTGACCGCTGCCTGCTGGGCAAATGCCTGAGAGGCCAATAATGCCAATGTGCCAAAAAGTACTTTTTTTTTCATAGGTGTTTTTCCAGATAATTACTAATCAGGACAAAAATAGGAATTAAGTGTGAAATCAACAATAAAATTTTCACTAAAACACTACCAAAAATCATGCAATATCCATACAAAAAAGATGCCGCTCAGAAGTACACATACTCCCTGCGGCATCCCTGCAAGCATCACTTTTAGAAGTTTACGATTGGCCACCCGTCTGGTGTCCACGTCATTTCACGAATAATCAATTTGGGAGCTCCCTCTTCTGCCACGGAATAGGCATGGGAAATAAAATAATCCTTCCCATCCAAATGATAGGCTGCATTATGACCTACTCCGGCATAATCCTTATTCCCCTGAATCACTAATGAGCCGCCTCCCTTATCCATGGCCTTTCCATCTTTGTCTAAATAAGGCCCTGTGACAGCCTTCGAACGTCCCACCATGACTTTATAGTTGCTTTTCAATCCCTTGCAACAATAATCAAACGATACGAACAGATAATAATAATCACCGTGCTTCATGATAAAAGGCGCCTCAACCGCTCCGTCACCCGCGTTCTTTTCATCCAGATTAAAGGTTCGTGGACGACGAGAAAGTGAATACCACTCTTCCGGCTGAGCCACTCCATTCATATCGGGAGTCAGCTTTACCATCTTGATACCATCCCAGAATGAACCGAAATCCATCCAGGGTGTACCGTTTTCATCAATGATGATATTAGGGTCAATAGCATTCCACATATCCCGGTTAGGAACCGACTGAATTACTTTCCCATGGTCTGTCCACTTGAAATCAGGACTGGAAGGGTCGAGTGTGGGATTCGTGGCATGGCCGATAGCAGAAGTATTCTTTCCAAACGCCGAACATGAATAAAACAAATGATAAACTCCGTTGTGGAAAATAATATCCGGTGCCCACGTATGTCCGTTATAGCCTTTTACGGTTTCTACCGCCCATTGCGGTGCCTCCTCGAATACCGGTTTTTCAAACTTCCAGTTCTTCAAATCCTTTGAAGACATCACGGAAATTCCCTGTCCGGTAGCAAAGAGGTAATAGGTATCACCCTGCTTAGCCAGCACTGGGTCATGGGTCAGAACTTTACTGGTTGGGATGACCGACGACTTCTTAGGAGAAGAAGCGTAAGCTGCGCTTGCTGCAGCCAACAAACAAAATGAAAAGATGATGTGTTTCATGGCTTACATAAACAAAAATGCAATAAAACATTACATAGAAAATCAAAACAAAAAATGAGTAATACTGCAAGCAGAATTACTCATTTTTTGTTATATTCTCCACATTATAGTTGCATGAGGATACAAACGGAGTTATTTGCTCTTTTTTCCCCAATAAGTCTTATTATTACCGCCATAACCTGCATAGACGATAGTGTGAGTTCTCGGAGATGCCTCCCAATCAGTTTCACGCTGCAAATACAGCTTTACACCGTTAGCTGTTAAAACCTGATTTTCTGCATCATAAGACCATGTAGCTCCTGCCCAAGGTCCTGCAGACACTTTATGATCGTCTGTCAACGTCATTTGAGTAGAAGTTTTCTGATTTCCGAAAGAATAAGAAAGGTCAATATGTTCCCAGTTACCAATCAGCTCACTTTCTTCTATTTTATCCTGCGGCACAGCACCATAACGTTCAGGCATTACAAGCGGCCAGCCATCTTCTGTCCAACGGATTTTACGTACATGCCCCATCATGAGGTCGTTACTTGATGCATTGCCCCCCGCATTTTTCGGGAAACGTCCTTGTGAGGCAAAATACCAGTTGCCATTTCCATCATCAAATACACAGCAATGAGAAATACCTACCCAGCCATCGCTACCATTAAATTTGTAAGGATGTGTTACCACTGGAAGAATATCACCTCCATTTGTAGTCACATTCGTACCATCCATACTAAAATACGGGCCTTCAATATGTTCGGCACGTGCCACACGGGTATTGTAAGCCACAGACAGCTCATCGTATGCCAGGAACAAATAATAATATCCATCATGATAAATTATTTCCGGACCTTCCGAAGCTTGCCAACGACTACGCATGTTGCGGGTAGCTATCAGTTTCCCATACGCAGCAATTTCTTCCCCTGTAGTACCCCAAGGCTTAGGCAGTTCAGCCTTTACCTTACCACTTTCTGCATCCAGTTCCACCAAAGCGATACCACTATGCCAGGAACCGTAAATCAACCAATGTTTGCTGTCCTTGTCAATAAAGTAACTCGGATCGATGGCATTCCATTTATAATAACTATTTTCATAATTATTCGCTGCCACATTAAAGTCTAATCCCTTATCCGAAGCATTGGTAATTACATAGCCTTTATCTACCCATCCGTCATTGTTAGCCGGATTATCATTCTCCATCAAACCAATGAAAGCACGTTCACTCCAGGTACCGTCACCACTTATTGTTCCAGGACAAACGATAGAATAATACATACGGTACAATCCATCTTTTACTTTACGTACACAAGGTGCCCAGTAACCGAAATCAACTGAGTTAGCCGTAGTAGCTTCCAATCCCATTTCAGTACGAATTTCATTCAACTTCGGAATAACCCATTCAGGAAGTTCTTTCATGGTACCTCCTAAATACTCCCAGTTCACTAAGTCTTTCGAACGACGTCCGTGGAAGTGTCCACCTGCCAGATGAGCATTACCGTATGAAGCGTCTGTCTGATACATGTAATAATATCCATCCTCAGCCAGTACCACTGTAGGGTCATGTACGTTAGCCAGATTCCACTTTCCTCGGCTAGACCAAGCTGCAATATCCACATAGTTATCTACATAAGCCGGTGCTACATATTCTTCAAGAGAAGCTACTCCCGTAGTAACCGTAAATGTCTCCGAATAGACATAACGACTGTCACCGTAAACGTATGCACGAATATAATAGGTAGTTCCTCCCATCAGACCTGTGATAGTAGCACTGAAGTTTTCATCTGCATCTACTACATAATCTTTGATAGTAGGATTCTGTACGTTTGCACTATAGCAGAAACCTTTTTTAAGTACGACACCCACATTACCGTTCATCGTAGAAGTAACGGTCAGTGAAGAACTTGTTGCCGCAGCCGACACAGGAGCTGACAAAATCACCCCGTTGCTTGGATTGTACTCGATGTTATCCAACCCATCAGTACAACCCGTAAAAGCAAACGCTGTCAGCAGGGATATGAAAAGGAATGATAGTTTTTTCATTTGTAAGTTTTATTTAAGACATGCCGTCGTTCATAAGAATAACGGCATGTATGATTAAGAAAAATAATTATTAAAAGACAAGATGGCAACCATCAACAGAAAGCATAAATTCTAAATTATTGGAATCCATATTATTCAATCCATAATAATATTGTGTAGATTTTTGGCCTGTTGTTCCTTCCATAGTAGACAAAACATCTGCGGTACCATCACCATTATTAGTTACAAATACAGTTACTTTAGCACCATTCATACCTTTGAGCCAATCTTCCCAAACACCTTGTGTTCCATAATGAATACAAACCTCATATCCATCACCCCATCCGTAATTATCCGCTCTAACAACGGCCTTATGCACATTAGAACTTTGTAATATTACAAGAAAATTGTTCCAATTACCTGCCAAATTACTGTAATTAGTAAAAGTAATATATTTTGTTTCACCAGCGTTTACTTTAAATGCATCTGAATAAATTGGATTAGCCCATAAGCTAGAATTATCCTCATTACCTAACATATTACTTCCATTTGTTACTTCAGTAGCTGAAGAGACCAAAACCTGAACTGGTACAGTAGTTGTTACCTCCTTATATGTTACCATTACATTTTGAGTACCAGCTTCAGTCGGAACACCAGAGAAAGTAAGTGTTGAATTTTCAAGAACTCTTGTTTTCCCTTGTGTATCTGTACCCTCAACCTCAAGACCTGTAGGATCAAAAGCCAATGTATAACCTGTTAAAGGTGTATTACCCAAAGTATAATACTTATAAGTAGTATGAATAGGTTGTTTCTTTACTCTAATAGATTTAATCTTTTCAACTACCTCAAACTTAGCATTAGCTAAAATAGGAGTATCACAGTTTTAACCTTTAAACGTCTTGTTATAGGCCGCCACAAGTGTTTTTGTACCCGGAATATTCATATCAGGAACTTCTGAGAAACTAAGTTCTGATGCTGTAACAGTTTTTGTAACCTCTTCTTCAAAAGTAACTAAAGCTGTAACATTAGCCACAATCTTTTCAAGTTCAGTCTCAGCATCTACATATTGTGGTACATTCTGCAATACCATCGACTTTGGATTTTTATCCTTAGCAGAAGTACATCCTTCGATTGGTTCAATATTTGTTTCCAAAAAGTCAAGATACGAGCCTTCTGTCACTAAGAAACAACGGATGTTACTATTGTTCGGGTCTGAATTAAGATTCTCCCACTGATAAGGCTGGTTATACGTCTTTGTCACTACCCCATTGGTCATCTTAACTTTTAAAGCATTTGCATCAGTACTGTCAACTGTAATCGTAACTTTACCGGCCAATTTCTGCACATTTGGATCTTGTTCTCCTTCCTCTAAAGATGTTGGATTAAGAGTCAATGTACTCGATACATACGAAGGATCTATATAAGTAGTATTTTCAGGACACCACTGCGAATTTTTCCCTTCAGCATAATCAAAACGAATGGCTGCATACTCTTTATATCCTTCACCGTTACGATTTTCTGGCAAATAATCATCATTGGTAAAGACCAAAACAAAGTTTTTATAGTAGGTATTATCTGAAGGATTAATATGCAAATTAAACACTGCATTCCACTTTTGCCCATTAGGTATAACATAATATTTGGAAAAAGCAGTCCACCATGCACTTGAATAATCAGTATTTCCAACGGTGTACACATCTTCCATCATACCTTCAAGAACTTCCTCACCCTGATTATTATTCTCTGAATCTTCTATTTCCTGCACTTTATCGGAAATCCAGTCAGGTGCGTTCACATCAAATAATTCGCCACCTTCACAGCCTGTTAAAACCGGCAACCCCAAGGCTACAAAGCTACAGGCACACAATAATTTATTGAGATGTCTCATAATTCTAAATATAAACTAAGTTTAATTAAAGCCTCCCTATTCCCAATAAAGGAATGGAAAAGGGAGAGCATTTCTTTTATTTTTATTCATCCAAATTTACAACCGGACGTACTATCCATCCTTTTTCCTTGAAGTAAGTAGAATTATCAGTACCGTAGTTGGCCGAATTACCTTTCAAGTTTGGATTATTGTTAAGCACAGTTTGATAAATAGGCAAAAATTCATGTCCTGGTAAATAAGAATCGAACGGACACTTCAGCTCTGAGTCTGAGCCAACATTACTATAGCTAACCGGATCAAGTAACTTGTCGGGGTTATTAGAACGACGGAAAGTGCTATGCTCCTTCAGCTGCTGCAAACGTCCACTATCATAAAAAAATCCCCAGCGAATAAGATCGAAACCTCGTCCGAACTCGCAACCAAATTCCTTTGGACGTTCCACATTAGCAATCTGCTCGAACAGCTTGTCTGCGGTATCAAAATCTTCCAACTTCAAGTCTGGAAGACCAGCACGACTACGTACTTCATTTATCCAGCCAATAGCCTTTTCTGTAGGTCCGTTTACTTCGTTTTCGCATTCAGCAGCACGGAGCAACACGTCAGAATAGCGCATCAAACGTAAATTGATACCACATCGCAAACCTGTCGTAACAGTATTATACAACCCTGTACGTAAATTGGTATTTTTTGCAATTGGAATACCGCCATTATCATTATGAGTAATAATGTTCTTGTCAGTAGCCGTAAGGGTCTTTGAATAAGCTACATTGCCATATTCAAAACCATCCCATTCTCTTTCATACGTACCAAGTGTCCAATAAAGACGAGGGTCTAGTCCACCATCCTTAGTTCTTTCACCTTTAAATAGCTGATAAAGCCAGGGCGAAGCTGCCAAGTCTGCCCAACCACTGAATGCACCGGGAGACAAATTGCTTTCAATTGCATGGCCTTGCGTTGCATTAGGACTAGTATTGGCAGGTGTCCACTCATCATCAGTTCCCTGTGAACCATAATCAAGATATTGGACTTCAAAAAGACTTTCATCATTATTTTCATAAGCTGAACCTTCACGGAAATTATCACCATAATTAGCCATCAATCGGTAAGTTCCATATTTCTTGCCAATGATATCTTCCAATACTGTAAGAGCTTCACTAAACTTATGACGCACCATCAGTGTGCGAGCATAATAGCCTGCCGCAGAACCACAAGTAGCACGTCCACCAGCCCACTCACCACCTTTATCACGTGAAGGAAGCAAATTCATAGCTGCATAAAAATCCTTTTCTACCTGGTCAAGTACTTCATCATAAGTATTGTTACTTCCATAAAGCCCTTCCAGTGAAGAATAAGTCTCATAGTCTGTGATAAGCGGTGGATTCTGATAATACCCTACCAGATTATAATAGCTCAGCCCACGCAGAAAAAGAGCCTGTCCTTTAATATACTTCATATTTTCTGTCAGCTGACTATCATCCTCACCACAGCGTGAAAGAATGAAGTTACACACGTTGATGGTATAATACCATTCCCGCCAAGACCAAAATGTAATTTCATCGGTGAATGGTACGTTTAAATCGTCAAAAGACAAGTACCAGACCTGTGAAGAGTTCCAAACTTCGTCGCCACGAGTTATGTCAATAGTATAACCAACACGAGCATAAGACCCCTCCATACGAATATGGTTGTAAGCAGCAATCACACTCTCCTCCAAATCATCAGCAGTATAGCCAAACGTGCCCGAAGTCTGCTGGTTAGGATTTACCAATTCCAATCTGTCTGCACAAGAAGCTAAAGTAGCAAGTCCCAACATGCAGGCAAGTGAATATTTATATAGTTTCATTTGATATGTTTTTTAATAGTATAACGATTAGAATGTAAAATGAAGTCCGCACATGAAGGTACGTGCAGTCGGGAAAGAACAGAAGTTATAACCCGGAGTAAATGTACCTCCTGCATAATCCACATTATAGCCATGATAGCCGGTAAACGTATAAAGGTTTTGTGCGGAAACATAGAAACGTACATCTGACACATATTTGCCAAACCACTTATTGGGGAAATTATAGCCCAATTCCACATTGGCAATCTTCCAATAAGCTGCATTCTGGATTTTGCGTGAGCTGAACAAATCGTTCCAAGCCAAGCTGGCATTGTTCACTACATAAGTCCGCGGTACGTTGGAAAGATAAGTAGTTCCATCTTCACTAAAACGGTTGGCATCGAGTATAGCCACATCCTTATTACCATAACCATAACATGAATTAAGTGAATTGTAAATATCATCGGCTACATGGTAGTTCAATGCACCGTAAGTAGCGATGCTCAAATCAAATCCCTTATACTCGAAGCGGGCATTAAGTCCGAAATTAATTTTCGGCATACCGCTACCCAACACAGTCTGGTCATCACCGTTTACTACTCCATCACCGTTCACATCCTTATAAAGGCAGTCACCTACATTGGCACCATCTTGAGTAGCATGGTTATCCAAATCCTCCTGTGTACGGGCAATTCCCTCGTATACCCAGCCGTAGAACTGACCAATTTCCTGACCTACGTTAGTGATATATGAACCACTAATGTAAGATTCTGTACCGAATCCCAGAGAAGTCACACGATTACGAAGTGTACTAAGGTTACCCGAAACTTCATACTTGAAAGCGTGATCACGGTTACGATAAGTGGCAGCGAATTCAAAACCGGAGTTATTCATTGAAGCAGCATTCATTGTAACGGTAGTATTAGACACACCAGCCTGTTCCGGAACAGGAACATTATACAACAAATCTGTACTTGTATTTTTGTACCATTCAGCCGTAAACTCTAAACGGTTGTTGAATAAAGCAAGGTCAATACCCACATTATAGGTTTTCTTCTTTTCCCATGCCAAGTTATTGTCTACGAAAGTAGAGATGGCCGAGCCGGTCACAGGTGAATTATTGAAACTGTAAGTCATATTATTACGTGACATCACAGCCTGATATACATATTCACCAATATTCTCATTACCAAGTTCACCGTAGCTTCCACGTACCTTAAACATATTTACTACATCTGTGCTGAAGGGGAAGAAAGACTCCTTATCAAAACGCCAGCCTAAAGATACAGAGGGGAAAGTACCCCAGCGAATATTCTTGGACAAACGAGAGCTTGCATCCCGACGAACAGTAGCCGAGAATAGGTATCTATCATCATAGTTATAATTGACACGACCAATATAAGACAGAATGGCATGCTTATATTCGAAGCTTGAGGAATATGTATCGGCACCATTCTGAAGTTGCAAGAAATACGGTTCAGTGAAATTCAGTGCCCATCCGTTCAACAAATCTGTATTTTCCTCTTCGTAAGTCTGACCTGCTACCACGTTAATATGGTGCTTACCGAAAGTTCCATCATAAGTAAGCAAGTTCTCAATCAGCGCATCCTTGTAATCACGTGAGTTTTTATCCAGACGTTCGTTACTCTTAGCCAAGTAAACACGGTTACTCTGCACCCAAGCCGGAATCCAAGTAAAATCCTTAGCATGGGTCATACTGTAAGACAAATTAATTTTATAATTCAGCTTGTGATTCTTATTTTCTAGGCCAAACATCTTAAGAACATCCACATCAGCTGAAGCAGTTCCTACAAAACGGTCTACGCGAGTATTGCGTTGTAACAGATTATTAATCAACAAGGGGTTAGAAGCAGAAATATCACCATGCACAGTATCATAGTACACCCCATAACCATAAGCATCATATTTATAGTCACCAGCTGCTCCTACCTTATCATCAAGTACCCAAGTGGAAGAGTCGTATGCCTTGATTGTCGGCTGCATTAACAGAGTACCACGTAACACATTGGTCACATTTCCATACAATCCCTGCACGTATTCCGAAGCATTTGACAATCCCATATTGTCCTGGTCTGAATGAGAATAGACCACGCTGGTCTGGAACTTGATAAACTTAGTATCCATGGAGTTATTTACACGCGCCGTAAAACGTTCATAATTAGGACCAGCACCTTCCAGTGTTCCTTTCTGGTTGAAATAGTCCAATGATACGTTATAGGTGCTGTGAGCACTACCTCCAGACAAGTTTACATTGTGATTCTGTCGGATACCTGTTTTAAATACTTCATCGAACCAGTCGGTGTTGGTATTATCCTGGAAATGGTATTTCCCAGTAGCACTGTCAAGACTATATCCTCCCGGTAACGGAGTATTTGAATTGGCGCAAGCCTGACCCAGATATTGACTATACTGATCAGCATCCATTACATCATACACGCCTTTAGGAATGTAGTCCACACCAAAATATCCGTTGTAATCTACTTTCAGCGGCTGGTCCTTCTGTCCGCGCTTTGTAGTGATGATAACTACACCATTTGCCGCACGAGAACCATAAATAGCTGCTGCAGAAGCATCTTTCAACACCTGAATAGTCTCAATATCATTAGAAGAGAAATCACGAATGGAAGTTCCCATCGGTACTCCGTCGATAACATAAAGCGGGGCAGTACTACCAAAAGAGCCAACTCCACGAATACGTACAGTAGGATCGGCACCAGGCTGACCGTCAGAAGTAATCTGTACACCTGCAACCTTACCTTCCAACATAGATGAAATATTGGAATGAGATACTTGTTTCAAGGCCTCTGCATCTACTACTGCCACAGAACCGGTCAAATCTGACTTTTTCTGTGTACCGTAACCAATTACCACTACCTGCTCTAACATTTCAGTATCACTCTGTAACTGAATAGGTTCGAGGATAGCACGGTTACGAACTGCTACCTCACGCTCCTTATAGCCCACATAGCTTATCAGCAGGACAGCATTGCCAGGCACCTCCAACTGGAAATTTCCATCCAAATCAGTAGTTGTTCCGATTGAAGTGTCTTTCACCCTAATAGTAGCACCCAACAAGGGTTCACCTTGTTCATCAACCACCTGTCCACTAACCTTAATAGCCGGTGATTGTGCTACAGCAGCCATGACGGATACGGGATATATCGCCGTACCACCCAAGGCACACAAACCAAGCATTGCGGAAAAAATCAAATGTTTTTTCATTTTAATGGTATTAAATTTAAATTATTAATAAAGTAATATTCTACTTAAAAAACTCAGACTTCTATCCTCATACATCATATTTCAACAGCACCAAGACTGACTTTTTCTAGCCATGTTTCATAGTACGGAAGTCTTTATTTAACAAAAAACGTTTATTTCAACGGTTCAAATGTAAAAACATAAATAAAGAAGAAGG
>ENA-UEOL01002355-UEOL01002355.1-human-gut-metagenome-genome-assembly--contig:-NODE-2355-length-10601-cov-6.149183_pt1 | contig 10601 bp, 9 predicted proteins | sample MGYA00242884_ERZ507884 | MGnify/ENA primary metagenome ERZ507884 (study PRJEB26167, sample SAMN06115417) | human gut metagenome | host: Homo sapiens | place: China:Chongqing | collected 2015-03-06... | reverse complement strand
GCGCAATAAACCTGCTTGCACAAAAGAAAAAAGAGCGTGAAAACAGCGTAGAAATCGTTAAAACCGATATGGGTTACAATGTAAACTGCAAAATTTCGGGCGGAAATCTTGATTTGCTAAGTTTTTCGATTTTTGCTCCGGATATGCCGCAGGCACAAATAATCAAAAAGAATTTTTACGAAAACCCAACAACTTTTTATAAAGTAATCCTCGCCATGCTCACGCAAAACAAAGAAAGCGTAGGCGAAGCACTCGAAAGTCTTTTATGATTATAAAAGCAATTGATAAGATTAATATTAAGAAACAAGATACCGACTTGCAATTTTAATGCGAGTCGGTATTTTGTTATATCGATTATTCTATAAAAAGCACTTAAAATATTTTTATTTTGAAATATTTTTTTGCAACTTGGTAACATCTCTTACAACAATAATGCCGCCTTTGTTTAAATCAGCCATTTTTAAGCCCTTATAATCAAATGAGCCGTTTTCTTTGAAAATAAATACCTTAATGCAGAAAAAGCCTTGCTAATTGATTTTGCAAGGCTTTTGGATAAAAATAAAACAAACAGAAATTGATTTAAAAAAATAAATTCAGTCCAAGCATCAGCGTTACTCCGGGCACTCCGCCAAATGCGGCACAACACACCGACACAAGGCTTACAGGCAGGTACACACCTGTAAAAGAGCCTGTCAGATTTACCGCAATCAGCGTTAAAATTCCTATAGCCATTGAAAGCAGACTTCTTTTAAACGGATGTCTGCTTTTACTTATGTAATGAGCAAATGCAAACAGCAAAAATGCACCGAAAAATATTAATCCTATTCCCCACAAAGGCATAATTAACAGCTCCTTTAGCATAAACAATACTGTAAAACAGAGTCTTTTATATATGTAGAATAAATTGGTTTTGCTCTAAATGTTAGGCAAAATAATTTAAAAATTTAGGTCAAGCCTTTTTAAAGTTCGACCAAACTTTTATAATTAATTGGCAAATCAATTTGCTAAACCATAAAAACAAAAATAGACCGCAGGACTAACCTACGGTCTATAATTATGTTTGAAATTTTAAAAATATTACAAGCTTAATCAGAAACTTTTTCCGACAAAATAAGCAAGTACATTAAGTGCAATTACGATAATTACGAAAATTGCTGCAAAAAACTTTGTAAAACGAGCAAGCTTTGCATCAATCGAGCGAGCCTTATTTTTTGAGAAATAAGAGTCAGCAGCACCGGAAACAACACCGATACCCTGCTGGTTGCCCTGCTGAAGAATAATTACGATGATAATTGCAATGGCTGCTACGATAAGCACTGAACCAAGAACAATACCCCAAACGCCCATATTATACCGTTCCTTTCTGTAATATAAATGTATAATAAGTTCCAAATACAAAAACTAACTAATTTATATTAACATAAAATTATAGATTTTGCAAGATTTTTTTGAAAAAATTTCAACTTTTTTGATATATTTCCAAAGGTGAAATATACAGTTAAATCAGCGTAAGCTGTTCGTCGGTTGAATCTTCATTTGCAGGCATAGCGCCGAGAGTAGGAAGTGTTTTCGTTCTGTATCTCTGCGGCTTTGCAAATGTTCCCTCAACATACTCCGAAATTTCAAACAGTCTGTGACCTTTTTTGAGTTTCATAACCGCCACGCCCTGTGTCGAACGGGTTGTTTTCAGATTAATTGCACCCGAATGAATAAGCAACATTCTGCCTGATGACGCTTTCAGCAAAAATTCTTTATCCTCTGTAAAGAATACCATTCCCGCAAGCGGTGATTTATCGGAATAAGCGCCCGTAAGTTTTTTGCGGTTTGTCTTTGTTTGATAAGCCTCAAGCGGAACTTTAGCGAGCTTGCCGTTTTCAAAAGCAAACAGCAGCATTCCCTTGTAATCCTTTGTGGCTACCATATACACTGCGTTTTCGCCCTCGTCCATACCCAACTTTGCCGGTACATACTCGCCGAGAGCGCTTGCCTTTGTATCGGTGAAATCCGCTGCCTTTGCTTTGTAAACCTGACATTTATCGGTAAAGAACAGCAATTCGCCGTTATTTGAAAATTCGCAGGTCTGGGCAATCTCATCGCCGTCCTTGAGCTTATGGTTGCTGCTCATTCTAAGCGACTGCGGAGTAATCTTCTTGAAATAGCCTTCCTTTGTAAAGAAAAGATTTACGGGGTAATCAGGAACATCGTCCTTTTCCTCCGTATAACTTACGATATCTTCGTAAATTATAATACTCTTTCGTGGCTGACCGTATTTTTCGGCAATCTCTTTGAGTTCCTTTACAATTATGGTTTTAATTCTTGTCTTGCTCTTGAGAATTTCGTCAAGTTCGGCAATTTCCTTTTCAAGTGCCTCAATTTCTGCCGTACGCTTTAAAATATATTCACGGTTCAGATGACGAAGTTTTATTTCTGCAACATACTCTGCCTGAACCTCGTCAATACCAAATCCAATCATAAGGTTTGGTACAACCTCTGCCTCTTCGTCTGTTTCTCTTACAATTTTAACCGCTTTGTCAATATCAAGCAAAATAGCCTCAAGACCCTTTAAAAGGTGGAGTTTTTCGGCTTTTTTGTTTCTGTCAAAATATGTTCTTCGTCTTACACATTCAATTCTGAATGCAATCCATTCTTCAAGCAAAGCCTTAACACCGAGCACCCTCGGCACTCCGCCGATAAGTACATTAAAGTTGCAGGAGAATGAATCTTCAAGCGTTGTAAAACGGTAAAGTTTTGCCATAAGTCGGTCGGGATCAACACCGCGCTTAAGGTCAATTGTTATCTTAAGACCGTCAATACCCGTTTCATCTCGAACATCGGCAATATCCTTTATTTTTCCTGCTTTTACAAGGTCAATAATCTTTTCAATAATAACTTCGCAAGTGGTTGTGCTCGGAATTGAAAGTACATCAATACAGTTTGCCGATTTATCGTACTGGTACCTTGCCCTTAGTTTGATTCCGCCCTTACCCGTTTCATAAACCTGTCTTAAGGCGTTTTCGTCATAAATAATCTGACAGCCGCCGATAAAATCAGGTGCAGGCAATGTCTGCATAACATCGTGGTTCGGGTCACGAATAAGCGCCGCCGTGGTTTCGCAAATTTCTTTTAAATTGAAAGAACAGATATTTGACGCCATACCTACCGCAATACCTGTGTTTGTATTTACAAGTACAGACGGAAAAGCAACCGGCAAAAGTGACGGCTCTTTCATTGTATTATCGTAGTTATCAACAAAGTCTACGGTATCTTTATCTATATCACGAAAAAGCTCGTTACAGATTTTGTCAAGTTTTGCCTCTGTATATCTTGATGCCGCCCATGCCATATCACGGCTGTAGAATTTACCGAAGTTACCCTTTGAATCCACATAAGGATGTAAAAGTGCTTCGTAGCCTCTCGAAAGTCGCACCATAGTGTCATAAATTGCCGAATCGCCGTGCGGATTAAGTTTCATAGTTGCACCGACAATATTAGCGGATTTTGTTCTTGCACCGTTTAAAAGTCCCATTTTATACATTGTATAAAGCAACTTTCTGTGCGACGGTTTAAATCCGTCAATCTCCGGAATAGCACGGGAAAGAATAACGCTCATTGCGTAAGGCATATAGTTTTCTCTGATTGTAGAGTCAATATTCTGCTCCACTACCTCGCCTGCGCCGTTGATAACACCGTGTGTTTTTCCCGTTGCGGCAGGCTGTGTTCTTCTTCTTTTTGCCATAAATTCGCACCTCCCGTCAGCTTACATCAAGATTGTCAATGTACTCATTACCGTGAGCCACAATGTAATCTTTTCTGCCCTGAAGATTGTCACCGAGCAGAATATCAAAAATTTCCGCTGTTTTTTCAGCGTCTGTCGGCATAACCTTTATAAGTCTGTGAGTAGCAGGATTCATAGTTGTAAGGTTCATCATATCAGGCTCGTTTTCACCAAGACCTTTTGAACGCTGAATTGTGAATTTCTCTTTGCCGATTTCCGCAATAAACTTATCTTTCTCCGCCTCGTCATACGCAAAATACACATCATTTTTAGCTGTAATCTCATAAAGCGGTGATTCCGCAATAAAGACTTTTCCCTCGTTTATTAGCGTAGGAGTAAGTCTGTACAGCATTGTCAAAAGCAATGTTCTGATCTGAAATCCGTCAACATCGGCATCGGTACAGAGAATAACTTTATTCCAGCGCAGTGCGTTAAGGTCAAATTCACTCAAGTTTTTATTGGCCTTTGACTTTACCTCAACACCGCAGCCGAGCACTCTAAGCAAATCCGTAATTATTTCGCTCTTAAAAATTTTGTCATAATCAGCCTTAAGACAGTTAAGTATTTTACCTCTGATTGGCATAATCGCCTGAAAATCAGGGTTTCTTGCCTGCTTACAAGCACCGAGAGCAGAGTCACCCTCTACTATAAAAAGCTCTCTTTCCTCGGCATTTTTGCTGCGGCAGTCAACAAACTTAGCTACACGGTTTGTCATATCAAGACTGCCCGAAAGCTTTTTCTTTATGTTAAGTCTTGTTTTTTCGGCATTCTCTCTACTGCGCTTGTTTACAAGCACCTGCTGTGCGATTTTGTCTGCCTCAAGCGGATTTTCGATAAAATAAACTTCAAGGCTCTGCTTTAAGAAAGCAGTCATTGCGTCCTGAATACCCTTGTTGGTAACTGACTTTTTAGTCTGGTTTTCATACGAAGATACGCTCGAAAACGAAGAAATTACACACACAAGGCAGTCTTCAATATCATCAAATTTTATCTTGCTTTCCGATTTATTGTATTTATTGTTTGTCTTTAAGTAATTGTCTATCTGATAAAGAAAGGCAGTTCTCACCGCTTTATCAGGAGCACCGCCGTGCTCAAGCCAGCTTGAGTTGTGGTAATACTCGGTAAGTCTTGTCTGATTTGAAAAAGCAACCGCAACATCAATTTTACATTTATATTCCGGCTTATCGTCACGGTCACGGGTTTTTACCTCCGTTGTCCAATGCTGAACCGAAGTAAAACCGTTTTCGCCGATGACCTCCGCAACATGATCCTCAATACCGTTTACATAGCAATAAGTTGTGGTGTCAAAGCTCTTACCGTTCTGATTTCTGAACACAAATTCAACGCCCGCATTAACAATAGCCTGTCTTTTCATTATGTCAAGGAAATATTCAGGCTGAATGTCTATATCGGTAAATACCTCAAGGTCAGGTTTCCAACGGATTTTTGTACCTGTATCCTTTTTATTGTACGGCTCTTTTTTTAAGCCTCCGACATTCTCGCCCTTTTCAAAATGCAAGGTATAGCGGGTACCGCCACGGCGAATATCAACATCCATATATTCGGAGCTGTACTGTGTTGAGCAAAGTCCGAGACCGTTCATACCGAGCGAAAACTCATAGCTCTCGCCCTCGTTATTATTATATTTACCGCCTGCATACATTTCGCAGAATACAAGTTTCCAGTTAAACTCATTTTCTTTTTCGTTAAAGTCAACGGGAATACCTCTGCCGTGGTCTTCTACCTCGATAGAACCGTCGGAAAACCTTGTTACGGTAATTTTTTTGCCGTAGCCCTCTCTTGCCTCGTCAATAGAGTTAGAAAGAATTTCAAAAACTGAATGTTGACAGCCGTCAATACCGTCAGAGCCAAAAATAACCGCAGGTCTTTTTCGTACTCTGTCTGCGCCTTTAAGGGCAGAAATACTTGAATCACCGTATTCAACTGCTTTGGTTTTAGCCATTTAATCAATCCTCATTTATCGCCACGCAGCTTTTTGATTTTGTCACGCAAATATGCGGCGTGTTCAAACTCAAGCAGCTTTGCGGCAGCTTTCATTTCCTTTGTAAGACTCTCAATAAGCTGTTGCTTTTGAGCCTTGTTCAGCTTTTTAGCTGACTTAAATTCATCATCTGTATGTGTAGAAATTTCAAGAATTTCACTGACTTTTTTAACAATAGTAGTCGGCGTAATGCCATGCTCCTTATTGTATGCCTGCTGAATTTTTCTTCTGCGTTCGGTTTCGGTAATCGCCTTGCGCATAGAATCGGTAACACTGTCGGCATACATAATTACAGTGCCCTCGCTGTTTCGTGCGGCACGACCGCAAATCTGAATGAGCGAGCGCTCACTGCGCAAAAAACCCTCTTTGTCGGCGTCAAGCACGGCAACCAGCGATACTTCCGGAATATCAAGACCTTCTCGCAAAAGGTTGATTCCGACAAGCACATCAAATTCGCCGAGGCGCAAATCTCTGACAATTTCCATACGCTCTACGGTGTCTATATCGTGGTGCATATAGCGCACCTTGATTCCCATTGTTTCAAGGTATGCTGTCAAATCCTCCGCCATTTTCTTGGTAAGAGTGGTAATAAGCACTCTCTGCTTTTTGCTCACCCTTATATTAATTTCAGAAACCAAATCATCAAGCTGTCCCTCGGTAGGTCTTACCGAAATTTCAGGGTCAAGAAGTCCTGTAGGTCTGATAATCTGCTCTGCTATTGTCTGTGATTTTTCAAGTTCAAGGTCGCCCGGAGTTGCACTTACAAACACAACCTGATTTATTCTGTCGTAAAATTCGTCAAAATTAAGCGGTCTGTTGTCAAATGCAGACGGCAGGCGGAAACCGTAATCAATAAGATTTTTCTTTCGTGCATGGTCGCCTGCGTACATTCCTCTTACCTGCGGCAAAGTGACATGCGACTCATCAACAAACAACAGAAAATCCTCGGGAAAATAGTCAAGCAAAGTAAACGGCGAAGAACCGGGTTTTCTGCCCGACAAAATTCTCGAATAGTTCTCAATGCCCGTACAAAATCCGATTTCCTGCAGCATCTCCATATCATAGCGTGTGCGCTGTTCAATTCTCTGTGCCTCAAGCAATTTTCCGTTCTCACGAAAATACGCAAGTCTTTCTTCAAGTTCACGGTCAATTTCTTTGAGTGCGGTTGCCATTTTATCCTTAGAAACAATGTAGTGTGACGCAGGATAAATTGCCGCATGACGCAAAACCGCCTTTAGTTCTCCCGTAAGTGGGTTAATCTCGGATATACGGTCAATTTCATCGCCGAAAAATTCTACTCTTATTATAGAATCGTTAGATGCGGCAGGAAAAATTTCGACCACATCTCCCCTTACTCTGAACTTATTTCTTATAAAATTAACATCGTTGCGCTCATATTGCAGTTCAACGAGTTTTTTCACAAGGTCATCTCGGCTTTTTTCCATACCGGGGCGTAAAGATATTACCATATTTCGGTAATCAATAGGGTCGCCCAAGCTGTAAATACAGGAAACCGAAGCAACTATAATTACATCTCGTCTTTCAGAAAGCGCAAGAGTAGCGCTGTGCCTGAGTTTGTCTATTTCGTCATTTACAGCGCTGTCCTTTTCTATATAAGTATCCGTGTTGGCAATGTATGCCTCCGGCTGATAGTAATCGTAATAAGACACAAAGTACTCCACCGCATTGTCGGGGAAAAACTCCTTAAACTCGCTGCAAAGCTGTGCCGCAAGAGTTTTGTTGTGTGCAAGCACCAGGGTAGGTCTTTGCGTTCTTTCTATTATATTAGCCATAGTAAATGTTTTACCCGAACCCGTTACGCCGAGCAAAGTCTGCTCTCTGTTGCCCGACTCAATGCTTTTTACAAGCTCGTCAATCGCAGCAGGCTGGTCACCCGTAGGCTTATATTTAGATTTCAGTTTAAATTCCATAAAATCAAACCTTATTACAATAAAAAAATACTTCCCGACATTTCACTTTCACGCAGGGAAACATAGTCAAACTCCGTCACAATATAATGGTCAACAAGACTTACTCCTATGCTGTCAAGAGTTCGTCTTATGATTTTTGTAGAAGTCAGATCGCTTTGCGAGGGCAATGCCGAGCCGCTCGGATGATTGTGTCCTAAAAAAGCGGTCTTTGCGTTGTGCCTTAGCGCAAGGTCAACGATTTTCCTAAGCGGAACATCCGACGAACTTAGCGAACCTTTGGCAATAATGTCAAAGAAAATCATTCTGCCCTTTGCATCTCCGAGCATAAGCGCAACTGCCTCGTTTGTTCTGCCTATAAACTTATTTATAAACATTTCTCCGAGATGTTCAAGCTCGATGACATTATGATTTTCCGTTTTTGATTCTTTATACACTCTCGAAAACTCGGGCAGCATTTTCAGAAAAACCGCACAAGACTGCGAAAGTGAAAATTCACGCATAAGCTCGTCAACAGGTGCATCGCACACACCTGCAACGGTTAAATACCTGTCGAGCAAACGGTGTGCAAGCGCATTTGTATCTTTTCGGGGAATGGCATAGAAAAGGCACATTTCAAGCACCTCGTGCGGCTCAAAGCCGTCAAATCCGTTTTCAAGAAACTTTTTGCGAACACGGTCACGGTGTCCTGTATGCTCATTTGCCACGCCATTCACCTCCGATTAAATTTCTGTTAAGTAATTATTCTTTTACACCGTACTGCTCATAGTAAGCGTCAATTGCAGCCTTAAGCTTATCGTCAATAATAACTTTGCCCTTGTATTCCTTATTGTAAAGGTGCTCAACAACCTCTGCCATGGTAACGATTGCGGTTGTTTTCAAGCCGTATTTCTCTTCAATTTCAGAAAGCGCACTCTTTGTACCCTTACCTCTCTCCATTCTGTCAACGGATACAACAAGACCGATAGGGTCAACATTGCCCTGAGCCTTGATAATTGGGAGAGTTTCCTCGATAGAAGTACCGGCTGTAGTAACATCTTCGATAATAACTACCTTGTCGCCGTCATTTATAGGACTGCCGAGTAAAATACCCTTATCGCCGTGGTCCTTAACCTCTTTACGGTTTGAGCAGTAGCGAATATCTGTATCGTACTTTTCGCTGATTGCAACAGTAGCCGCAACAGAAAGCGGAATACCCTTGTATGCAGGTCCGAAGAGAACATCAAAATCAAGACCGAATTTCTCTTTGATAGCCTCCGCATAGTAGCCGCCAAGCTTTCTAAGCTGTGCGCCTGTTCTGTAAAAGCCTGTGTTTACAAAGAAAGGTGTCTTTCTGCCGCTTTTTGTTACGAAATCGCCAAATTTAAGCACCTGGCAATCAACCATAAATTCAATAAATTCCTTTTTATAAGCGTCCATAGTAAAATCCTCCGATAAAAATACATAATTTAACATTTAACATCATACCACATATGTTCGGTTTTGTAAATGATAAAACGAAAATTTAACCGTTATTTAACCGTTAAAAAAATCCCTATATAAATTGTATAGAGAATTTTTACGAAAATCCGTGTTTAATATATAATTAAATTAAACTGACTTTTAAGCAATATATCAACAAAAATATTAAAAAAGTTTTACAATCGGTACTGTTTTTTAATAAATCAAGGGCATTATTATTTTCAACAAATTAATAAAAAAAACGGCATAAAAACTATAAAAATGCACTTGCATTATTTTTACTTTCGGTGTACAATATTTGCTGTAATAATATTTTGCAAAATATTATATTTTGAATGAGGGAGAAAAAATGAAAGAAAAAAGAACACCAAATTCACGCACAAGCGTGCGATTTAAATCGTTAGGTCTTGCAAAAAAAGTCAAAAGCAAAAAAGGCTTTACATTGGTAGAACTCGTAGTGGTAATTGCAATACTTGCAATACTCAGTGCAATAGCCATTCCAGTGGTTGCGGCAACCACAAGGTCATCTGTTGTAAGCAAGGCAAAAACCAACGCAAGCACCATAGAATATGCCTTTAAAGAAGCCGATTCGGCTGTTGCGGGTGCAGATAACACAAAATATATCCATGCAAGCACAAATACTATACAAATTTCTGAAGTTATAGCCGCTAATAAACTTGAGCATATTATTCAGCCCGAACATCTTTTTGGCACACCGTATTATCCTGTTATCTGTAAAAGCAAGGTGTATTTTGCAGTTGATTCAAATAATGACGGCAAATTTGATGCAAACGACAAAACCATTGACGGTACAAAATTACCCGATGAGGCTATTGCTCTTTACGACCAAACAAAAGGGTGTATAATAGACGGAAATATTACAACGCTAAATCTTTCAAACAGAAAAAATTAATGGCACTTTTAACAATTTAACGCAGTAAAGTTTGTGCAATGTTATAAAAATGCGTTTTATTAACTTTTTTTGGTAAAAATATATTGCAAGACTTGCAAAAATGTTATATAATAAACTTGTTTCAAGGGAACGGTAACGCAAAATCCTATCAGCAACCGTCGTTGCGGTTTCCACAAAACGGCTCACAAATTATTATTAAAAAGAGAGGTAAAAACAATGAACAAAATTCAGGCAGTAAAAACTGCAAAAATCGAAGAAGTTAAGAAGAACAGCAAAAAAGGCTTTACACTCGTAGAGCTCGTAGTAGTAATTGCAATCCTTGCAATTCTCGCAGCAATCGCTATTCCGGTTGTATCATCAACAATCGCATCATCACAGAGAAGTACTGCACTTTCAGACGCACAGACACTTGAGCTTGCTCTTAAAGAAGCTCACGCTCAGTATCTCCTCTTTGACCAAGGCAGCAAGCGGGCTACACCCTAGCGGACATACGCCTGCCCTGCCCATGAATCCACCATTGCT
>ENA-UEOL01002351-UEOL01002351.1-human-gut-metagenome-genome-assembly--contig:-NODE-2351-length-10623-cov-10.247677_pt1 | contig 10623 bp, 9 predicted proteins | sample MGYA00242884_ERZ507884 | MGnify/ENA primary metagenome ERZ507884 (study PRJEB26167, sample SAMN06115417) | human gut metagenome | host: Homo sapiens | place: China:Chongqing | collected 2015-03-06... | reverse complement strand
ATGTGCTCGAAGGGATTCGAACCCCCGACCCACGGCTTAGAAGGCCGTTGCTCTATCCAGCTGAGCTACGAACACATTCGCTCGCATTCACCAAATTGGCAAATGGAAAGCGGGTGATGGGAATCGAACCCACGTATCCAGCTTGGAAGGCTGGTGTTCTACCATTGAACTACACCCGCATAAGTCGGGGTGACAGGATTCGAACCTGCGACCTCCTGGTCCCAAACCAGGCGCTCTAGCCAAGCTGAGCCACACCCCGAAGGATAATTTTCAATGCCTTTCACATCTTAAGAAGCTTTGTTTTTGTCTCTCATTCCGTGACGCAAGAGTTATTATATAAGAGCACAAAGAAAATGTCAACACTTTTTTTACATTTTTTTCAACTTTTTTCTAATTGCCCGAATCCCCTGATTTTTCATGGCTTTGCGCCTATAAATACTCAATTTCAAACGTTGCTTCTCCCTTTTTATCAATATCCATAATAATATAAGACGGTCTTTTTCCTTCCTGTCTCGGATAAGAAAGGCTGCCTGGATTTAACGCAATGACATCCTTATGATAATCAATGATCGGACGATGGGTATGTCCAAACATAACGATATCAAATCCTCTTCCTTCTGCTTCGCGCTCAATATCTTCGATTCCGGTATTAACATAATAGTAGTGTCCATGGGTAATAAGTACTTTATACTTTCCAATCTGCAGCTCCTTTTCCCGTGGCAGTGAGGAAAAAAAGTCATTATTCCCCGCTACCACTTCCATAGGACATCCTGCCTGCTCTGCAATATAATCCTCATACCCCTCAGCATCACCAAGATGGATCAAAAGATCAACCGGGCACTCCCGCTCTAACACTTTTAAAAGATTGTCATGTTTTCTATGGGTATCACTGATGATCAATATTTTCATAGGTTTTCCTTTGCAAGTTTCTCTTTCATGGCGTGCAGTGCTTTTCCCCGGTGGCTGATCTCATTTTTCTGTTCTTCTGAAAGTTCTGCCGTAGTACATCCGTATTTTTCCACGCAAAAAATTGGATCATAACCAAATCCATTCTCTCCTGCAATTTTATCCCCGATATAGCCTTCCATGGTCTCTCTTGTCACAAGTTCCCTTCCGTCCGGCAGCACCGCTGCAATGGAACAGACGAAACGGGCTGTTCGTTCCTCCTTTGGAACACCTGCCAGAAGGTCTAAAATTGCCTGATTTTTAATATCATAAGATATATCCTCGCCGATAAAACGCGCAGAATAAATTCCCGGCTTTTTGTGCAGATAATCCACTTCCAGTCCGGAATCATCTGCCATCACGATTGCTCCCGGTGCCTCCTTAGCCACTGCACCTGCCTTAATGAGTGCATTCTCCTCAAATGTCTTTCCATCTTCTACAATATCCAGTTTGATCCCTGCCTCTTTCATGGATAAAAGCTCCACATCCAGATCTGCCATGATGTCTCTGATCTCACGCATTTTTCCTTCGTTTCCTGTTGCAAAAATAATTTTTGTCATCTTTTTAATATCCTTTCGCAAATGCATCCAGAACAGCGTCATAAACACCTTCTGCTGCTTTTTTCTGATAATCGGTACTGTTGAGAAGATTCAGTTCCTCCTGATTTGTCATAAATCCGACTTCGATCAATGCTACCGGTACTTCGCTGGTCCGAATGATATAAATCTCATCGCCTTCCACAAGCCCCTTATCCCTGCTCTCCAGCGCCTCCGTCACATGATCCAGGCAAATCTGCGCAAATGCTTTACTTCCCAGCTCTTTCGTATCCGACTCACTGTACATTACCTGCGTACCGTGTGTCGAGGACATCCGCCCGCTTTTCGTTGAATTATTATGTATGCTGATGAACAGATCTGCCTGGGACTTATTCGCCAATTGAACCCTCTGGTCAAAAGTCGGGTTGCTGTCATCCGTTCTTGTATAGTAAACGCCGATATTCCCGCCGCTGTTATCAAAAATCTTTTTCAGCTGAAGCACAATTCCAAGATCAATATCTTTTTCGTTGATCCCCTGCTTCGTTGCTCCCGGTGCTCTTCCACCGTGCCCGGCATCCACAACCACGACTTTGTCATACACTTCATGCGGCGTCAGGAAATCAAAATAGTAATAATTCTCATCATAATCCATATCCAGCTCATAGACCTGATCCATCGTGATCTCGATCAGCCCACTGCTCCCCCTGCTCACTGCATAAGAAAGATTATCAATATGATTACTGCTTCCTGTCAGCGGATCGCTCTCAAAATAGTTCACCTCTGTCTGTGGCAGTTCGATACGGACAGTTTGTGTCACATAATCATTTGAGATCGTGATATCACTGCCCTTTACTCCCGCCGGAAGTTTCAGTCGCAGCTGCCTCTGTTCCGCATCGTCTTCCACTTCTGTATTTTTAATTGTAAGATCACTCATTGTAATCTTCTGTTCTGCAAGTTCTGCCTCTGCGATCCGCTCCTCCTCACGCTCCACTGCCCATGTGTGGATTGCCGGAAGTTTCGGCAATAACACACACACTGTGATCATGAGAAGAACCGCTGTCACGGTTGCAAACTTCATTGCTTTCTCTTCCACGTAACCCCCTGTTAACGGTCATTACTAAATGCTTTGATGCAAATATTACAATTCTCCACATTTTTTACATTTTCCCACTCAAAACCATTGGCACTGACATAACCTTCGCCGTCATCTAAGACGACATCGGCAGTCGCATCATCCGCCTCATACTCAATGGCAAGCGGATGTACTGCATCCGGTGTACTGATAAATAATACCACCGCGTACCGCTCCCCTGCATCCAGTGCAATTTGTTTGTCAAATGGGATTGTATAATAACCTGCATTACTCAATTTTCCTGATGCTACCGGTGTCATATTACTCAAAGATGATTCATCTTCAAAATTTTTCACAACATAAAGCTGATACTCCGAATCTTTTCCTGTGGCATAAAAGCTCGCAGCCGTAAGATTCTGATCGGACTCCGCAGTATAAACATTTGCACCGTAAATGCTCTCTTTGTTATAGCCGAGCTGTCCTACCCAGCCGCAGAGATCACTCTGATAAATGTGATCGTAGTTATCACTGTCCTCAATTCCTGTATACACGACATTGTGGGTACCAATATTCGTATCATAGTAAGAAATATAAAAAATCCCGCCATCACCGAATTCGCTTCCCCAGCTGTTCTGACAGATAAATGCTCCGTCCCCCTCAAGATCAACGGAAAAATTATCCTTGGAATAACTGTCGTCCCAGCCGATGATCACAACATCATGGTTTGGTTTTTCCGTACCGATATAGCAGTACGAACTTGTTCTGCGGTCATAATAAGGTGATTTCGACTGCGAACTTTTTAACGAGTTATAAATCGAAGTCTGCACGCCACCGTATTTAAATACTGCTTCCTTTATCTTCTCATAATCTTTTCCATCGATGATCTGCATCTCCTGCACATGTTTTACAGCAGTAAGATCCGGCGTCGTTTTGTTATCTCCATATGGATCATCCTTTTCTAATACCGGACCTTTCCATGACGCAAGATACGCCATTCCCATTGTGTATTCACCGCCATCGTCCTGTGTCAGATGAAACCCGTTATTTAATGTCATATGATCCACCGAAAACTGATAATTCTGCTCCGGTAAAAGAACGGATTCCATCGCACTTAACGCTGCAAACGACCAGCAGGTTCCATATGTTCCCTGATTTCGGATAGCAGAAACCCTCGCTCTGTCCCTCAGATCGTACTTTGTCGGAATAATCGTTGCACTCTCCGACACATCTGCTGCCTGTGCCTTGTTTTCCTGAATATTCCAGGTGTAGGAATAGTCCAGATAATTGGACAGATCATTCAGGCTCACATAATACTCTTTGTTTTTTTTGATCAGCGGAGAAACCACTTTTTCCTTCTTGCCATTAACCTCTATCATATCATCGTTCAGAGAAAAGGAAAGTTCACTGTTATGCTTCTCTACCAGAAGTGTATCCTCATTATAAATATGTGCGCTGCAGTTTAATGCATCCCGTAAAATAGATACCGGAACCATGATGTCCAGATTCGCATCCATGAAAAAAGGATATTTTTCATTCGTGTACTCTTTGTTGTCAATGACTACTGAAAGTAATCCGTCATTCACACTCTGGGCGATCAATGGATTCCATGTTGTCTCCTCCAGTTGTGCCCCGCGGAAACGGTTCACAGTCTGATATTGTTCGCCAAAATTATTAAATTTTATCAAAAGTGCAGCTGCCAGCACGCCCGTGAAGGCAATATAACGCTTCGAATACTTCATGTACCCTTAAATCTCCTTAATTGCGTTTTTTAGGAGGCTTCGGTCCTAAAAACTGGTAAAAATAAGTCTTTAACATACCGTTATAAATTTTGCGGTTTTTATCCGCTTTTCTTCCAATATATTTTTCTGTCTCAGTATAGCTTGTGATCAGAAACATCGACCAGGAATCCAGTCTCTGGTATGCCTGCCCGATCTGTGTATACAGTTCCGGCAGATCTGCCTTATCCTCAAGACGCTCCCCATACGGAGGATTTGTGATGATGAAGCCATATTTTTTCGGGTGGCTTAAATCTGCAACCGCTCTCTGCTGAAAATGGATCATGTGTTCCACTCCCGCACGCTTCGCATTTTCCCTTGCTGCTTTGATCACATCTCCATCAATGTCATATCCCTGAATATCTACTTTCACAGTAGTGTCGATCATATCCTCTGCCTCTTTCACACACTCATACCAGAGTTTGCGGTCAATCAGGTTTGTCCATTCCTCTGCTGTAAAATCACGGTTCATTCCCGGTGCGATATTCGCTGCGATCATTGCTGCCTCGATCGGGAAGGTACCACTTCCACAAAATGGATCGACCAGAATCCGGTCTTTCCGCCAAGGAGTCAACATAATTAAGGAGGCTGCAAGCGTTTCCGTCAATGGAGCCTTACTCGTCATCGTTCTGTATCCACGTTTATGTAAAGAATCACCGGATGTATCCAGCGCCACCGTCACTTCGTCCTTCAGTAAAAAAATACGGACCGGATAAGCTGCTCCATCTTCTTTGAACCATTCCTTGTGATATTTCTGTTTCATGCGCTCCACCATTGCTTTTTTGGCAATGGACTGGATATCGGATGGACTGAACAACTTGCTGTTGATAGAAGACGCTTTTTTCACCCAGAACTTTCCATCCTCCGGAATATATTCTTCCCACGGAAGGTTCTTGATTCCCTGGAAAAGTTCTTCAAAAGTCGTTGCCTTAAACCTTCCGACCTGGATCATAACACGTTCTGCCGTACGCAGAAAAATGTTGGCACGGCAGATTGCTTCCTCATCACCTTCAAATGTCACTCTGCCATCTTCTACTTTTGTGATCTCATAGCCAAGATCATATATTTCTCTTTTTAAAACTGCCTCTAACCCAAAGTGGCAAGGCACAAGTAAATCAAATGTTCTCACTGAAATCTCCTCTAAAAATAAGTCTAAAAACCTATTCTTATATTATCTGTTCTATTTAGAACTGTCAATTGCAAAAATATTTCCATGAGAAATGGTTCTGCCCGTCTAACGCCTTAGCTGCTCCTGCATTGCATTTGCACCGCCAATCACAGTATAAACCTCATACCCTTCTTTTCCCAGCTTGCGTGCAGCAAGAAGACTTGTACTCCCATACTCACAGTATAAAAGCAGCGGCCGATACTTTGAAAAACGACAGCACCAGCTGTCATCATCGCTGTACGGGATATTTACTGCACCCGGATAGTGATATTTTCTGTATTCCTGAGGTTCTCTAATATCAACTACACGCACCCTCTTTTGAAAACAAATATTCTGGATATCTCTTGGATGAATGGTATAAAATGCCATATTTCCCCCTTTATAACAAGAAACAGATTACAGTGTGATCTGTAATCTGTCTCTGATTCTTTCCTTATTACATATTATGCAATGATTTGTTTTCCGTGCTGCTACTCTTCGTGATGGCAGTCAGAAGTTTTGTTTGTGGATTTGTTTGTGGACTTATTTGTTGACTTATTGGTAGATTTGTTCTGACCACTCTTGTTCTGTCCATTGCTGTTCTCATAACTGTTCTGCTCGTAACTGTTTTCACTCTTGTTTGTACCATCCATGTTCTTTGCCATGATAAAATGTCCTCCTGTTTTGTGTACAAAATTTTCTTCTTTTTCTGCATGTAAAATTACTTTGTCACATGCATTTTTATTATTTGAAGAATCACACAAAATATACATTTTTTAAATTGCTTTTTAAATATAGATAGGATATACTAACGTTGTGATACGAAAACGTATCATAGTTATACCCCTTATTAATTATTTATACTCCCCTCAGAAAAAGCCAGATGCGGTTGCATTTGGCTTTTTCTATTGATATTTCACACACAAAAAATCCATCGGAAAAGTTTACATCTCTTTTCCGATGGATTTTTCTACATCTGATAATATAATAAATTATCTCTTAAATCCTGATTTAATTCTCCGCCAGCACGCTTATACTTGTCGTAAACGGCAAGAATACGTTTCACACTTCTGGAACTCTGGATATCATATCGGTTCAGAAGTTCCTGATACATTGGGTTTGCCTTCAATTCATTTCGAAGTTCTTTCGAGAACGGACAATAAGTCATCAGTATCTGTCTGGAAACCTTGTTCAGACGATAGCTTCCTCTTGACTCATATTTGATCCAGTTCTGGTAATCCTTTACAAAAACTTCCCTGTAATTATTCTTTGCGCGGAACAATGCATTTTTCAGCTTTTCTTTTGCATCAGCAGACAATTCAAAATTTTTACGGTAAAACTGCATATAATCGCAATACTCCGCCGTCAGGGATTTTTCACGGATATCATTCCAATGTACACCCTGGATCTTTCTGCAGATTTCCCAACGATATCTACCCATAGTCTCGATCATCATATCTTCAAGATCTACCGCAGTAAAAACAGGGAACATAAAACGTGCTGAAGTGTCGCGCTTCACTCCCGCTGTCTCCTGCCACATCATTGCCTTGGTTCCCGCATTTGGCATAAGAATAATATCCGGCAATACCTCTTTCATAATATTTTCATGGTTAATTCCTTTGTCCGGATCTGAAAATAATACTTCTCTGTAAAAAACAGAAAAATCGATCTTACGGATCTGATTGATAACTCCCTCTAACCGCTCTGCTGTCACAAGCATCTTTTCTACAGAGTTGATCAGATCATACTCTCCTAAAATCGGACAGAATGTCGTTATTTTTCCATACGTTGCACGGTTTCCAGAGGTAAACATGTTCTGAATCTCATATTTTACTTTCAGCTCCCGGTTATCCTGAAGTTGTTTCATCTGTGCTTCCGTAATCTTCTTTGTTTTCAGTTTTTCTAATAAATACTGGCTATAATCCAGATCAAATTCATTCTTGGAAGGCTCTTTCCGGCCTTCATAAATTGCCTTCAGCCACTCATACATGGTATACACATGCTCTGAATTGCATAGATCCAAATGTTCTGTCAGATCGTACAATGCATTGGCATTATCCTCACCAACCATCTGCACATCCATAAAGCCAAAATTGAGGAACATTTCCAGAATTGGCGTTATCTGCCCCTCTTCCTGCATTGCACGCATAAATACCTTATAATATACATCATAAAAAACAGGCGTCAGCTGTTTTCTGATGCGGTATGCCTCATCATCCGTTGATAGCATATCCGGCAGTTCCCGGTATTCCCTGATCTTATTGCGTACATCCTCGATCTGTGATTCATCAAATCCCGCGTAGGTAAGAATATGTTCTAAGCAATCTTCGCTTTCTTCCTCATCGCTCTCAAACTCTTCTTCGTCTTCGCCAAAAACTCCGACAGATGCCACTTCCTCTAACCCATTGCTTCCAAATTCATAATTCTGGTATTCACTCCAGCGGTAATCAATGACTCTCTGATCATAAATCTTTAATTTTTCTACCAGTTCAATGATCAGTTTCACTTCTTTATTGATTGGTTCTAATTCTTCATGATTCAGCCCTGCGCGAATCGCCAGATCAAAGAATAACTGAAAAATATCTTTTCCGGATTCACTGATCAGCAGATCCTTATTATATAGAAGATACGCAACCATCTCACTGATTCCCTGCGCAACTCTTCGCATCTGTGCAGAAGCCTCCATAATTGCACCAACGCACAGACTATCATCCTTTTCCAGCAGATTCAGATATTCTTCCAGATAATTTGTCACCAGACTACTGCTGTTGTCCATCTCCCATTTTTCCGCTTTATGACGCATTTCCAGAGAATGGAAATAATCCATTTTAGAAAAAGGCTGTTCTTCTAACTGATACTGGTTACAGATTGTTTTATAGTCATTATAAAACGTCTCTATAAACGTATGAAACTGTTTGCATCTCACTTCCAGACCAGCGTATACCTGGAGCATCTGCTGTCTCTGCTCAATCGCTGCCTTCAAAAAATATCTTCGGATCTTTGCATCATTTGACAAAATCCCCTGCAGATCCTCCGACGATTCACATGGAAAAACAGCCAGTGCACTGTCCTCCGCTGCGATATAATCACAAAGGAATCTGTCATTCTCCAGAATACCAACAATGCCATTCTGTTTCAATTCCAGTTCAACAAATGCATACTTCTGGATAACAGAGCCCTCCTGTATAAAATACCATTCTTTTACTTTGTCATTCTTTTTTGCAACAATCTGACCTTTTTGTACTTTCAATACTTCCATGCAATCTACCTGCCACTTTCTTATCTATTCACGATTTCCAGTTTTTCTGATAATCTCATCTAAAATACAGTTTGCAGCATCCTGCTTACTCATTAACTCTAGTTGCAATTCCCGGTCTCTTGTGATGATCGTGATCAAATTCGTATCCACTCCGAAACCAGCGCCTTTGTCCTTCAAATTATTTGCAACAATCATATCAAGATTTTTTTTATCTAATTTTCTTCTGGAATTCTCCAACATGTTTTCTGTTTCCATGGAGAACCCACATAAAAAAGTTTTTCCTTTATTCTTTCCAAGGTATGCAAGAATATCTGTTGTACGTTCTAACTCAATCTCTGTGTCATGATCCGATTTCTTTATCTTCTCATCACAGACTTCTTTTGGTCGGTAATCTGCAACAGCCGCTGCTTTTATTATTATATCGTTTTCTGTGGCGTTTGTCGCTACTTTTTCAAACATTTCCTGCGCTGAAATGATTGGAATCACATTTACAAACATCGGCGGCTCAATAGCGGTCGGTCCACTGATCAATGTGACTTCTGCTCCTCTTAACATGGCAGCTTCTGCAAGCGCATACCCCATTTTCCCGGTAGAATGATTCGTGATATACCTAACTGGATCAATGGCCTCCTGCGTTGGTCCTGCCGTTACCAGTACTTTTTTTCCATGCAAATCTTTCTCATGCGCAAGTTCTCTTACCACATAGCTTACCAATGTTTCTTCTGATGGAAGCTTTCCGTCTCCAGTATCCCCATTTGCAAGCATTCCACATACAGGATCAATGATTTCATACCCATGTCGTTTTAACTTTTCGATATTCTCCTGAACAATGGAATTATGATACATATTGTGATTCATCGCCGGAGCGATCAAAATTTTACAGATGCAGGCCATCACAGTTGTAGTAAGCATATCATCCGCAATGCCTCCTGCAATTTTCCCAATCACATTCGCTGTCGCCGGCGCAATTAAGACCAGATCTGCCTGTTTGGCAATTGCAACATGTTCTACAGAAAACTCGAAATTGCGGTCAAATGTATCGATCAGACATTTATTTCCCGTGAGTGTCTCAAATGTAGTAGCCGTAATGAAATTTGTTGCATTCTGTGTCATGATCACATGAACATTACAGTGCATTTTTTTCAACATTCTTGCCACATTTGGCATTTTATATGCCGCAATCCCTCCTGTGACACCTAATACAACTGTTTTACCTGTTAACAAAGCCTATCTCCTCCACTTTATGAGTACTTTTCCAATTGCTGTTGTAAGTACCGCTGCAACAATTGCCTCCGGCACACCATTCGTCGCAATGATCGTTAAAATCACTCCGTAAACTGCATCCAGCGCAATATTTTTTGCCGAAGCAAACTCCGAACTGAAACAAATATAAATTAAATTCATAACCAGCAGCGTATTTGTAAATGCACCTGCAACGCCTGCAATCGGAAGTGCAATCCAGTCTCCGGCTGCTTTTTTCTTACACAATTTTTTAATTCCAACATATACAAAATATGGAACAACTCCTACTAAGATACGTGGTACAAAACAAATAATAACACTAAAGAAACTGGTACATCCAAATACGAATCCTAAAAATCCACCCTTTTTCGGTCCAAGAACAATGGAGCCGATAATTACCGGTACATGAATCAAAGTTGCTTTAATTACGACAAGGTTAATATAACCTAAGTATGGCACAAATGCCATGATGATGATAATTGCTGTAAATAATGCAGTCAATACCATTTCAAATGTTTTTTTGCTAGACATTTTTTCCTCCTGCTCTCGTTCTTCTTTGAGATACGATGCTAATTTTTTATATCTATATCATCACACTCTTGTTAGACTCATGTTTTCGCTCTACGCTCCTACAAGTCATATGCGAA
>ENA-UEOL01002330-UEOL01002330.1-human-gut-metagenome-genome-assembly--contig:-NODE-2330-length-10691-cov-6.431317_pt1 | contig 10691 bp, 8 predicted proteins | sample MGYA00242884_ERZ507884 | MGnify/ENA primary metagenome ERZ507884 (study PRJEB26167, sample SAMN06115417) | human gut metagenome | host: Homo sapiens | place: China:Chongqing | collected 2015-03-06... | reverse complement strand
GGAGAACCTTCATTTTTCCACGCCGCATGTGCAGAATCTGTTTGACGATCTATCTTACCGTTATTACTGGGTCGTATCCTTAAGCCGTGCCGTTGAGCTGACAAGTAACGGAACATCGACGTTGGGAGTACTTTTGGTCGATATGAACTACAGCAGTATTGAACAGATCTTAAAAAAAGCGAATGTTGGAAATTCTTCGGAGTATGTTTACCTGATCGACGGAAAGGGTGAGATCATTTATCATCCGAGACAGAAGCTGATCTATACCGATCTTTATCAGGAGAATAATATCGAGGCAGCAGGGTACGAGGATGGAAGCACGGAAGAGATTTTCCAGGGGGAAAAACGCCTTGTTACGGTAAAGTCGGTCAGTTATACCGGATGGAAGATCGTCAGTGTTGTGCCAATGAGTTCCTTTGATATGGGAATGACAGGCACAAAATATTTTGTGATCATGCTAGTGACAGTATCTATGCTTGCGGTGATCCTTTTAAATCAGCTTGTGTCTGCAAGTATTGCCATGCCGCTGAAAAAATTAAATAATTCGGTCAAGGAGTGGGAGACCGGAAATATGAACCCGTCTATCTATATCGGCGGATCTATGGAAGTGGAACATTTAGGGTGTACACTCCGTTCCACGGTGGAACAGATCAGGCAGCTGATGCAGGATATTGTGGTCGAGCAGGAAGAAAAAAGAAAAAGTGAACTCGATGCGCTTCAGTCGCAGATCAACCCTCATTTTTTGTATAATACACTTGACTCGATCGTCTGGATGATCGAGGGAGAACGGTATGAGGATGCGGTATTTATGATCACACAGTTAGCGAGTCTTTTCCGTATCAGTTTAAGCAGGGGAAAAACAGTCATCAGTGTGGAAGATGAGCTGAAACATGCCAGAAACTATATGAATATCCAGAAAGTACGCTATAAAAATATTTTTGAGGTACGGTTTGATATAGATCCGGAGATCCTGCAGTGCTGTACGGTAAAACTGGTGGTGCAGCCGCTGCTTGAAAATGCGATTTATTATGGCGTGGAATGTATGGATGGAGACGGAGAAATTGATGTCAATGGATATCGCAGGGAAGATGATATCTATATTGAGGTCAGAGATAACGGACTTGGAATACCGGAAAATGAAGTGGAACAGCTTTTGAAGGAAAATAACCGTGTGCACAAACGTGGATCTGGTGTGGGACTTTTGAATGTACATAACCGGATCAGGCTGCGTTTCGGTGAGGAATATGGTCTGGAAATAGAAAGCGAGCCGGATGAGGGAACCACAGTCAGAATCCATTTGCCGTATATCGTCTATACGCCGGAGGAGCAGGAACGGTTAGAGTCAGGGAGAAAACAACTATGAAGCGGACCGGAAAAAATAATTTGATCTATTTAATGGCATTGATTTTAGTGATCATTGCATTTATTGCGTTTGCGACATATGGGATGATTGATGGCAGCAAGGATGAGGAATGGTATCCGGTATCCGTGATCGTAGAAAACAGCAGCAGTGACAGATTTACATCTTTTCGGGAAGGACTTGAACGAGGAGCGGAAGATTATCATATCCGTTTAAATGTGGTTTCGACAGGCGCATTTTCCGGTATTGAGGAAGAGTACCAGATCATTCACAGGGAGATCGATAATGGAGCAAAGGGCGTGATCGTTGAAATGTGTGACAGCAGCAATTATACGGATGATTCTGCTGTGGAAATCGGTTCGGATAAGATGATTCTGGTGGAAACGGATGTGGAAGCTGAGGGAATGTATGCAGCAATTCTGCCGCAGTCTTATGAGATGGGGGAGGCAGTTGCCGAAGCTGTTATTGCGGATTATGGGGAAAAGCTTGAAGATACGGACATTGGGATTCTTGCCGGTAACTTAAAACAGACTGCCGGACAGCAGTGCCTGAAAGGTTTTATGGACAAAATAGAGTCTGCCGGGGCATCCATTTTATGGAATCTGTCTGATGAAGACAATGTAAATAATACATTTGAATGGTGCCTTGAGAAAAAGAGGGTAGACATCGTGGTATCATTAGATAATGACAGAACGGAACAGGCTGTTGATTATCTGCAGGCGCAGGAACAGACAGAATTTGGACTGTATGGAATTGGCTGCTCAGAAAAAAATGTGTATTATCTGGATAAGGGTGTGATAGGAGCGTTGGTCGTACCGAATGAGTTCAATATCGGATATTTAAGTGCGGCAGCGATCGCGGGTCAGCTGCGCGAGCCGTTATCTTCGGCAAAAACAGAAAAAGTCGGGTTTCTTACGATCACAAAAGATAATCTGTATGACGAGGAAAATCAGAAAATTTTATTTCCTATCGTGCAGTGATATACAAATGGGGGGTAGATGTAAATGTGTGGAGCAGAAAAAGTCCGGCACATGTTGATGGGGGAACAAGTCTTGAAGAAATGGAAAAAAAGTAAAAAAATGACCGTGGCTTTTGGTGGAATTTTAGTCATGAGTGTGGTAATTGGCGGCTGCGGCGGCAGGGAAGATGCCAAAAAGAGCATTAAGATCGGCATATCTGTTTATGATCAGTATGATACATTTGTATCAGAAATGATGAAAGATTTTAATGATTATGCGACAAAAAAAGAAGAAGAGACGGGTGTTGCGATCAATATCGACACTTACAATGCATCGGCAAGCCAGTCGACGCAGAACAGTCAGGTTGAAAACATGATCACGGAGGGATGCGATGTGATCTGTGTCAATCTGGTGGACAGGACGGATCCTACCGCAATCATTGATCTTGCGGAAAAAAACAATATTCCGGTTATTTTTTTCAATCGCGAACTGGTGGAGGAAGATTTAGAGCGCTGGACGAGGCTTTATTATGTCGGAGCGCAGGCATTTGAGTCCGGTATCATGCAGGGAGAGCTTGCAGCGGAAGCATTTCTGACCGATCAGTCACTGGATAAAAACGGAGACGGGATTTTTCAGTATGTGGTGTTGGAGGGCGAAGCCGGTCATCAGGATGCAATTGTCCGTACGGAATATTCGGTCAGCACAATGATCGACAGTGGAGTGGAAGTAGAAAAGCTGGGATATGCGATCGCAAACTGGAACCGTGCACAGGCGCAGACGAAAATGGCACAGCTTATGTCACAGTTTGGTGACAGCATTGAGCTGGTCATTGCCAATAATGATGATATGGCGCTAGGTGCGATCGATGCGCTCAAAGCGTCCGATCTTACAAAGGATGAATGGCCGGCGGTCATTGGAATCGATGGGACTGATGTAGGATTAGAGGCGGTCAAGAATAAAGAGATGATCGGAACGGTCTATAATGATAAAGAAGGCCAGGCAGATGCAATGTTAAATCTTGCATATGAGCTTTCCACCGGAGGTGATCTGTCGGATCTGAATCTGATCGATGGAAAATATATCCGTCTGCCTTATGCGAGAGTGACCTGTGATGATGTGGATTCGTACATGGAAGGAGATACAGAGTAAATGCTTTTGAATAATGAAAACGTGGACTATCTTTCGGAATGGCCCGCCCATTATTATGAGATTGAGGATATTAATGAACGTGAACGTATTCTGCAGCTTGCAATCGAGCAGAAGTTAGATCCGGCATTGGATGAAAAACGCCTTTTGATTTTAAGAAAGCGCTTTGGAGATCATCCGGCAGAAAAACGTGCGGATCATTTTCTGCGCGCATGGATGATGATACAGGCAGCCAGTGCAGGTGGTGTATCCTTTTTTCAGAAAAAAAGACAGAAAAAAGAACTTTGTGGATATCTTATGCAGCTCGGTATCCGGACAGATGAGAAACAAAATGTGGAAAAGGATGCTGATGTGGAAGATGTTTGTGGATATATACTTGAGGAAGAGTGGAAAAATTTTGCATATACCTATCTGGCATCCTGTACCGGAAGCAGGGCGTACTGCTCCACATTGTTTGGTATCGTGCCGATCAAAGATGCAGCAGTTGCAGAAAAGATCGCACAGGACATTGATCTTGTGACGAAAGATTACCCGGCAGCATTCGGACTCGAAGAGGCGGTCCGCCCGTTCCGCAGTATTATGGTGGATGCATTCTGCCAGTATATTCCAAATGGGGAATCAGTCTGGAAATCGATGCATGAATAAAAAATGTCTGAACGGCCATCTTTGATGGGAAACACTGGACTTTTTTTTCATATCATAGTATAGTAAAGCATGTTGAACCTTGAAAATTGAATAAAAAGTATATTATTTTTTATGTTCAGATACGCGGTCTTTGCGCCCGTATACCGGATACATAAATGTGACAGCAGATCTGCCGGAAGGATATGCAGTCTGTTGTCTCCTTATTAGCGCCATGCACCTGTGGAAAATGCATAGGAAGGTTCTGTGAACAGACATTGTGATATGTTCAGGAATTACCTGTGTTTCAATCAGCAGGTTAACGAGGAGGAGAGTGATCGAAGATTCGGCGGATGCTCTTCCGTACACTCCCGGTGCGAGATATACCGGCAAATATGCAGGTGACTGCAAAACAAATACGGTATAAGGGAGGAGATAACCTGAAAAAGATTTTTGCTGGCAGAAGAGGATCTTCTGACAGTGGAACTGGTTAGGAAAAATGAGTGTACCGGTGGGATTGTGCCGGAAACAGTTGATAGATAGAAAAGAGGAAAATTTATGTGTGGAATTATTGGTTATACAGGTAGTGAAGATGTAAAAGGAGTGTTACTTGATGCGTTAGAGCTTCTTGAGTACCGCGGATATGACAGTGCGGGAATTGCTTTGGCAGATACTGGCCTGAAACAGACGAAAGTTTATAAATGTGCGGGAAGAGTAAAAGATTTAAGAGCCATCTGTGAGTCAGAAAAACTGATCACAGAGTGTGGAATTGGTCATACCAGATGGGCAACACACGGCGGTGTCAATGATATAAACGCACATCCGCACCAGGTTGGAAAAGTGACTCTGGTACACAATGGCATCATTGAAAATTACAGAGAGCTGATCGCCGACTATGAACTGGAAAGTGTTTTAAAATCAGAGACAGACAGTGAGGTTGAGGCTGCACTGTTAAGTTTTATACCGGTGATCCGGATGAAGCCATCAAAAAGACAGTTTCCAAATTAAAAGGAACATTTGCATTAGTGATCTTATTCGAAGATCATCAGGGCGAGATATACTCTGTCAGAAATGTCAGCCCGATCGTCGCAACACTTTGCAAAGAGGGGGCTATGCTTGCATCTGACCTGACAGCACTCTGCCGTTTTACCAACCGCTATTTTGTTGTTCCGGAGTATCATATTTTAAAACTGGCAAAAGATGCCATTGTCTTAAAAGATTTCAATGGCAATCAGGTGGAGCCGGACTATCTTGAAGTAGACTGGGAACTTAATAATGCCGGAAAGAACGGTTATCCGTTTTATATGGAAAAAGAGATCATGGAACAGCCGGATGCGATCGAGCGTACAATCACAAACCGCATCACAAGTGGAATGCCGGACTTTACGGCAGACGGTGTGCCGGATGAGATCTTTACACAGTGTGAGCGTGTCAACATTATCGCATGTGGAACTGCAATGCATGCCGGTCTTGTGGCACAGGCACTGATAAAGTCGATTCTTCATATGCACATCGATGTCGATATGGCATCCGAGTTTATGTATTCGGATCCGGTCATCGATGAGAAATCATTAGTCATCGCAGTTTCACAGTCCGGTGAGACGATCGATACCTTAGAGGCAGTCAAGTATGCAAAAAAACGTGGAGCGAAATGTTTATCCATCATCAACGTAAAAGGATCTTCCATTGCGCGTGAGAGTGATTATGTGCTCTATACCAACGCAGGACCGGAGATCGCCGTTGCAAGTACCAAGGCATACACGACACAGCTTGCTGTATTTTATCTGATCGTGGCAAAAATGGCACAGCTTCGCGGTGTCTTTTCACAGGAAGAGACACAGAGTTTTATCCGTGAGCTGCAGCGCACGCCGGATGTCATGAAAAAAGTGTTAGAGGGACGGCAGGAGATCCATAAACTTGCCAACAAGGTGTTAGAGGCGAAAGATCTGTTTATGATCGGCCGTGGACTTGATTACTCTATTTTGTTAGAGGGTTCTCTGAAGTTAAAGGAGGTATCCTACATTCATTCTGAGGCGTATGCGTCCGGCGAATTAAAACACGGACCGATCGCACTCATCACGCAGGATACGCCGGTCGTTGCAGCAGTGACACAGGAAAAATTAATGTCAAAAGAGCTGTCAAATATCAAGGAGGTACGGTCAAGAGGTGCGGACATCGTGCTCTTTATCAAGGAAAGTCTTGCAAAAGATATCGACCGTGCATATGATACCTTCCATCTGCCGGATATGCAGGATGAATTTATGGTAATGCCGGCATCCGTGGCACTGCAGTTACTTGCTTATTATGTTTCTTCCGACAAGGGATTTGACGTGGATAAGCCAAGAAACTTGGCGAAGGTAGTGACGGTGGAATAAGAGAAGCAAAATAAAAAGATATGTGGAAAAGTGTCCGGAAAGGGGAAAAAGACCGCGTATCTGAGCATAAAAAAAGATTGGGGGAAGCCGCACAAAGTATTTGGTGTGACTGCCCCCATTTGCATTTAGACCAGTTCCGCGATGCGCGACACTGCCACATAAATTTCAGAAATTTTATACCAGGTACGGTAGTCAATGACGCCGGTGACCGGCAGACCGAAGACACGCTGGAAGACCTCGACAGCCTCTCTTGTGGCAGGTCCGTAGATTCCGTCCGGTGTAACTGTCGGAATCGCCGGATAGGATCTTGAAATCCGTGCAAGTTCCTCCTGGATCTGACGCACTTTTTCGCCGGTCGAACCGATCGTAAGGTCGACTCTCGGCCAGGAAGCCGGGATGCCGGATACTTCTTCTGCCGTGTTGATGTACATGTTGTTTCCATAATAGTAGCGCAGAATTTCGATTGCCTCATAGTTCTGGTCACCCAGGTATTTGCTGCCCCACTGACTCAGCCAGTTGCTGCAGGTCACACGTTCCCCATCGCAGTACTGCGTTAAGATTGGCTGGCTGACGTTTGGCCGGGATAAAAAGTTCTGGAACATTTCATCCACGATGTCGGAGATGCTCTGGAAAATGTTCCTGCCGTAGGTAAATTTCTGGTCGTAGGCGGTGGAGGAGGTAATCGTGAAACTGTAGCCTTTGTTCCGGTACCACTCCGTGTACACCCGGTTTAATGTAAATGACATGATTGCAAGGATATTTGCGCGCAGCGTCGCATCCGGCCAGGTGGAATAGATTTCGCTGGACGCTACATTTTTGATGTAATCCTTGTATCGCACATAATAATCGCGCGCAGTCGTATCGTTTGGCGGACCGTCATGTACCACGACATATTCCGGCACCACGACTCTGCTTAGGACGATCTCCCCGGTCTCGGAGATCGGCTTGATCTCAGACTCTGCGATTTTCGGTGGAAAATCGCCCCAGAGGGTATTGACCGGGATCACGATCGTGTCTACCGGGTTCCCCGGTGCATCCACCTCATCCATTCGTACTTCCTGAAGCGACAACTGCTCCGAAAACAGTTCAATTCCCGACACAGTAAATGGGCGGAATCCTTCAGCATTGACCTGAATACTATACTGCGAGAATGGCTGGTTTTCGCCTGGCTCCATTGAGTATTCAAGCGGAGGCGTACGAAGCGTAATTTGTTCGGACATACCGGATGCATCTGTATTCACCTCCTCAACGACACTGTCCGGATCACCGGAATAGGAGATCGACACGCGGGCATCCGGGATGGGACGGTTACTTCCTCTTGCCGTAACATGGATTTTTAATTCACCTGCATCAATATTATTTTGTGTATAGGCAATATCTGACATGAAAAACCTCGTAGATTCATTCGTTCTATTATATGATGCAGTCTGTCAAAAGGTGTGTTTAAATTGTTTGTGTGAAGTATAAAATAATGGAAGGAAAAATGTGGTTTATGATTTGTCAATTAACGAAAACAGAGGTATAATAATTATAATTGATGTACTGCCACAGGAAAACTATCTGTGGCATTATTTTTTCCGAAAATCAGATATAAGGTAACAGAGATATATGGCAAATTATAAAATGATCTTACAATATGATGGAACACGTTACCGCGGGTGGCAGGTGCTTCCGGCGGAACTTACGATACAGGGAAAGTTACAGGATGTTTTGAGCAAAATGGCAGGATACCAGGTGGAGGTTACCGGTTCCGGCAGAACAGATGCAGGCGTGCATGCAAAAGGACAGACGGCTAATTTTCATCTGAGAGAGGAATGGGATGAGGATAAAATTTTATTTTATCTGAATCAGTACCTTCCGGAAGATATTGCAGTCTGTGAAGTAAAGAGAGTGGATGAGCGTTTCCACAGCAGATATCAGGCAGTGGAAAAGACCTATCTTTACCGGATCCATACAGGAAAAATACCGGAGGTATTCGAGCGCAGATATGTTTATGATTATACGGAACCGCTTGATGTAAACCGCATGAGAAAAGCGGCAGAGTACCTGTGTGGAACACATGATTTTAAATCATTCTGCGGCAATAAAAAAATGAAGAAATCCACGGTTCGGACGATTTCCCGGATACAGATCAAAGAACTGCCGGGAGAGATACAGATCTATTATACCGGAAATGGATTTTTACAGAATATGGTGCGCATTTTAACCGGTACATTGATCGAGATCGGAGATGGAAGAAGAACTCCGGAGGATGTGTCAGAGATCTTAGAGGCAAAAAACAGGGAAAGAGCAGGATACACGGCACCGGCATGCGGGCTGACATTGCTTGAGGTAATATATGGAAAAATGGTTTGTAATAAATAAAGGCGCTGATTTTGCAGGAATTGCAAAACGTTTTGGGATAAGTCCGGTTACGGCAAGGCTGATCCGGAATCGTGAGGTTATGGGGGATGAGGCAATCGCAAGATACTTAAAAGGCGGAATTGGGGAACTTTACGATCCTCATTTACTTTTGGATTCGGACCGGTTGACGGATATATTGGTGCAGAAGATCAGTGAACAGAAGAAGATCAGGGTCATAGGCGACTACGATATTGATGGGGTAATGTCGACTTATATTCTTTACAAAGGAATCACACGCTGCGGTGGCAGTGTGGATTTTCAGATACCGGACCGGATGAAAGATGGTTACGGAATCAACGATCATCTGATTGAGCAGGCAGATGAGGCGGGAATTGATACGATCATTACCTGTGATAATGGAATTGCAGCGATAGGCGAGATCGCGCACGCTAAAAGTCTTGGAATGACAGTTCTTGTCACAGACCATCATGAAATACCATATACGGAGGAGAGGGGAGAACGCCATTATAAAAGAAGTGAGGCGGATGCCATTGTAAATCCAAAGCAGATGGAGTGTACATATCCGTATAAAAATCTCTGCGGTGCTGCAGTTGCCTGGAAAGTGATACAGATCCTCTATGAAAAATGTGACATTGCGGTGGAGGAGTCCTACGATTTTTTGGAAAATGTGGCATTTGCGACGGTCGGGGATGTGATGGATCTGACGGATGAGAACAGAATCCTGGTAAGGGAAGGATTAAAGCGGATCCATACGACCATGAATCCGGGGATGCGCGCATTGATTTTACAGAATAAATTAGAGCCGGAACAGATCAGTTCCTATCATTTCGGATTTGTGTTAGGACCATGCATCAATGCAAGCGGACGATTAGAGACAGCGAAAATTGCCTTAAATCTTTTCCTGCAGGAGGACGTAAAAAAAGCATCGGAGATCGCAGCGGAACTGGTCGATCTGAATGCGCAGCGAAAAGACATGACTGCAGAGGGCGTAGAACTTGCCATGCAGCAGGTGGAAGAGGGAAATACGGGTGAAAAAGTCCTGGTTGTCTATCTGCCGGATGTGCATGAAAGTCTTGCAGGAATCATTGCAGGAAGAATCCGGGAGGCGTGTCATAAACCGACTTTTGTGCTGACAAAGAGTGAGGATGGGGTTAAAGGCTCCGGGCGCTCAATCGAGGCATATTCGATGTATGAGGAACTGTGCAAATGTCAGGAATTATTTACAAAATTTGGCGGTCATCCGATGGCAGCAGGACTTTCCCTGCCGGAAGCAAATGTAGAGATTTTCAGGGAGAAAATAAATGCCTGCTGTGGCTTGACAGAAGAAGATTTTATTCCTAAGATAAAAATAGATATTCCCATGCCCGTCGATTATCCGGACATTCCGCTGGTAAATGAACTGTTGTTGTTAGAACCATTCGGGAAAGCAAATGTAAAACCTCAGTTTGCGGATAAGAATCTTGGAATCGATCGTGCGGTGGTAGTCGGGAAAAATCAGAATGTATTAAAACTGACACTTAAGACTGAACGTGGAAAATCCATATCTGCTGTTTATTTTGGAGATGTGGAGGAATTCCGGGAATATTATGGAAGAAAATATGGGGAAAATGAAGTGCAGCAGGCATTCCTTGGCAGGACAAATGGAATCCGGATGTCTGTGGTATATTATCCCGAGATAAACAGGTATCAGGGAAATGAAAGCATACAGATTGTGATAAAGAATTATCAGTAAATGGAGGACATATATGTTTGGTGGAAAGAAAGAGAAGGCACTGCAGGACGAACTCTATACGATCAAGAAACAGATTGCAGAATACAGTGATGAATTAAAAGAAGATTCTGTGCAGATGACAGCATCTCGTGTCC
>ENA-UEOL01002329-UEOL01002329.1-human-gut-metagenome-genome-assembly--contig:-NODE-2329-length-10703-cov-2.899962_pt1 | contig 10703 bp, 10 predicted proteins | sample MGYA00242884_ERZ507884 | MGnify/ENA primary metagenome ERZ507884 (study PRJEB26167, sample SAMN06115417) | human gut metagenome | host: Homo sapiens | place: China:Chongqing | collected 2015-03-06... | reverse complement strand
AAGCGTCAGCATGTGGTCAAGAAAGCCAACGCCTGTGTTCACACTGCTCCCTCCCGACCCATCCAGCAAAAGGGAAAGGCAAATATCCGTTTCCGCGGTTTTTCTGATAATCTCGCTTTGTCTCATGTCAATCCCCTTTCTGCTCCTGCAAAATCTCCGCTGTTTTCGCAAATAAAACCTCCATCTGTTCGGGCGTGCCGATGGTAATGCGCAGGAAGTCCTCAATTTTTTCCTTGCCCCAGAAGCGCACCAGAACACCTTTTTTCTTCAATTCCTCATAAAGCACCCTGCCGCTGACGGCGTTGTTTTTTGCAAAAATAAAATTCGCCTTGGAATCCAGAACGGTAAAGCCCATCTCGCGGAGTTTTTGAGTCGTCATGTCTCTGGTTGCCGCGATTTTCTTCGCATTTTCCACATAATAAGCATTGCTTTCCACCGCCGCTTCGCCTGCCAGCAGCGTCAGACGGTTGATATTATAGGGATTCGTGGAATACTTGATTTTTTCCAGATCCGCAATGATGCCTGCATCTGCAATGGCAAAGCCCAGTCTTGCCCCTGCCATGGAGCGCGATTTACTATAGGTCTGTACCACAAGCAGGTTATCGTATTTCCGAATCAAATCCACACAGCTGGTGCCGCCGAAATCAATATACGCCTCATCAATCAGCACAATCCGGTTCGGGTTCGTTTTCAGAATTTCCTCAATCTCCGCAAGGGAAATTTCCATCCCTGTGGGCGCATTGGGGTTCGCAATCACAACCATTCTGTCGATATTGCAGTAATCCCGATAATCCACGCCAAAATCCTCTTTCAGAGGAATTTTCACGCAGTCCACATGATAAAGGTCGGCATAAACAGGATAAAACCCATAGCTGATTTCGGGGAATGCCGCCCCTCTTTCGCTGTCGCAAAACGCCATGAAGGCGAAATTCAGAATATCATCCGAGCCGTTGGAAAGGAAGATATTTTCTGCTTTCACACCATAAAGCGCCGCCAGCTTTTCCTTCAGCACCCTGCCTGTCGGGTCGGGGTAAAGGTTCAGCCTGCTGACCTCCTCGGCAGAAATCGCCGCCACCACCGCAGGCGAGGGCGGATAGGGCGATTCATTCGTATTCAGCTTTACATACTGCTGATCCTGTGGCTGTTCGCCGGGTGTATATGCCTCCAAGCCCGTAAAACGAGGACTCATAAATCTGCTCATTGGATAACCCCCTTATCTTTTCGCACCAGAGCGGAACGGGCATGTGCCTCCAAGCCCTCTCTTCTGGCAAAGAAACCGATTTTCTCTGCCTCCGCCGTCAGTGCCTCTTTTGTATAGTAAGTAAAGGAAGAACGCTTCACAAAATCATCCACGCCCAAGGGAGAGGAAAACCGCGCCGTACCGCTTGTCGGCAGGGTATGGTTCGGCCCTGCGAAATAATCTCCCAAGGCTTCGGGTGCGTTTCTTCCAAGGAAAATCGAGCCGGCATGGCGGATATCCGCCAAATAACGAAACGGCTCATCCACCGAAACCTCCAGATGCTCCGGTGCAATTTCATTGGAAACCGCGATGGCTTCCGCGATATCCTTTACCAGAATAATCTTTCCGTTATTGTCAATGGATGCTCTTGCGATTTCCGTTCTGGGGAGCAGTGCAATCTGCCGTTCCAGCTCTGCCGTTACCGCCTGTGCCAAGGCTTCGCTTTCCGTCACCAGAACCGCCGAAGCCATTTTGTCATGCTCCGCCTGCGAAAGCAAATCCGCCGCAATGATTTCCGCATCGGAATTGCCATCTGCAATCACAAGAATTTCGCTCGGCCCTGCAATCATATCAATCGAAACCTGCCCGAACACCTGCTTTTTCGCTTCTGCAACAAAGGCATTGCCGGGGCCTACGATTTTATCCACACGAGGGATGCTTTCCGTGCCATACGCAAGCGCCGCAACCGCCTGTGCGCCGCCGATTCTGAAAATACGGTCAACCCCTGCGATTTCCGCCGCCGCAATGATATCGGGGTTTAATTTCCCATCCTTCGCCGGCGTTACCATGCAAACCTCCTTGACCCCTGCTATCTTTGCAGGAATACAATCCATCAGCACCGTAGAGGGATAGCTTGCCGTCCCCCCGGGGACATAAAGTCCCACTCTGTCCAGAGGGATAATTTTCTGCCCAAGCACAACACCCTCGCGCTCCGTCAGCACAAAATCCGTCCGTTTCTGCATTTCATGGAAGGCACGAATATGCGCCGCCGTTTCCTTTAAAATCTCCAGAAACACCGCGTCCGCCTGTGCATACGCCGCCGCCCGTTCCGCCTCGGAAACCTCAAACACCGCAGGTGCCGCGCCATCGAATTGCTCCGCATAGCGTTTCAGTGCCGCATCGCCGCCTTTGCGTACCTCTGCGATAATCTCCGAAACCACGTCCGCCACATTCGTTTTTTCTTCCTCTCTTGCAAAAATTTCTCCTATTTTAATGTCTTTGTAAGCATAGGTTCGAATCATGCCTTCACCTCATTTCTTCTTATCAGTCCTTTTTTTCCAGATTCTCCGCAATCCGATCGCACAGCTCGCGAATTCTTGCGTTATTGAATTTATAGCTGACCTTATTCGCAATCAGCCTTGCGCTGATTGGCACAACCGTTTCAATCACCTCAAGATTATTTTCTCGCAGGGTTGTTCCCGTTTCCACGATATCTACAATGACATCGCTCATTTTCAGAATCGGAGCAATCTCAATCGAGCCATGTAATTCGATAATATCAATTTCTCTGCTCTGCTTTCTGTAAAATTCTCTTGCGATATTGGGGAATTTTGTTGCCACGCGCAGGGTATGTCCCCCATCGGGACGTTCTCCCTTCACGCCTGCCACTGCCATGCGGCATTTGCCCATGCCTAAATCCAAGAGCTCATACACATCCGAGGACTGCTCCAGAAGAATATCCTTCCCGACTACACCGATATCTGCCGCGCCGCGTTCCACATAAACCGCCACATCCGAGGGCTTTACCCAGAAATACCGCACGCCGTTTTCCTCGTTTTCAAAAATCAGCTTTCTGCCGCCCTCATGAATGGAAGGACAGCCATAGCCGATTGCCTCAAAAATATCATACGCCTTTTCGCCTAATCTGCCCTTCGGCAGTGCGATGTTAATCCAGTTCCGCAACGATTTCAAGCCCCCTATCCTTCATACAAAGCAGCTGCTTATATTTCACGTTTCCTGTATTTTTTCTCTGCACCAGAACGCTCTGCCCGTTATCGGTCAGCATCTGCGCCGCCTGCGCCAGAGCCGCCACATCCGCGCCCTCCTCATAAAGCAGGAGTGTATCCACATCGTATTCCTTTTCCTTGGAATCAAAGCGTTCCAACAAATCCAGATAAACCGCAAAGCCGATGGCATCCGCATCCTTCCCCAATTTCCGCAGCAAATTGTCATATCTGCCGCCGCTGAGAATGCTGCTGGGCACACCGTTGATAAAGCCCTGAAAAATGATGCCCGTATAGTAATCCATATCGTTCACGATAGAAAAATCGAGGTTCACCTTTTCCTCATTGCCGCCGATTTTCAGACACCGCAGGATATTTTCCAGCTCCTGCACCGCCTGCTCCATTTTTTCATTACAGCAAAGCGCCTTCGCCTGCGGCAGGGTTTCCTCCAGACTGCCATACAGACTCGCCAGTCCCTCCAATCTTTCGGTCAAATCCGCCGCAACACCGTTTTCCTTACAAACTGCGCGAATCCCATGGACATTCTTCTCGCTGATGCAATCGAGGATTCTATCCTGCTGTGCATAAGGCAAAGCAACCTCCTCCATCAGCCCTGCCACAAAGCCCATGTGAGAAACATCCAGTATATAAGCGTCGCTGATGACTTTCAGGCTTTTCTGCGCCAGTAAAAGCACCTCAAGCGTGGCGTATGCATCCACCTCGCCGATATATTCCAAGCCAACCTGCATGATTTCCTTGTATTCACCTGCGCCCTTTCTGGCACGATATACATTTTCGTTATAATACACGCGTTCTGCCGTATCTCGGCTTCCCTTCGTATTCTTCACGATAGAAAGGGTCACATCCGGCTTGAGCGCCAAAAGCTTGCCGTCCAGTCCCGTAAAGGTTAGGATGGCTTCGCTGTGCAGAAAGCTTCTGTTCTCCGCATAAAAATCGTATTCCTCAAATTTGCTCATCTTAAATTTCCGATAGCCATATTGTTCAAATAAGGCACGCAGGCTGAAGCTGACTCGCTCCTCTTTTTTCAAAAGCATTTCTTCCGGTTTCATTCAAATTCCACACCCTTTCTGTTCTGAAAATAGTGTATCGCATTTTAACGCTTTAGTCAAGTAGAACACTAAAGCATATCTCTCAAATTTTACAATATAGTCTACACGTTTTTGTGCATTCTGTCCAGTGGACATTTGTCTTTTTCCGTTTTTTCTGCAATAAAATAGGCTGTTTCTACCTATTTAATAGCAGAAGCAGCCTATTTGCCGAATCTATATCCGAAGAGCCCTTTTATTTCTCCAGTTCCCGAATCAGGTTTACCATCTCAATCGCGCTGACCGCACAATCGTAGCCCTTGTTGCCTGCTTTTGTGCCGGCACGTTCAATCGCCTGCTCGATGTTTTCCGTTGTCAGCACGCCAAACATCACAGGAATGCCTGTTTCCAGAGAAACCGCCGCAATCCCCTTGGAAACCTCGTTGCAGACAAAATCATAATGGCTGGTCGAACCACGGATGACCGCGCCTAAGCAAATCACAGCATCATATTTGCCGCTTTTCGCCATTTTGGATGCAATCAGGGGAATTTCAAATGCGCCGGGCACCCATGCCACGTTGACATCCTCTTCCGCCACATCATGCCGCACCAGACCGTCCATCGCACCGCTCAACAGCTTTGCTGTGATAAATTCGTTGAATCTTGCCGCTACAATACCGATTTTAATCTGCTTCGATACCAGTTTACCTTCAAATGTTTTCATTTTTATTCCCTCTTTTCTTTCATTTTTTCTTTTATATTTCAGATTCTTTAATATTTCAGATAATGTCCCATGCGTTCCTGTTTTGTTTTCAGATAGAATAAATCATGTGTTGTTGCATCCATCTGGATAGGCACGCGCTCCGTAATTTCAATCCCAAATTCCTCCAGCTGATATACCTTATCGGGATTATTGGTCAAAAGACGCATGCTTTTTACGCCCAATTCGCGCAGAATCTGTGCGCCGATATAGTATTCTCTCTGGTCGCCCTTGAAGCCAAGGGAAAGATTCGCTTCCAAGGTATCCATTCCCTGCTCCTGCAATTCATAGGCGCGCAGCTTATTGATTAAGCCGATACCACGCCCCTCCTGCCGCATATAAAGCAGGATACCGCGTCCTTCCTTTTCAATCTGCGTCATAGCAGCGGCAAACTGCTGTCCGCAGTCGCACCGCAGGGAGCCGAAGGTATCCCCTGTCAGGCACTCGGAATGAACTCTGCAAAGCACATCCTTGCCATCACCGATATCGCCCTTTACCAGTGCTACATGATGCTCGCCATTCAGCAGATTGACGAAGCCATACGCCATAAAATCACCGTATTTTGTGGGCATTTTAACAGCTGCCTTCTGCTCCACCAGCTTTTCATGGCATTTACGGTAATTCTGCAAATCCCGAATGGTAATGAATTTGATATCCCATTGCTTTGCCAGCTTCATCAGCTCAGGCGTACGCATCATGGTACCATCCTCACGCATGATTTCGCAGCACAGCCCACATTCCTTCAAGCCTGCCAGTCTGCATAAATCAACGGTTGCTTCGGTGTGCCCTTCCCGTTCCAGAACGCCGTTTTTCTTTGCCAGGAGAGGGAACATGTGACCCGGTCTGCGGAAATCCTCAGGCTTTGCATCATCCGAAACGCAGGCAAGCGCTGTGATGGAGCGTTCTGCCGCAGAAATGCCTGTTGTGGTTGCCACATGGTCGATGGAAACCGTAAATGCTGTTTCGTGATTATCCGTATTCTGCTGTACCATCTGAGGAATCCGCAATTTCCGCACATATTCCTCAGACATAGGCATACAAATCAAGCCCTTGCCATAGCATGCCATGAAGTTGATGTTTTCTGTGGTTGCAAATTCTGCCGCACAGATGAAATCCCCTTCGTTTTCCCTATCGGGATCATCTGTTACCAAAATGATTTTGCCGTTGCGCAATTCCTCCAGCGCTTCCTCTACTGTGTTAAACTGCATGATGTATTCTCCTCCTTAAAATCCGTATTTCGATAAAAAATCCATTGTAATTGTATTTTTCGGCTGCTGCTCTGCTTTCGGGCAAACCAGCTTTTCTACATATTTTCCAATGATATCCGTTTCCAGATTTACCAAATCGCCTTCTCTGCGGTTCTTCAAAATGGTTTGGCTGACCGTATGCGGAATGGCAGAAATGGAAAACTCGCTTTCTCCGCCCTCCGCCACTGTCAGGCTAATGCCGTCAATGGTTATGGAGCCCTTTTCAACGTTATATCGCATCAGCTCCGCCTTCGCCTGTATGGTATACCAACTGGCTGTATCATCCCGACGCACGCGGATCACCTTTCCCACACCATCTACATGGCCTGCAACGATATGCCCGCCAAAGCGTCCGTCTGCCGCCATGGCTCTTTCCAGATTCACAGGCGTTCCCATTGTCAGCCCTGCCAGAGAGGAACGGTTCAGCGTTTCGTGCATCACATCTGCGGAAAAGCCATGCGAAAACAGCTCCGTTACTGTCAGGCAAATGCCGTTGACCGCGATGCTGTCACCGATTTTGGTTCCCTCCAAAACCGTATCCGCATGAATGGTCAAGACCGCAGAATGCTGTCCGTGCTTGATTCTCTCAACCCTTCCGATTTCCTCAACAATTCCCGTGAACATCTCTGCTCACCTCGCTCTCTATCAGAAAATCCTCTCCCAGAGGAATGATTTTGCTGTTCTTTAAATAAAATGCCTCCGCCGGCGTTGCAACGCCCTGCCCCTCGATGGGGGTTTTTGCCGTCCGTCCGCCAAATAATTTCGGTGCGATATATGCCTGTACCTTTTGCACAATGCCTTCCTCCAATGCTGTCCAATGGAGTGTGCCGCCACCCTCTATCAGAATGCTGTCAATTTCCTGCTCCCCTAATTTTTGCATCAATTCCTGCAAATCAACATGTCCGTTTTTTTCGTTCACCTGTAGGATTTGACAGCCTGCCGCCAGATATGCCTCCTGTTTTTTCCTATCCGCACAGCAGGTTGCAAGGATGGTCTGTATTTCCTTCGCCGTTGCAACAATTTTTGTATCCAACGGTGTGCGAAGGTGTGTATCGCAAATAATGCGAATCGGGTTTTTTCTGCCCTCCATCCTGCAATTCAGCATGGGATTATCTGCCAATACCGTTCCCACACCCACCATAATTGCAGTATATTTATGTCTTTGCTCTTGCACATGAGCTCTTGCCGTTTCCGATGTAATCCATTTGGATGCACCTGTGTAGGTTGCGATTTTTCCGTCCATCGTCATCGCATATTTCATTACCACAAAGGGACGCTTTGTTTGAATATAGTGAAAAAACACCTCATTCAAGCGGTCACATTCCTCCTCCAGCATGTGCTCCGTTACCTCTATGCCATGCTCTCGCAAAATCCGAATTCCCTTTCCTGCCACAAGTGGATTGGGGTCTGCCGAGCCGACCACCACGCGCCGAATGCCTGCCTCCAGAATGGCATCCACACAAGGCGGCTGTCTGCCCTGATGGCAGCAAGGCTCTAATGTCACATAAAGCGTCGCGCCCTGCGGCGATTTTTTGCAATTTGCCAATGCGTTTCGCTCTGCATGCGGCTCACCGCATTTTTCATGCCAGCCCTGCCCGATGATTTCACCATCCTTTACAAGCACTGCCCCCACCATCGGGTTCGGTGCCGTCCATCCGAGTCCATTTTTCGCAAGCATGAGTGCAAGCTCCATATATTCTGAATCCTTCATAGAATCCCTCCAGACAGATTTCAAAAATACAAAATAAAAAATGCTTTATAAATATATACGAACATTCGGCAATTTACTTCATTGTATATGGCCATATTCGCTTTCACAACGGTTTAGCCGATATTACGCATGGTTTTATACAGCATGGATTGCACATAACGTCCGAAAAATAGGGCTTCATACAGAGGTAGAACCGGGATTATATTTAGTCAATGGGAAAAAATACATTGAGATTGGGGACTATTGTCTTATCGGCCGCAATTCCCATATCACGGCTCATGAAATGCCGCAATACAATACTCCGGTGAAAATATCGATTGGTGACGGCTGCATGTTCGGTCCGGATATGCATATCACCGCAGTCAATTCTATCCGGATCGGTAAAAACGTCCGCACGGGGAAAAGCGTGCTCATTTCGGACAATTCGCACGGAGATCCCAAAGATATGGCGCTCCGGAACATCGCACCGAATGCCCGGCCTATTTATTCCAAAGGTGCGATCGTCATCGGAGACAATGTGTGGATCGGGGAGAAAGCCGCGATTTTGGCCGGAGTCACGATCGGCGAGGGGGCCATCATCGGTGCGAATGCGGTGGTTACAAAAAATATTCCCCCGTATTCGATCGCGGCAGGGATTCCGGCCCGAATTATAAAATAATGACTGCATGAATCCATTCTTGATTATAGCGGCACTGCTAATTCTGTACTCATTAAAAAACTACAAACAAGGTTTTTTTCTCTTTCTGGCGTTCCGGCTGTTCCTAAACAACAACATAAACCTGATAAACCGTCCGGGCGTTCCGTTATTGACCCTGGAAGTATTCATGTCGATCTTCTTCGCACTGCTATATGTAATCAAAAGAAAAAGATACAGCCGGGTAATAACGACATCTCCCCTGCCGTTCAACAAGGTATTTATCTGGGTACTATTGTCCTATGTAGTATCGAGCTTTATTTCGATCGCCGGAATCCAGAATACCTTCACGTCACTGCTATCCGTTGTTTTTTGCGATTTCATCAGTGCCTATTTATGCTGGATGTTAATATCAAGCAAAGAAGATATACTGAAAGTTGTCAATATATTATTAGGAGCCTCGCTGATAATTTGCACATATGCATTTATCGAAAAATTCCTGGGTTACAATCCCGTAATGGATTATGAAATAGACCTCGCAGGTCCCAGAGCAACAGACTGGCAATATCTGGAAGATGAGCGAGGAACCCGTGTCCAATCGTTTTTCCTTCATCCGATCGGCGGCAGCATCAATTTCGGATTGATATTCTGCCTCTGCCTGTACGGGTACGTGTATTATAAAGCATATTTCAGTAAATTACAGCAAAAAACCATGCTGCTTGTCGGCATTATGGCATTCATCGCATCCCTGCTATCCAACAGCCGAACACCGCTGGTATTTCTGGCAGTAGGAATACTCCCGCTGATCAATCTAAAAAACAAACAATCCGTTCGCATCTTAGCTTTTGCGGTAATCAGTATAATCGTCCTGATGCCTTATCTGGATTTTGTTGAAAATCTGATCGTATCGGTATTAAATCCGGAAAAAACCGAAATACGAGGCAGCAGTTTAGAAATGCGCCAGGATCAGTTCGAAGCCGCCTATATTCTTATGTCGAAAAGCCCCATATGGGGATTAGGACAGAAAGCGACACTGTACTTTCCGGATCGCATATTGGTAGGCCGGCTTCTGGGACTGGAAAGTATCTGGATATGGATTATGGTCGAACGGGGAATATTGGGAATTATCACATACTGTATCTTTATTTTTACTTTATGCCGATTGGGCTGGCACTCGCGGGGAAAATGCCTGTTCTTTCTCCCGCTGGCTTTCATAGCGGCGTCGACCGTATCTTCAACACCGGGAATGCACCTTTATCTTTTCTATCTGGTCTACATTCTGATTTATAAAATAGATCGCAACCGATCACGAATAAACAAGCGAAACAATGGAAGTTTCAGTCATCATCGTTAGCATGAACAATTATGAGGTGCTAAGCAGATGTCTGGACAGTATCCGCACACACACCTCGACCTCTTATGAGGTATTTGTCGTCGCATATCTCTTCTCACCGGAAAACCTTCAGCATTTGAGACAAAATTACCCGTGGGCGCAGATTATTGAAAGTAATGAAATCCGTGGATTCTCGGCCAACAACAATCTGGCATTGCGAAAAGCAACCGGAAAATATTGTTTTGTTCTGAATGACGACACAAAAATAGAATCGGACGTAATCACGAGTTTGGCGGCGACGTTCGACCAATTACCATCGGAGGCTGCTGTCGTCAGTCCAAAATTGCTATTTGCCGACCACTCGCTTCAATACTGCGGCCGACCTGAAATAAATTGGAAAACATATGTTTTGGCCCAATTAGGATTGTGGCGCGAAAAAACGGTCGAAAGTCCCTATACGAACCGAATCGGAATATTCCGGACATACAATCTCGTCGGGGCGGCATTTATGATCAAAACAGACATATTCCGGCAAATGGGATTTTTCGACGAATACTACTTTTTCTGTCCGGAAGATATCGCATTGTCCACCGCACTGAACAGACGTGGTTATTTTTGCTACGTGAACGCATCGGTCGAATTAATTCATTATGAAGGCTGTAGTGGCAAAACACACATTTCCCAGATCAAAACGGCAACAGCCCCTGCAGGTGAAAAAGGGGTGATTAGATTCCTTTCCGGGTCGTCTGTAGTATTATATATATTTTTAACATGCTTTGCCTGTGTAAT
>ENA-UEOL01002322-UEOL01002322.1-human-gut-metagenome-genome-assembly--contig:-NODE-2322-length-10742-cov-4.649133_pt1 | contig 10742 bp, 8 predicted proteins | sample MGYA00242884_ERZ507884 | MGnify/ENA primary metagenome ERZ507884 (study PRJEB26167, sample SAMN06115417) | human gut metagenome | host: Homo sapiens | place: China:Chongqing | collected 2015-03-06... | reverse complement strand
AAACTGCAAGTATGGATTCAGACCGAATAGGGGGTGTCACGAAGCAATAAAAGAAGTATACCAACGGATAAGCTATGGAAAAATCAGCTATATCGTAGATGCCGATATCAAAGGTTTCTTTGACCATATCGACCATGATTGGATGATGAAGTTCCTTGAATGGAATATACAGGATAGGAACTTATTGTGGCTGATACGTAAATACCTTAAAGCAGGAATAATGGAGCAAGGAAAATTCGAGCCAACAGAGGAGGGTTCGGCACAAGGCTCAGTAATGAGTCCGATGCTTGCAAATATATACATGCATCATGTGCTGACGCTGTGGTTTAAGCTGGTGGTGCAAAGGGAAATGCTCAAGTATTACCCGTTAGCAAAACCTAAAACGTACTATTGTTTATATTGAAGCGAATGTTACTATGAGGAGCCGTATGCGGGAAAGCCGCACGTACGGATCTGTGAGGGGCTAAGATTGAGAGGTCTTAGTCTACTCGACTCACGGGCTGACTCTCGAAATGCTCTGTAGCTTTATCTAATACATGATGATACTACGTCACCAGAGGTCTAAACTTATTTAGAAGATAGATTCCCTCTTTGGTAAGACTTATTCCTTTTACGGTTTATAGGGTTAAATGATGAATATGTTGAGGGCATTTTTAGAATTCCATGGGGACATAACAAAATAATACTTGATAAGTGCAAAGGAAATTCTGCAAAGGCCCGTGATGATGAGCAAAGTGGTGACAGTAACAGTATCATAAACCAGAAGAAAATGCTGGAGAAATATGCAACCGAACAGGGATTTACCAATCTGCTTTATTATTTTGTATTCTGAAACGTTCGAAGCATGCGAAATACCTGTTCCACCGTATCGGTCATATTCTGTTTTGCATGATCGGTCTGCATGGCATCTTCAAGCGAAATAACGCCCCGCACAATCGGAAAAAAGGCATCAATTCCTGCTGCATGACAGGCTTTTGCATCCTCTGTCACGCAGCCGGAAAATGCAAGCACAGGTTTTTGAAATTCTCTGGCAATCTTTGCAACGCCGACAGGCGCTTTCCCCATGACGGTCTGACCATCCAGACAGCCTTCTCCGGTGATGACAATATCTGCATTTTTTATATAGTCGGAAAGATGTGTTTCTTCCAGAATGATGTTTACACCGGATTCCAGAGTGGCATGGAAAAAGGTGAGAAAAGCAAACCCAAGACCGCCGGCAGCCCCGGCTCCTGCATGCGCGGGATTCGTTTTCGGAAAGCTTTTTCCGGCGAGTGCGGCATAGGAGGAAAGCCACTGATCCATCTGCTGGATCATGGCAGGATCTGCGCCTTTTTGAGGACCGAAAACGGCGCTGCATCCCTGCGAACCGCAGAGCGGATTTGTCACATCACAGGCAATCCGAAACGTACATTCTTTCAGTTCCGGCAGCGCATGGGAGTCTGAAATTACAGCCAGATCCTTTAAGCCCAGAGCACCATGACGTACCGGAACCCCTTCCTGATCCAGCAGGTCAAATCCCAGTGCCTGCAGCATACCGATTCCTCCATCGTTTGTGGCACTTCCGCCGATTCCTATAATAAAATGTCTGCAGCCTCTGGAAATGGCGTCTCTGATGACTTCCCCAACCCCGTAGGTTGTTGTATACAAAGGATTCCGTTCGGTTTCGGAAAGGAGTGTAATTCCGGCAGCTCCGGACATTTCGATGACTGCAGTTTTGCCAGCATCCAGAATGCCGTAACTGCAAAGTACCGGTTTCCCAAGAGGTCCGGTTACGCATACCTGTGTGCATGTGCCGCCACAGCCAAGCGTCAAAGCGTCCACCGTGCCTTCGCCACCGTCTGCAAGTGGGCGGATGGTGATATCTGCATCCGGATATATGCGCCGGATTCCGGCAGAGGCACTTTCCCCGGCTTCGAGGGAAGTCATGCTTCCTTTAAAAGAATCGATGGCAATAACAACGTTCATGTATACTCTCCTCCTGATATCTGATGGTTGTATTACATGTCACCAGGCGGAACCGGATGACATGCTTCATTATAACATGAAAACAGCGGAGAGGAACTGGTGAATAAAAGAAGTATGCATATTATTTGACACACGTCAAATGATATTAGAAGTTATATTTGACGTGCGTCAAATAATATAAAAGAGGGAGAAGTGCTGCACGCGATGTGGTAAATGATGTGAACCGCTGCCGGAGTCGGGCAAAGCCCATATCTTTCATGTCGTACGAAACCCAAACCGGTCTGAAACTGATATAATAGGTACGTAGGTCAGGAAAGTTCCAATAAGGAACGTACCTTAAATCAATCAGTACAGAATTTGGTACAATTGTGAGAATTGTATTTCAATTGATCAAAAGCGAGACATAAAAATACTGCAATGAAAAAAGATAAAATGTGGTTACAACAACATATTCTTTTCCCGTTTTTGTGTATATTGTAACGGAAGAATGAAAAAACTGTTTGTAAGAGAGTCTATATAAATGGGAAAGGATAAAATCATGGAACACAACAAGCGGGTAGAACAGATCAAAACATATCTGGAGCGGCTGAGCGCCGGGGAAGAATTGGAAAAAGTAAGGGCGGATTTCGCAAAAGAATTTAAAGCGGTTGATCCGGCAGAGATCATGCAGGCGGAGCAGGAACTTCTGCAAGGTGGCACACCGCTTGAGACCGTGCAGAAATTGTGTGATGTCCATGCGGCACTGTTCCGCGGCGCAACGAGTGAGGAGAAAGTTGCCAACGCGGAAAAAGCGGTTGCGGCATCGGTAAAAGAGAAAAAGCTGGCGGCTACCGCGGCTTTAACCGGAATCACCGGACATCCGCTGCAGACGTTTACTCGCGAAAATGAAGTGTTGGAAAACGTCATCCGGAAATGCCGGAATGAAATAGAGGAAACCAATACCCTTTCACCGGAGCTGTTTGGAAAGCTGCGGGAAGTTGCGATCCATTATGCAAAGAAAGGGGATCTTCTGTATCCGCATCTGAAAGTAAAATACGGGATCAGCGGCCCGTCGGATGTGATGTGGACAACCGATGATGAGATCAGGGATGAACTGGCAGCGCTGGCAAAGCAGCTGCCGGTTCAAAAGACGGAAGATCACTGGCTGGAACGTTTTCGCATTGTGTTGCAGCGCGTGGAGGATATGATCTACAAGGAAGCCAATATTTTCTTCCCGAACTGTGCCCTGAATTTCACGGAGGAAGAGTGGTTTGGAATTTACCGCGATTCGAAAGATTATCCGGTCTGCTTTGGTGTGGAAAATGCGACATGGGAGGCGGCAGAGAAGTATCTGCATACAGAAAATTGCAGTAAAGATGTAAGGAATGGAGAAATCATCATGCCGGGCGGGCACCTGACCGTTGCACAGCTTACCGCAATGCTCAACACGATCCCGATGGAGATCACATTTGTTGATGAGGACAATATCAATCGCTTTTTCAATGAAGGGCCAAAGGATTTCAAACGTCCGGGCATGGCGATCGACCGCGAGGTATTTTCCTGCCATCCGCCGAAAGTGGAGCAGCAGGTGCGGCACATCATCGGGGAATTCCGGAAGGGGACGCTCGACAAAGTGCCGATCTGGATGGAGAAAAACGGAAAAACCATGCTGGTTACCTATATGGCGGTGCGGGATGCCACAGGCACATATCTCGGGACCATAGAGCTGGTGCAGGATATGGGCTTTGCCAAAGAGCATTTCCTTTCCGACGTAAAAGCAAAAGAAGCAGCGCTGCGCGCAGGTATGGAAGATTAACTTATTTTTGTTTTTCCATATGATTTAATTCCGGAATCACGGTAGCAAGCATCGTGAGAAAGCACAGGCTTCCACCGATCACATTTGAGACCGGTTCCGCCATAAACACACCTCTTGTTCCCATGCCAAGTGCATATGGGAGCAGGTAGGTCAGTGGCACAACAATAAATACTTTACGAAGCAGGGAGAAAAAAATTGCCTGCTTCTTTTTATTTAATGATTTAAACGTGGTCTGTCCGATGTATTGCAGATCCATGAAAATAAATGCGGCAAAATACAGTTTTAAGGCAGGAACCGCGTCTTTGATCAGTTCACTGTCGGAACTGAAAATCCCGATCAGGAAATGTGGTGCAACGATAATGACCGACCACATGGCGGCGGTATACACAAAGATCATAACCGCCATTGTACCGATTGCCTGTTTTACACGCTTCGGGCGGTGCGCCCCGTAATTGTAGCTTAAAATCGGGGAACTTCCCTCATTCATGGCATAAATTGGTGTCTCGACAAGCTGCCGGACGCTGGAGATGATTGTCATCACGGAGATATAGATATCGCCTCCGGTCACGGAGAGTACGTTGTTGCAGCAGATGCTGACTAAACTGTTGGTAAGCTGCATAATAAATCCTGCGGTTCCGAGGCTTACGATGTTTTTGGCAGTTTCCGTGCACCGGGAGAGTTCGCTTCTGGTCAGAAACCGTACGTTAAGCTCCGATCGTTTTTTCAGAAAATAGAGGACAAATGCAGCGGAGAGTGTCTGGGAAATCACGGTTGCAATTGCAGCACCCCGGATTCCAAGCGAAAAGACGAAGATGAAAACTGGATCGAGAATGCAGTTTGCCACCGCGCCGATGGCAACGGATGTCATGCCGGTCATGGCATATCCCTGCGCGTTGATAAACGAATTCATACCGGTGGAGATCATGGACGGAAGTGTGCCGACCAGATAGATCATCAGGTATGGATAGGCATAAACAAGTGCGGACTTTGATGCCCCGAACAGAACAAGGATCGGGCGTGCAAACAGAAGTCCAATGACCATTAAAACAATTGCGCCGCCGCAGACCATCGTATAGGAGGTATTCATAATTTCGGAAGCTTTCCGGGAATTATTTTCCCCCCGCCGGATGGAAAAAAGCGGAGCACCGCCGCTGCCGAACAGGTTGCTGAAAGCCGTGATGATCACAATAATCGGAAAACATAAGCCGACCGCGCCGAGAGCGGTTGTGCCAATATGCGGGATTCTTGCTATATAAATGCGGTCTATGATGTTGTAAAGCAGGCTTAAAAGCTGCGCAACCAGCATGGGAATCGCTGCGTTTAAGATGTTGCCGGGGATGGAGCCATGTTCAAAATCAATTCGTTTCATTTTTTCCTTAAATCCTTTTCTTTCTGTTGACATTTAGTATACCATGAATTAAGATATATGAAAAATATTACTTTTATGTCTTAAACAAATAAAAATTATATAAGGAGAAGCTATGGATGTAAAACAACTGGAATACTTCCGGGCAATTGTGGATGCTGGTACGATCAGCGGTGCGGCGCGCGTTCTCCACATGACACAGCCGCCGCTGAGTTATCAGGTAAAGATGCTCGAAGAAGAACTTCAGGTGCAGCTTTTTTTGCGGGGCACCAAAAAGATTACATTAACGGAAGCAGGAAAAACACTGTATGACAGGGCGGGCAGTCTTCTTACCATGGCGGATATTACCAAGCGGGAAGTCATAAAGGCAAGCCAGGCGGCAACAATCCACATCGGATTTACGCCGTCCACGGTTTCTATGATGTCCGATTACCTGATCCGTTTTTCCACGTCGCATCCGGATATTCGCTTTGATATCCACGAGGGATCGACATTTACGCTGCGAGAGCAGTTGGAAAACGGCGTGGTCGATATCACGACACTCCGGACACCGATTGTGCTCAAAGGATGTGAGAGCAGGACTTTGATGCAGGAAAAGCTGCTTGCAATGGCGGCTGCAGGGAACCCAGTTTTAGAAAAAAACAAAGATGGGATCACGCTCGAGGAACTGTCAGAGCAGAAACTGATCCTGTCCCACCGCTACCGCAGTTACCTGTTGTCCGCGTTCGAAAAAAAGGGGCTTTTGTGTGACATTTACTGTGAGTGTGAAGACGCCAGAACGGCGATGACTTTGGCGGAAAAAGGGCTTGGAATCGCCATTCTTCCGGCTTCTATGCACAAGTTGTCGGATCAGATGAAGTCCTGTGATATTCTGGATGCGGATCTTACGACGGAACTTCTTCTCGCGTGGCGAAAGGGACGCATGCCGGAGGAAGTGAAAGCGTTTCTTGAAATGTGGAGATAGAAGTATCGTGCAATTCTCCCGAAATTTATCCGGTATGCCATGGAATAATATAAAACTCTGGGCGCAAATGTATATGTGCCCGGAGTTTTTAAATTGTAAATTTAAATTTATCGCCGATACATAACTGCTTACATCTTTGAACAAGTGAGCAATCAGTATTATAGATTGTACTCTCGATTCGAAGAAGTGGATAACCTTTTGAAATCCCCAAAATTTTTGCTTCCTGTGCGGAGGCAAACACAATATCTAAAGTTTTGTCGGAATGATCAAAAATAATATTGTGGTTTTGCAGCACATCATAAAGGGAAGTGTCATTTAAATTTTCTCCAAATAAAAAAGAAAAGGATTCAGGAAATTTATTGAACTCTAAGATGACGGGGACATTATCCATATAACGGATTCTTTCCACTACAAGTATTTTATCCCCTTCGTGTAGTGACATTTCGGTTAAATCCCGTTCAGAAGGATCTTCCAATGCAATTTTGATGGTCTTAGCTCCAGGTGTTGCATTTTTCATCCGGCACATATCAGAAAAACTTATGACTTCTGTAATATTACGCTGCAATTTTTTTTCTGCTACAAAAGTCCCTTTTCCTGATTTCCTTTCTAAATATCCGGATTCAGATAAAACGGCTAATGCTTTTCGGACAGTAACTCTGCTCACATGGTATGATTCGCTTAATTCATTTTCTGTAGGCAGACGACTGCCGGCCGCCCGTTCTCCGGTGTCAATTTCCTTTCGTATTTTTTCCTCCAATTGTTTGTACAGTGGTGTGGCAATGGTGTTGTTTAGTTTCATATAAATACCTCTCTCCTGATATAACTTTCACAAATATTATAAAACAAATTTGTAAAAATGTATATATTTTCCTATATTGTATGATATGCATTGACACAATGTATTATATTGTATTATAGTAAACATATAGAACAAATAAGTACATTATAAAAAGGAGAGAAAAAATGGGATACGTAAGTAAAGACATTAAAAACATTGTGAAAGAAATTTTAGAAGAAAAAAAAGACATCGGTGGAATTAAAAATATTTATTTTGTGGGATGCGGAGGATCACTTGGTGCACTTTATCCGGCAAAAACATTTATGGAGAGAGAATCACAGGTTTTGAGATCAGCCTGGATAAACAGTAATGAGTTTGTGCATAGCACACCAAAGGACTTTGGAGAAAATTCTATTATATGTCTTGCCTGCCACAAGGGAAATACACCGGAAACGATTAAGGCAGCCAAATTAGGAAAAGAAAAAGGAGCGGCAGTTATTATTCTGACATGGCTGGAGGAATCAGAAATTATAGAATTTGGAGATTTTATTATACATTATACATTTGATGCAAGTCCTGATCATCTTGCAGGGGATATTGATTATGCAGGAGAAAAGACGCAGTGTGCATTGCTTGTGGCAGTGGAATTAGTTGCACAGACGGAGGGATATGCTAATTATGATAAATTCTATGAAGCTTTAGGCATGATTAGCAATATCATCAGAAAAGCACGTACACATGTGGCTGCCAGAGCAGAGGCGTTTGCAGAAGAGTATCAGAATAATTCAGTGATTTATACAATGGGAAGTGGTGCAGCATATGGAGCTGCCTATATGGAGAGTATCTGTATATTTATGGAGATGCAGTGGCTTGATTCAAGCAGTATTCATACCGGTGAATTTTTCCATGGTCCATTTGAAGTTACAGATGCAAACCGTCCATTTATGATTCAAATATCAGAAGGCTCAACCCGTGAATTGGATGAGAGAGCACTTACATTTCTGAAAACATATGCAAAACGTATTGAGGTTCTTGATGCGAAAGAGCTTGGCTTATCCACAATTGATGCATCAGTAGTAGATTACTTTAACCATGCTTTGTTTAATAATGTATATCCAATTTACAACCATGCATTGGCAGCAAAGCGTGAACATCCGTTAACAACCCGTCGCTATATGTGGAAGGTAGAATATTAATGAAAAAATTCTGTGAAATAAAATATGTATTGTTTGATTTTGATGGAGTTATAGCAGATACAGAAGAGAGTAATGGTAATTATCTGGGTCTGGCATTAAAGGAGTTTGGAGTGGAACTGACACAAAAAGACAGGGATAGACTAATTGGTTCACATGCTTCCGATATTCTGCTGGAACTGCTGGAACGCTCGCCGGAGAAAATAACAATGGAACAGCTTTTGCAAAAAAGAAAAGAAATAGGAAATACATATGAAAATGGCAACATTAAGCCGATGAAGGGGTTACTGGAGTTTATTGCCGGCTTGAAAAAACAGGGGAAAAAGCTGGCAGTGGTTTCTTCAACCTCTACACGGCTGATTGTAGTAGCATTGAACCGGATGAAAATGCTGGGTTTGTTCGATGTGCTGGTATGCGGAGATATGTGCCGGAATAGAAAACCGGATCCGGAATGTTATAGAAAAGCAATGCAATATTTAGAAGCAAAGCCTGAAGAATGCATTGCAATAGAAGACTCGTTTATTGGTATACAGGCAGCAAAGGCTGCAAACATAGAGGTAGTTGCGTATACAGGAGCTGGTGAGAATCAGGATGTAAGTCAGGCGGATTATGTTATTTCTTCATACATTTAATTGTTTGAGTGAAAGAAAGAGAAAACAGAAGGATGAAAAGTATTTAATTGTATGCCCGCCAGTGTTCCTGGCGGGTTTTGCTATGTACAATTAAGTTAATATTAATGTACAAAAAACAAAACAAAAAATTGTGCATAATGTTGAAAATGTATTTCTATATTGACATAAATGTATGAAATACATATAATACAAATAGATACAAAAAATAGTGATACAAATAGAAACAAACTAATACATTTTGGTTTTAAAGTAGTGCACATGCTTTGGAATAAATAAAAAAGAGGAGGTAGGTGTCCATGTTTTGGATTGAATTTATTGTTTTAATGCTGATCATTGTGTGGGGAACCAGAAAAGGTGGAAGTTTCCTAGCAATGGCTGGCGGCATCGGAATGTTGATTTTCGTATATATCTTTAGAGTGACTCCATCAGATCCACCGATTACTGTTATACTGATTATGTTGGCAGTAATTACCGCAGCCTGTACGATGCAGGCGACTGGCGGATTAGATTTTATGGTACAGCTTGCAGAAAAAATACTACGGAAAAATCCGAAAAACATTACTTTGGTAGCACCTTTTGTAGCGTATTTATTTACATTCTGTTGTGGAACCGGACATATTGTATATTCGTTACTTCCGGTTATTAATGAAATAGCATTGGAAAATGGAATTCGGCCTGAGCGCCCGATTTCTGTTAGTATTATTTCATCCCAGCAGGCAAATACCGGCTCACCAATAACAGCTGCAACAGTAGCTATTGTGGGTTATATGACTATTTTTGAAAAAGTAAATCTGGCAACAATTATGCTGGTAGCAATTCCAGCAGCATTGATAGGAGTATTGGTTGCAGCATTGTCTGTATACAAGAAAGGTCTGGAATTAGAGGATGATCCTGAATATCAGCAGAGGGTTGCAGATGGACTGGTAAAAGATTTTAAAAAGAAAGTAGAGGGAGAAAAACAGGTAACCCCAAAAGCAAAAATTTCTGTTGCTATCTTCCTGGTTTCTATGGTAGTAATTGCAATATGCGGTATTTTCCCGGTGCTCCGTCCAACATTTAGCGATGGTACACAATTAGCAATGACATCTTTAATCCAGATTATTATGTATGTAGCTGCCGCAATTATTGTCCTTGTAAGTAAAATTGATAGTAACGACATTTTAGAAGTACCGTTGTTAAAGACTGGATTCTTTGCTGTTATTCTTGCAGCGGGACTTTGCTGGCTGGTAAATACTTTTGTTGGTGCACAGACAAACTTCATTACAGAAAATTTGTCAGCTTTAACAAATGAACATCCTTGGATTTATATTATTGCAGTATTTCTGGTAGGTGCACTGACGAGTTCACAAGCGTCTACGACAATGATTATGATTCCAATTGCAATTGCATTGAATCTGCCGGCTTATATTATTGTAGGTGGATGGATGGCATGCTCATCCAACTATTTTATCCCGGATTCCAGCCAGTGTATAGCAGGTCTGGCTTTTGACACAGCAGGTACTACAAAGATCGGAAAATTCATATTTAATCACAGCTATATGCGGCCGGGGCTTGTATGTACAATTGTATCGGTATTAGTAGCAACAGGAATCGGATATTTTGTTTTCTAATAAAAACCGGTGGTGGCAAAACAAAGAAAACAGTAACAGCACACAGCCTGCACTATTCTGACAGGCTGTGGAAACTGCCACTTCATGGATTGGTTACCAGATATAAATAAATATTTATAATGGCTATCTGAAAAAATGAAAGAGCGAATCTGGAAAAATAATTGCTTGTTGCAAAAAGAAGAGGTGAGGGAGTCCGCATGAAAGAAAAATTGAAAGAAAGGAGAAAAAATAAAAATGAGACAGCCTAGAATAATTGCAATTGGAGATGCAGTTTGTGACAAATATCTTTCCAGGGGGAAAATGTATCCAGGAGGTCAGTGTATTAACACATGTGCATATGCGCATATGAATAATGCAGAAAGTGCTTATGGAATTTTGAAAAGCCGAGAGTTGGATTTCAGTAAGGCGTATTATAACAACGAATATGTCTATAAGGAAG
>ENA-UEOL01002319-UEOL01002319.1-human-gut-metagenome-genome-assembly--contig:-NODE-2319-length-10752-cov-13.948009_pt1 | contig 10752 bp, 10 predicted proteins | sample MGYA00242884_ERZ507884 | MGnify/ENA primary metagenome ERZ507884 (study PRJEB26167, sample SAMN06115417) | human gut metagenome | host: Homo sapiens | place: China:Chongqing | collected 2015-03-06... | reverse complement strand
GTATATTACCCTATAGTAGAGACAGGGCGTGCCCCGTCTCATCCCAGCTAAATGGTAACTTAAAGATACTATTCAGACGGTGATGAGACGGGGCACGCCCCGTCTCTACTACTAGGTATTTCTTTTAATCTCTGTTGGAGAAATATTTCATGAATTGTGAACGCTCATACATCGCCGGGTTCGGGATATTGGCGTAATTCAATTTGCCTTGGAATTGGGAAAGGGATTGGTAATGTGCCTGATGCATCCACTCTTCCACGCAAGTCAATACTTGGGAGATGATTTCCGCTCCATGTGTATAGACAGCGCTACACATCTGTACGGCGGAAGCGCCGGCCAATAGACATTTAACGACATCTTCCCAATCATGCACACCGGTAGAGGAAGCGATACTGATTCCCGGGATCTTTCCGGATACGATAGCCGTCCAGCGAATCGTGTCACTCAAATCGGAATGATTGCTAAATACATTACCCGAAACGATCTGCATATTATTAATGTCGATATCCGGCTGGTAGAAACGATTGAATAGCACGACACCATCAGCACCGTTTACTTTCAACAAATTAACCAGTGAAGGAATATTGCTGTAATTCTTTCCGATCTTCATGATAACCGGAATCGATACGGTTTCTTTTACCTTGCGGATGATACTGACATACGTATCCCGGATACTCTCGAAATCTTCGGTCAGTTCGGTTTCCATGAAGAACACGTTCAATTCCAAAGCGTCCGCTCCCGCTAACTCAATTTGGCGGGCAAAGTCGATCCAAGCGTCCGCCTTATAGCAATTGATGCTGGCGATAATGGGGATCGTACATAATTCCTTGCTCTTCTTGATCAGTTCCAGATAATCATTTACTTGATTCGCTTTTACATAACCACGGATATAATCCGCCGCTTCGGGGTAATCGGAGTCTTGCATCAAAGCCTCGCTCTGCATCTCGATCTGCTCTTCGAAAAGAGATTTCAATACGATAGCTCCAGCGCCTGCTTTCTCAAAATCCCTGTTACGTTCCGCCTTATTGGTGAGTCCGGAGCTCCCTACGATAATCGGATTGCGAAGTGTTAACCCCGCGTATTGGGTTTTAATGTCAATCATGTTGCCTATATTTAGATTTAATAATTACTTTAATATTCCCGTTCGCCAAAGATACTGGTACCCACCCGTATCAAGGAGCTTCCTTCTTGGATAGCGATCGGGTAATCGTGGCTCATCCCCATGGATATCTCCTTGAAATCGACATTATCTTTACAGAGCGTCTCTTTCAGTTCGATAAATAAATCATGGATATTGCGGAATTCTTCCCGTATCAACCCCGTATCATCGGTATTGGTAGCCATGCCCATCAATCCGCAAATACGAATATGCTGGAATTCGGCCGAGGACTCGTCACGCAACAACTCCTTGCATTCCTCAGGACTGAGTCCGTGCTTGGATTCCTCTTGCGCCACATGGATCTCCAATAATACCCGGATCGTGCGGTCGTGTTTTTTCGCTTGTTTATTCACCTCAGCCAAAAGCTTCAAGGAGTCTATGCTATGGATCAAATGAATAAAAGGAGCGATATCTTTTACCTTATTGCTTTGTAACGGGCCGATAAAATGCCATTCGATATCCTCAGGTAGTACTTTTTGCTTGGCGCTCAGTTCCTGTGCCCTGCTTTCGCCAAACACCCGCTGTCCGGCGTTGTAAGCCTCCCATAGAGCTTCCACCGGGTGAAACTTAGAGACGGCAACCAACGTCACCCCTTGCGGGAGCGACGTTTTCAGTTGTACTATGTTTTGAGCGATACTCATGTTTTTATCCTCTTTGTTCAGCTTGTTGTTTTTGCTCCGCTATCAGTTCCTCGCCACTTTTCTTCTCGCCGGGAATACTGTTCGCATCGAATGGGAATACATCCATCAACTGGGTTTCCGTTACCGAGGCGATGGTATAATCCGCCAATGTACCCTTCATTCCATCTTCCAATACGGCGATGGCCTCTTTCAGCGTAGTGGCTTGGGCAAGCATTTGTGCGGCGGTTTTCTTTTCCGCTCCACTCTTCTCGTCCAACGTGATAAAATAAACCTTGATCTTATAGAACCGATCACCATTCTCGTTGAAGAATAATTCGGATAAACGAGCTCGTTTGATGTCTGTTACCGTGAATTCACCCGTGATGAAGGGGCGGATCTCCTCGATGATGCGAGCTTCCGCTTCCGTAAAAGACAGGGCGTCTACCAAGTAAGGCTCGGTTACTTTTTTCTGCATGCCATTTTCCAGCATTTTCTCGTAAGAGACCTTACATTCAAACCAATTGTGCATATGCTTTACTTTTTAATTTAGTCTGTACTCTGTTTAAAACAACGTACAAATATAGTGGCTATTCGTCAATAAAACAACTTGCCGCAAAAGATATAATTTGTCAGGATGTCTAATTTCGCGTGTTTGTTTTCAGTTGGAATTTAAAATAGAGAGATATGGATGAGAAAGATTTGGTGGAAGGGATGCGAGAGTATATAAGTCTGTTACAAAAGGAAGGACGGTATTCCTCGGCGAAAAGTTATCAGGATGCGATGAACTCTTTTATACGGTATAGCGGGACGGATCGTATCCCATATACATATATAAATAAGGATACTCTTCGCCGGTACGAGGCTTATTTGTTGGAGAAAGGCTGCATGCGTAATACGGTCTCCACGTATATCCGCCGTTTGCGTTGTATCTATAACAAGGCGGTGGAGAATGGCGAGGCGGCGTTTATCCCTTCATTATTCAAGGGGGTTTTTACGGGTGTGGAAAGCCAGCGCAAGAAATCCTTGCCTCTGGGTGATTTGAATCGCCTGATGACTGTCCCGGTAAAAGGAGAGAAGTTGAGGAAGACACAACTGGCCCTTTGCTTGATGTTTCAATATGGGGGGATGTCGTTCGTTGATTTCGCCCATTTGAATAGGGGTAATATCAAGAACGGCATATTGGATTACAATCGCCAGAAGACCGGGACCTCTATGCGGTTGGAGGTCTTGGATACGGCGGAAGCTATGTATAAGGAGCTGGCAGGTGAGAGGGGTGGAGGCTCCGGCTATTTATTTCCCTTTTTAAGTGGGACGAAGAACGGCCATGAGGAATATCTCGAGTACACTGCGGCCTTGTCCCGGTTTAACCGGAACTTGAAGACGTTGAAAGAGGTTGCCGGAATAGTCTCGGATGTGACTTCCTACACGATCCGTCATTCCTTTGCCATGTCATTGAAGGAACAAAATGTCCCCATAGAGATGATCAGCGAGTTATTAGGCCATAAATCCATCAAGACAACCCAGATTTATCTGAGAAGTTTCTCGTTGGAGAAAATGACGGTGGTAAACAAGTCTTGCTTTGAGAATGTATATAATTATATGCCAGAGGTGGGATGAGGCTACTTGGGGAGTAGCGTTCATTTCACGGTGCAAATGTAGCAAAAAATAGCAAATAACAAGCAATCATTAGTTTTAGTTTGTGCTCCGGCCTTGATTCTCCTTAAATCTTCGTTCTTATTCCTAGTGTATAGACATGGCAATAGAGACGAAATGATCTCGTATTTCCTACATCATCACGTCCCTTCTAAAAAATCGAACATACATTCCTGTAGAGACGGGGCGTGCCCCGTCTCTACAACCGGGTGATAACCGTTCTCGCACCTTTTAGGCTACTCCCCAAGTAGCCTAAGATTTCGAGAGATGGTAATTTTCAGTAATGCCATATTTGGAAATATAAAGCACTGTTTATCAAGATAATATAAAAGATTCTTGGTAGGGCTCTGAATTGCCGTGGGGTCTGTTTTCGGGCCACGGGATAACCACTGGAAAAGATAATCATAGAGATGGATATATTGACAGGCAAGTGCTCGGATAGGTTCATGGCGCATGTTCTGAAGCGACGTGACCAGGAGGCCGTCCGTTGGTACGTGCTCACGCTCCCTACCGCCGGTGGCGGGCGTGACAGGATCAGCCCCTCGAAGGGGCTGGACGCTGAGCTTTCCCGCCGTGAGCGTCGTGGGGAGGCCTTGTTCGAGTATTTCTCCCCCTCGTATGTCGAGGCGAGGAAGGTGGGCGGCAAGATGGTCAACACGAAACGGCCCCTGCTGTACAACTACGTGTTCGTCCACGCCTCGGAGGACGAGATCTTTAGCCTGAAGCGTACGCTTCCCCTGTATAATTTCCTCCCCCGGGTTTCCTCCGGCGGGCGGTCTTATTTCCCGTACCTCTCGGATCGTGAGATGGATACCTTGCGTTGGGTCGCGGCTTCTTACTCCAACGAGCTTCCGGTGTACGTGCCAGATAGCGGCCGCTTGTTGAAAGGCGACCGTGTGCGTATCACCTCCGGCCCTTTTACCGACATGGAGGCGGAGGTGGTGGTGCAGCCGGGCGGTGGGCATAAGGACGTGATGGTGCGTATCCTCGACTGTCTGTGGGTCCCCTTGTTCGAGGTGAGAGCGGGGGAGTACGAGTTGATCGAGCTGAACACGGGGGGCAAGCACGTGTATACCCATTTGGACAACGACCGTCTGTCGGAGGGCTTGCACGATGCCTTGGGCCGTTACCACGCCAGAGGCGTGGTAACGGATGAGGATGCCCGTCTGGCCCGTGAGGTCCTGCGTGGCTACGCCTCTCTCCGTGGTGAGACCGACGTGATCCGTTGCAAGCTTTACTCTTTGCTCCTTCCAGCCTATCTGCTTTTGGGCGAGTCGGATGAGTTCGATCGTTTGCACGCCACGATGCGCAGCATGCTCCCGGTGATAAAAGCGGGGCAATCCCGTGCCTTGTTGCTGGTCACGCTGTACGGCTGTACGGACAGCAGCCTCTACCAGCGCATGGCGCACGAGCTGGTTGACCCTTGGATGGAGGAGGCCTCGCCCAAGAGGAGCAAGACCGTGCTGATACGTCGTTTACGTGATTACGACCGTTGGTTCGGGCACGGGAACGGCGATGAATAAAAGATATGAGAGAAGAGAGAGAGACATGCGGCGTCCCTTCGGGCATCCGGCTGATGAACCTGTTGCGTGAGCGTTTGACAGAGATCATGGATCGTGAGCGTGCGAACCGAAACTCAATACACCTGTACTGCACGGGTCCCTACTGGGTAGCGTTCGAGCGTTCGGCCTACCAGCTGCATCGTGCGTTCCCGGATAGCGAGACCACTCCGTTGCGCCTGTTCGCCTACCCGTTCCCGATCGTGATGGTGTCCGTTACGGATCGCTCGCTCCGCTCGTACGCCCGTAAACATATATTGAGAAGAGACGGGTCGGATTACAAGCTATTGACCGTCCCCGGGTTTCCCTTGGCGGACTACCGTGAATGGCACGCCGGCGAGGTGGAGGGATTGCCCCGGTTAAGCGAGAATTAGATAAGGGCAGAAAAGAAACGGTCGGATCCCCCGGATGGCAATGGCCGTCTCTAGCGGCTAGGAGACCCCTTGGCTTTGGCCGATAGGCTGACCCCGCTTTAACATATACCACTCCGGCCGTCCGGTGGTCCGGCCCTTTTATAATTGAGAATTGAAAATTGAGAATTAAAGAGATGATAATAGCGGTAGATTTCGACGGTACGATCGTCGAGCACAAGTATCCGGCGATCGGGCGTGAGCTTCCTTTCGCCATCGAGACGTTGAGGAAATTGCAATCGGATCGGCATAAGCTGATCCTTTGGACGGTCCGTGAGGGCGGGCTCTTGGAGGAGGCGTTGTCCTTCTGCCGTGAGCGTGGCTTGGAGTTCTACGCGGTGAACCGTGACTACCCGGAGGAGGAGAGAGACCGGAACAACCACTTCTCCCGCAAGCTGAAGGCGGACGTTTTCATCGACGACCGCAACCTCGGCGGCCTCCCGGACTGGGGCACGATCTACGAGATGGTGACCAAGGGACTGAGCTATGAGGACTTGACGCGTAAATACGAGTCGGAATACGAGCCGGAGAAACCCAAAGGTTTCCTGTCCCGCCTTTTCCGTTAAGTCCGTGTCATCCGTGTTTAAAGAAATAAAAACGATAACAAAATAATATGAAGATCAAAAGACTACTGTTCCTATTCTCGCTGCCCCTTTTGCTGGCGGCGTGTACGTCTTACAAGAACGTGCCCTACCTCCAGAACCCGGAGGCGGTGAACGATCTCGAGGGGACGCTTCCCCTGTATGACGCCAAGATCATGCCCAAGGACTTGTTGAGCATCACGGTCAACACGACGGACCCTCAGGCGGCGGCCCCGTTCAACCTGACGGTGCAGACCCCGTTGAACGCGGCCCTGACGAACATCAACACGACGACGCAACCCACGTTGCAGCAATACCTCGTGAACAACTCCGGCGAGATCGACTTCCCTGTGATCGGTACGCTGAGGGTCGGCGGCTTGACGAAGAACGAGGCGGAGAGCCTGATCCGTGAGAGATTGAGGCCTTACTTGAAGGAGGCGCCCATCGTGACGGTGCGCATGGCGAACTACAAGATCTCGGTCTTGGGCGAGGTGGCCCGTCCGGGCAGCTTCACGATCGGCAACGAGAAGGTGAACGTTCTGGAGGCGTTGGCGATGGCCGGCGACATGACGATCTACGGCGTACGTGACAACGTGAAGCTGATCCGCGAGGACGAGAGCGGGAAGCGCAAGATCATCAACCTTGACCTGAACAACGCCGGAATCGTGACCTCCCCGTATTATTATTTGAAACAGAACGACATCCTTTATGTCACGCCGAACGAGACGAAGGCGAGGAACTCCGATATCGGTAACAGCACGACGTTGTGGGTGAGCTCGATCTCGATCTTGGTCTCGATCGCCGGCCTGTTGGTGAACATACTTAAATAATTGAAAATAGAGAATTGAGAATTGAAAATTTAGAGAGATGGTGGACGATGGTATAAATACAAGCAATAATAATAATAATAATAACAATCCGGAGGGGGAGGATCGTGAGATCAATCTTTACGCCGTGTTTTTCAAGTATATGGTTTATTGGCCTTGGTTCGTGGCGAGCGTACTGGCCTGCTGCATCGGGATGTACGTCTTCCTGCGTTACCAGACGCCGGTGTATAACGTCACGTCGTCGGTGCTGATCAAGGAGGACGAGAAGAAGGGGGCAAACGCCGCCAGCGGCTTGGCTGCGATACAGGACCTTGGCATGCTCTCGATGACGAGTAACTTCGACAACGAGGTCGAGATCCTGAGGTCCCGCACGTTGATCAAGAAGGTGGTGAACGACATGGGCCTGTATATCGACATGGAGGAGTCGAACGCCTTGGGCTTCAACCCCCCTTTATACAAGAACTCCCCCGTTAACGTGTTCATCACCCCCGAGGAGGCGGACCGTCTGGTGGCCCCCGTCGAGCTACGCATGCGCTACACGAAGGAGGGTCAGCTAACGGTGAGAGCGGAGTACAAGATTGACAAGGAGGGTGACGAGGAGACGATGGAGCAGGGCTTCGACAGGCTCCCCGCCATATTGCCCACCCCCGTGGGGGTTTTCAGTTTCACGTGCATGGATTCCATACCGGAGCTGGAGGGCGGGGAGATCGAGCTGGTGGCCCACGTCCATACGCCCACGTCCACTGCCGAGGCTTACGGCAAGGACTTGAGCGTGACGCCCTCGTCCAAGACGACGACGATCGCCAAGGTATCCTTGAAGAACACGGTGCGGCAACGAGGCGTGGACTTCATCAATCGCCTTGTGTCGTTCTACAACCAGGACGCCAACGACGAGAAGAACGAGGTGGCGCAGAAGACGGCGGAGTTCATCGAGGAGCGCATCGGTATCATCAACGGCGAGCTTGGCACTACGGAGAGCGAGCTCGCTGCCTTCAAGCAACGCTCCGGCCTGACGAATTTGACGAGCGACGCCCAGATGGCTTTGCAGGAAAGCTCGAGGTATGAGCAACAACGTACGGAGAACGCCACGCAGATCAACTTGGTGCAGTATCTCCGCAATTATATCGACGATCCTGCGAACATGGACGAGGTGATCCCTGCCAACGTGGGCCTGCGGGATCAAAACCTCACCTCTGTCATCGACCAGTACAACACGATGATCATCGAGCGCAAGCGCCTGTTGCGTACCTCTTCGGACAGCAACCCGGCCATCATCAACATGAACGCCGGCATCGAGGCTATGCGCCGCAACGTGAAGACGACGGTGAACAGTGTCTTGAAGGGTCTCCAGATCGCCAAGGCGGACATCGACCGTCAGGCGAGCAAGTTCGAGAGCCGCATCAGCGACGCCCCGAGGCAGGAGAAGGAGTTCATGACGATCTCCCGCCAGCAGGAGATCAAGGCCACGTTGTACATCATGCTGTTGCAGAAGCGTGAGGAGAACGCCATCACGCTGGCAGCCACGGCAAACAACGGCCGCATCATCGAGGAGCCGCTCGCCGATGAGCGTCCTGTCGCCCCGAAGAGGATGGTCTTCATGCTTGCGGCGTTGATCTTGGGCCTGGCGATCCCGGTGGGCATTGTCTACCTTCATGACCTGTTGAAATACAAGATCGAGAACCGTGAGGACGTCGAGGCGATCACGGGCGTGGCTATCTTGGCGGAGCTCCCGTTGGTCAAGAAGACGGGTGAGGGCTCGATCGTGGTGCGTGAGAACAAGAACGACCTGATGGAGGAGATGTTCCGGGGGTTGCGCACGAACCTCTTGTTCATGCTAGGCAAGGACGAGCGTGTGATCCTTTTCAGCTCCACGCAACCGGGCGAGGGCAAGTCTTTCGTCGCTGGCAACTTGGCGGTGAGCTTGGCTTACTTGGGCAAGAGGGTGGTGGTGGTCGGCATGGACATCCGCAAGCCGGGCCTGAACAAGGTGTTCAATATCTCCCGTAAGATGGAGGGCATCACGAACTACCTTAGCGACCCTGATCACGTGGAGTTGTTCGACATGGTCCAGCGATCCGATATCAGCCCTAACCTCGATATCCTCCCGGGCGGTCCTATCCCCCCGAACCCGACTGAGCTGGTCGCCCGTGACGTGCTGGAGAAGGCTATCGCCCGGTTGAAGGAACGCTACGACTATGTCATCTTGGATACGGCCCCTATCGGCATGGTTACGGACACGGCGATCATCGGCCGTGTGGCCGACATGTGCGTGTACGTCTGCCGTGCGGACGTGACACCGAAGGCCGGTTTCAGCTACATCAACGTGTTGCGGCGTGAGCGAAAGTTCCCGAAGCTCGCGACGGTGATCAATGGCTTGGACATGACGAAGCGCAAGAACAGCTACGGTTATGGTTACGGCAAGAAATACGGCTACGGCAAGGGATACGGTTATGGCTACGGCTATGGTTACGGTTTCGAGGCCGGTGACAAGAAGAAATAACTAATACGCAAATCATGCAAATAACATTACTATTACTGTCGGGCTTCCTTTTCTCCGTGCTGTTCGGGATGGTGATCATCCCGAGGATCTTGGTGATCTCCCACAAGAAACGGTTATATGATGTCCCGGATTCCCGTAAGGTACATACGACGCCGGTCCCCCGTTTGGGCGGCCTGTCGTTTTTTCCGGTGATCCTGATGTCCATGTTCCTTGTGATAGGCTTCCGCCTGTACTTTTGGGATATGGGCTCATCGAGCCTGTCGTTCAACATGCTCTATGAGTATCTCTTTCTGTTCGTGGGCATGACGTTACTCTATCTAGTGGGTGTCTGCGACGATCTAGTGGGTGTTGGCTACCGTTACAAGTTTGCCGTCCAGATCGTGTCGGCGTTATTATTGGTACTGTCCGGTAATTGGTTCGGTTCCTTGGGAGGCTTGTTCGGTGTGTACTCGGTTCCCGCTTGGGTGGGGATCCCCGTCACGGTCTTTATCGTGGTGTATATCACGAACGCTATTAACTTGATAGACGGTATCGATGGCTTGGCCTCCGGTTTGTGTAGCATCGCCCTGTCGGTCTTGAGCGTGATCTTCTTTATCCGCATGCAATATGTTTACGCCTTGTTGGCCATCTGTACGCTGGGAGTCCTCATGCCTTTTTGGTGTTACAACGTTTTTGGCAACGCAAACCGTGGCCATAAGCTTTTCATGGGCGATGCGGGTAGTCTTACGCTGGGCTACGTGATCAGTTTTCTGATCATCCATCTGTGCGTGTCGAATCAAGTCTTACCGGAGTTACCAAATCCCTATATGGTGATCGCTTTCTCCACGGTCTTGGTCCCTTTACTCGATGTAATCCGTGTGGTGCTTCATCGTCTTCGTAATCATCGTAACCCGTTCTTGCCCGATAAGAATCATTTCCATCACAAGCTGCTTCGTACGGGTATGCGTGTACGGATGGTGATGGTGACGATCTTGTGCGTATCTGTTTTTTTCATCGTATTGAATGTCTTATTGGCCATGAAGGTAAACGCCACCTACCTCTTGCTCTTGAACTTGGTTTTATGGTCTATCCTTCATTTGACGATCAACCGCTTCATAACGAGGCATCATAAAGAGCAAGAGCTGAAAGAGATAGGGGGTATTTTTACAAAGTAAGTCGTGAAACCGGACAATCTAGCGAGTGAATGACGAGCCGGTATCTATTTTATAAGACGAGATACTCCTCCCTTGCGTCAAAGCAAGGGCAAGCCTTGCGTATGTAAGGGCTTAATTGGTAATGTCCTAGGATGCGTGCCTCCGGATAGTCCCTTCGTAATTGCCGTAGCAGATCCATCAAGGTACACCGCTGGGCGTAGGTCCGGGTATCAGCTGGACGGCCTTGTTCGTCGAGTCCTCCCTCGTAACATATACCGATACTTTTGTCGTTCCATCCGGCTGCGTGCGC
>ENA-UEOL01002315-UEOL01002315.1-human-gut-metagenome-genome-assembly--contig:-NODE-2315-length-10769-cov-8.666012_pt1 | contig 10769 bp, 8 predicted proteins | sample MGYA00242884_ERZ507884 | MGnify/ENA primary metagenome ERZ507884 (study PRJEB26167, sample SAMN06115417) | human gut metagenome | host: Homo sapiens | place: China:Chongqing | collected 2015-03-06... | reverse complement strand
TTTTGCTAAACCATAATTACCTAAGCTTTCAAAAACAACCGAAACAAAAAATTCCGACCCTTGCAGATCGGAATTTTTTATCTGTTTAATTTTTAATGTTAATTATTCTTTATTGCCGGCAACAAGCTGTTGAAGCAAAGTAACATCCTGAACATCAAGCTTACCGTCTTTATTCAAATCAACGCTCTCAAAAACATCCTTATTACTCTCATCAATCAAAGGTAATTCATCTGTGTTTTTGTTTCCTGCAATATTTCTTTGTAAATATGTAACATCATTTATATCTACACTTTCGTTTTCGTCTGCATCGCCTGTGATAATTTTTTTAATAAGTTCAATAAAATTAATTTCATTTTCCTTGGCATAATTTTCAGCAACAGAATTTTTGTAACCCATAATTGTGAGATTTTTACAACCGTCAAAAGCACTTTCCAAAATACTTGTAACACTATTCGGAATTACTAAACTTACCAAACTTTCACAATCGGTGAAAGCATAGTCACCGATATTGGTTACCTTTTCAGGAATCGTTATATTGATTAAACTTTTGCAACCGTTAAAAGTTGATTCTTTAATACTTTTTACACCGTTTGGAATATTAATATTTTTTAAGTTTTCACAACCGTAAAACGCATACTCACCAATATTTGTAACACCATCAGGGATTGCAATATTCTCCAAGTTTGTACAATCGCTAAAAGTACCGTAAGAAATATCTGTAATACTGTCAGAAATTATTATATTTTTTAGACTTGAGCAATGACCAAATATATTTTCTCCAATAGTTGTAACACTATTCGGAATTACAAAATTATCTATACTCGTGCAATACTTAAAAGCAGAATCGCCTATAGCTGTAACACTGTCGGGAATTAAAATATTATCTATTTTTGTGCAATTTTGAAATGCTCTTTTGCCAATATATTTTACACTGTTAGGAATTGTGACATTTGTTAAATTACTGCAATCATAGAAAGCACTGTTACCAATTGAAATTGTACCAAAAGGAATTTCTATACTTGTATTTTCAGGCATAACACCTTTATAACCGTACAATACTTTGCCTGCAAACACCATACCATCTGACTGATTATTGTACCATGCTGTACCTAAAAAAGCCTCTTTACCTATGTTTGTTATGTTATCTGGAATTGTAATTTCGGATAAATTTTCACAATTGCAAAAAGCGGCATCACCAATAATTATCACATTATCGGGAATTACAATATTTTTTAATCTTGAACAGCCCTCAAATGCATTGTTGCCAATACTTGTCACACTTTCGGGAAGTGTTATATCGGTTAAACCGTAGCAATCGTAAAATGCCTTATCACCAATATCTGTTAAACCATTTGAAAATGTTATATCTCTTAAACTTGAACAGCTGCCAAAAGCATATTCCCCAATCTTTTTTAATCTTCTTGGAATTGTTACTTTTGTTAGACCTAAATAGCCACAAAAAGCATTTTTGCTTATGGAAACTGTACCGTCAGGGATTACAATATTTGTGTTACCATACATTATACCTTTATAAGCATACAACACTTTACATAAAAACACCATACCGTCAGGCTGATTTTCATACCAAGCAGTACCCGAGAAAGCAGCATTTCCGATATTTGTTACACTGTCGGGAATTGTTATTTTTTCTAAGTTTTTATTTTCATAAAAAGCTTCATCGCCGATACTTGTGACTTTTTTTCCGTCAATCGTATTCGGAATAATTACTTCCGATGCATCACCCATATAAGTCTTGATTTCTACGGTACCGTCATCAAGTATTATATACATATAATCATCGTTTTTTAAATCCTCTGAAACAGCGGTTACTTCTCCGTCCAATGTTTTTGCACTAACCGTAACAGCAGAAAACACACTTGCCGCCATAAGTGCAGACAATATTATTGCAGTGAATCTTTTGGCATTTTTCATTAAAATCATTCCTCTTTTCTTATGTAAAATTTTTAGGTTCTATTTTTATGTTAGGAGAATATTTTAAATTACTTAGCTAAGTATTATGCTAAACTGTAATTTACCATTATTAATAATAAACCTCTTTAAGTAAAACATTTATTGAAATATATTCTATCATTAACAAAATATTTTGTCAATATGAAACAAAATTGTTTATTGTTATCTGGCATACTTGTTAATTTTCTTCACTTATTTTACAATAAAAATTCCGACCCTTGCAGATCGGAATTTTTTATCTGTTTAATTTTCAGTAAAATTATTCGTCTTTGCCGCAGCACTTCTTATATTTTTTGCCGCTGCCGCATGGACAAGGATCGTTTCTGCCGACTTTTTTGCCTTTACGGATAGTTTTGTTGGCTGTGTCTGTACCGTCACCCGAAGTTTCTGTAGGCTGAGCAACCTGCTCACGCTTTAAAGCGATTTCAATCGGGCTTTCTTTCGGCTCTTCATCTTCGCCGTTATTTAAAACTACCTGATGTGCAGCCTGTGCCTGCTTTAATGCCATACGCTTTGCAGCCTCGATAGCGTCCTGACGCTTTTTAACCTCATATACCTTTTTAGGCATAATGAGCATCATCTTAACTGTATCTTCTCTGATGCTTTCAATCATCTCGTCGAACATATCAAAGCCTTCAATACGGTACTCTACTACAGGGTCATGCTGACCGTATGAACGGAGTCTGATACCTGATTTAAGCTGATCCATATTATCAATGTGATCCATCCAGTGTGTATCAACATTCTTGAGGAGATATACACGCTCCATTTCACGGATAGTTTCGGTCGGCAAAAGCTCCTCGTTTTCTTTATAGATAGCTTTTGCATCTTCGATAAGCATATTCTTAATGTCTTCGGCTTCCATATCCTCAAGGTCTTCGAGGTCAAAGTCGTAACGGCTCTCGTCCTGAATAAGCCAATCCTTATAATAATCCTTAAGGCTCTGAAGATTCCAATGCTCACGAGGGCCGTCCGGGAGATACTGCTTAACGCTTGTGTCAATTGTATCTTCAATCATCTTATAGATAGTATCGTGTAAGTCCTCACCGTTAAGAACCTGATCACGCTGACCGTAGATAATTTCTCTCTGCTTGTTAAGAACATCGTCGTACTGGAGTACATCTTTACGAATACCGAAGTTACGGAGTTCAATTTTCTCCTGTGAGCTGTCAATGATATTTGAAATCAACTTAGCGTCAATCGGCATATCATCTTCAACATTAAGGCGCTCCATAACCATCTTCATTCTGTCACCGCCGAATAAACGCATAAGATCGTCTTCTGTAGAAAGGAAGAACTTACTTACACCCGGGTCGCCCTGACGACCTGCACGGCCCTTAAGCTGGTTATCAATTCGTCTTGATTCGTGGCGCTCTGTACCGATAATGTAAAGGCCGCCTGCTTCTCTTACCTTTTCAGCTTCTTCTTTGATTTCTTCTTTATATTTTGAGTTAAGCTCATCAAATGTCTTTCTTGCATTGAGGATTTCCTCGTTATCTGTTTCTGCGTGACCTGTTGACTCTTCAATAAGTTCATCTGTAAAGCCCTGCTTACGCATAGATGCTTTAGCCATAAATTCAGCGTTACCGCCAAGGATAATATCGGTACCACGGCCTGCCATATTTGTTGCGATTGTAACCGCACCGAGCTTACCTGCCTGTGCTACGATTTCAGCCTCTTTTTCGTGCTGTTTGGCGTTGAGCACATTGTGCTTGATGCCACGCTTTTTAAGCATTTTTGAAAGTTCTTCCGACTTTTCGATAGAAATTGTACCGACAAGTACAGGCTGACCCTTTTCGTGAGCCTCTACAACCTGGTCGATTACATTCTTAAACTTGCCTTTTTCTGTCTTGAATACGGAGTCCGGAAGATCTATACGCTGAACAGGCTTGTTTGTAGGAATTTCAACAACATCAAGTTTGTAAATTTCCTGGAACTCCTCTGCTTCAGTCTGAGCAGTACCTGTCATACCTGAAAGCTTTTTGTAAAGACGGAAGTAGTTTTGGAATGTGATTGTAGCAAGAGTTTTGCTTTCGTTCTGAATCTTTACGCCCTCTTTTGCTTCAATTGCCTGGTGCAAGCCCTCGTTAAAGCGTCTGCCGTACATAAAACGACCTGTAAATTCATCAACAATGATAACTTCGCCGTCTTTAACAACATAGTCAACATCGAGTTTCATAATACCGTGAGCCTTGATAGCCTGGTTTACATGGTGCTGAATTGTAAGGTTTTCCGGGTCTGTAAGGTTTTCAATGCCGAAAAATTCTTCGGCTTTCTTAACACCGTTCTGTGTAAGTGTAGCTGTTTTCTGCTTTTCGTCTACAACATAGTCAATGTCGTTTTCTGCGTAGTAATCCTCCATATCTTCTTTGGAGTCAAGCTCTTCAAAGCGCTGAACCTTTAAAGTTCTGGCAAACTTATCTGCCTTTGCATACAAATCTGTTGACTTGTCGCCCTTACCCGAAATAATAAGAGGTGTTCTTGCCTCATCAATAAGGATTGAGTCAACCTCGTCGACAATTGCGTAAGCGTGGCCACGCTGTACTTTCTGCTCCTTGTAAACAACCATATTATCACGGAGGTAGTCAAATCCGAGTTCGTTGTTTGTACCGTATGTAATATCAGCTTCGTATGCTTTTTTTCTGCCCTCGTTGTCAAGTGAATGAACAATAAGGCCTGTGGTAAGTCCGAGGTATCTGTAAAGTTTGCCCATCCATTCGGAGTCACGGCGTGCAAGATAATCGTTGACTGTTACGATATGTACACCCTCGCCTGTAAGACCGTTAAGGTATGCAGGAAGTGTAGCAACCAAAGTTTTACCTTCACCTGTTTTCATTTCGGCAATTCTGCCCTGATGAAGTACGATACCACCTATAATCTGTACCGGATAATGTTTCATACCAAGTACACGCCAAGCACCCTCTCGGCATACAGCAAAGGCATCCGGTAAGATGTCATCTGTAGTTTCGCCGTTTGCAAGACGCTCTTTGAGAACCGCTGTCTGATTTTTGAGTTCGCTTTCGCTCATAGCCGCATACTTGTCCTCAAGTGCAAGCACCTTATCGCAAATCGGCTGAATTCGCTTTAATTCTTTTTTACTGTAATTGCCAAACAAGGCTTTGAGAATATTCATATATAAATGTCCTTTCGGTATAAATTCTTTTTACTGTACGGCAGCTGCACCGAGTGATTTTGCTGCCTGTATCATAGCTGCCTCAACAACAGGGCCCGCATAGGTAAAGCCAAAACCCGAGTCTTCCACAACGCAGGCAAATGCAAGAGGGCAATCCTCGTCCTTTGCATAACCTACCATCCAACCGTTAGGGCCTTTGTCCTCGCCGACCTCGGCAGTACCTGTCTTTGCGCATATCGTAAGTCCGCCAAACAGATCGTCGCCGTAGTAATCGGTCATTGTAAAGCGCATCATATCGTCAAGCGCTTCTGCCGTGCTGCTGCTGAAAAGTTCGTTTGTACTGTCCGAGCCGCCCAATCCGAGCACACCCAGAATTGAACCGTCCTTTATCATATACGGTTCTTTTGTTTTGCCGCCGTTTGCGATTGCTCCGCAAATAACAGCCATTTGCATTGGGTTTACTTTGTCATTGTACTGACCGACGCCCGACCAGCCGAGCTGGTTTGTGTTTGCATCGCTTACATCGTAATTTCCCTTTGCGGTTTCGTTGTCATCCACCTTAAAGCTGCTGTTTATGCCGGCTTTATTTGCGGTGGCAGTCATTTTTTCTTCGCCGAGTTCAACCGCAAGTTCCGCATAAACAATATTGCAGGAATGTGACATTGCCTCTTTAAAGTTTATGTAACCGTGCGGTTCAACACAGGTTACATCACTTCCGCCGATATCTTCCTTACCCGAACAATACCATGTACGGTCGTAGATGTCGGGAAGATTTTCAATAGCGCAGGCAGAAGTAATTATCTTAAAAATCGAACCGGGCGCATAGGTTGAAGAAATAGTATTGTCAAGATACACACCCTCGTAGTCTTTTTCGTTTTCCTCAGTAATTTCGGGAGGCGCTTCCGGATCGTAAGCCTTTGTACTTACGGAACAGATGACCTCACCTGTTTTGTAGTTATATACAACGCAAGCACCGTCTTTGCCGTAGCCTGACAATACATCATAAGCCGCTGCGCAGGTGTCTGCATCTACCGTAAGATTAATGTCATTGCCCTTTCTTAGAGAATCGGGCATATTCAGTCCCCAAATAAGATTATATCCGATAAGCTGGGAACGGTATCTGCTCTGTAAAGCAGTAGAAATATTAGAAGAATTATCGCCTATTGTGTGCAAAAGCGAAGTTCTGACGCTTTGGTTTTCATTATAAACTCTTTTTCCGTCAACACTTTGAGCGAGAATATTGCCGTTGCGGTCATAAATTGTACCTGCCTTTGCAAGTCCGTCGGTTCCTGCGATGTGGTAGTTATAGTGCTGATCTACCCAATCGCCCGAATTTGCAACGAGCTTGTAGGCAAAAAAGCCCATACCGCCGATAAAGGCTACCGTAACTGCAAATATAAGCGTACTTCTCCGTAATACTCTTTTCATTCAAACACCGTCCTTTCTCTGATTTATTCAGAGGGTACTGCAAAGCAATACCTCATTCGGTTTTGTAAGATTATTTTTTCACCGCATATGTTCTTTCGTCTGCCGCCTTGATAAATGCAATAAGTCCCCAACAGGAAAGCACACTTGAACCGCCACAGCTTATGAACGGGAATGTTACACCTGTAAGCGGAAGAATATCGGTTGCGCCAAAAACATTGAGTGAAAGCTGTATTACAAGCAAACCCGCAGCACAGCAGGCAGAAATAGAATAGAATGTACTTCTGCTTCTTGTTGTGATTGCTCTTGCATAGATAACAAGGCAAGCTACCGCAACGGCGAGAGTAATTGCAACAATTACACCCATTTCTTCGGAAACCAAGCCAAAGACGAGGTCGCTCTCCGACGCTCCGACGCCCTTTAAAAAGCCGTTGCCTATGCCGACGCCGAAAAGTCCGCCGCTTGCTATATATGTAAGCACATGAGTTTGCTGATAACCTAAGTCATTTGCGTATTCCCACGCATGTCCCCAAGCCTTAAAACGGTCGAGGACATAAGATTTAAAGCGCAACACAATAGACACACCGAATACAGCCGCCACAATGGCAAGAATTACTGTTTTAAAGTCGCCCGAACGCATAAATGAGATTAAAAGGAAGGTCATAAAGAATATGAGCGCTGTACCGAAGTCACCCATTAATGCAAGCAATCCTACACAAACAGCCGAGAATATAATAAACTCAAACAAATTCTTTTTTGTCTGTAATCTGTCAAGTGTGTTTGCACCTATAAATATGTATATGATTTTTACTATTTCGGACGGCTGAAGAGAAATACCGCCAATGCTGATCCAGTTAGCCGCACCGTAAGTTATTTTGCCGAATACTATACTCACGCCGAGCAGTCCTACTGCGGCAATCATAAGTCCGTATCTTAATTTTGTTGACGAAGTTCTGTCCGGGTCCTCAATAAACTTGATTATAACACAGAACAGCGCCATTCCCACAACTGCGGCAATAAGCTGTACATAAGCCGACCGCTCTACCTGCCGCACAAGCAGCATTACACCCACGCCCGTCAAAAACAGCGCAAGGCTTTCAAGTTCAAAACTCACCCTTTTAAGTACCTTTGAAGAAACAAAGAAAAATGTCCATTCTGCCACTGCAAGGCATCCGAAAAGTACGAGCGGTGAATACTTGTTGGTACCGTCCTGCCAAAATACCGCCTCTACGCACATAAAGAAATGGAAAAGCGTGATTAAAAGCATAAGCTTCCACGACTTCATTGCAGGCTTGTTGTTGGCTTTCTTAAAAAACCAACTGTAACGGAGATTTTCGTCATAATCTTCGCCACGCAAAAACTGAAACTGCGAATTGCCCACACTGATAACATCGTCAATAAGCACTCTGGTTCTGCCCACAGCTTCTTCGCCGTTTACATATGTACCGCCTTTTGAACCCGTATCGCAGATATACCAGCCACTGGCTCTTCTCAAAAGAACGCAATGATTTCTTGAAACAGCAGGGTCATCAACGACAATGTCGCTTGCCCTGCTTCTGCCGATTGAATTTTCCCAGAAAATAACAGGAAGTTTAAGTCCTGTAACTGTATTGTAAAGTGTAACAAGAGGCTTTTCGGGCCTTCTGCGACGACGCATTGCAGCATAGCACTGATATACAATTATAATAGCATATACGGGCATTAATATTCTTAACGCAACAATGGCTAAATCGTAAATTACCGTCATATCAAGCACAGGCATCCTCCTTGTAATCATAGCTAAAGTTATACATTTATCATAATACCGCATTTTGGTAAAAAAGTCAATAAAAAAAGGCGGTTGACCCCTCAACCGCACAATATTATTTATCAAAAGCTATTATTTGCTTATTAATACCCGTAAATAATTGTCATAATCAGCATTATTACAGGCTGATGCAAAAGATATATTATAAGACTGTATCTTCCTATTACATTTAATATGGGAATTTTAAAATAAAAATATTTCTCCCATTTTATTTTCTTTATTATACGCCATAAAAATATTCCGAACACAAACATAAACAGCCACGGAATTATCGAAAAATAGTCGCTTGAAACAAAATCATACGAACGAAAGCCCAAGAATGACAAATATTTATATTCGTACAAAAAAGACGGCAGTTCAATAATCGGTATTCCCAAAAATCCTATGTAGCCTTTCGGAACTCCGTATGTAACGGCATAAAGCATAAAGCTCAAAATTGCACCCACTACAGTAGGAATTGCATTAAATAAGTCTTTCAGTGCCGAACATATAAGCATTGAAATACCCAATAAATTCAGTATTCCGAACCAAACAACCTGACTCGGTATAGCTATTGCAGTAACTGCTGTAACAACAAAACCGCATAAGCTCACTATTATTCCGTTTCTGACCGTATGATTTGAAAAATTAAAAGACACTCCCGAAATAATAATAAACGATACACAAATAAAGCGTTCCCATACGGCAAAAAATGAGTTTGTAAAAGCAGAACCGTCGCCGTATATTATAAAAATATCATACAATGCGTGAAACGCAACCATATTAATAACGGCAAAACCACGGATTGAATCAATTAAGTCATATCGTTTTTTACTTTTCAGAGTGTCCTTGTTCATTCGCAAATTCCTTACTTATCCTGTTTCATTCTGCGGTTAAACAGCAATACAGCACAAGCAAAAATTACTGCGGCATATCCGAATACCCAAAGTAATTCGGGTATTATCTGCGAATAATTGCCCCCAAGCGCTGCCCTTAAAGCATTTACGCAATGAATAAACGGCAAAAATTCTGCGATTTTTTGAAATGCACCGCCTACAAGCGAGATGTCAAACCATATATTTGAAAGCCATGCCGACAGGTTTGTGAGTACCGCACCGCATATTACACCTACCATTTTATCACTAAATGCCGTACCGCACAATAGCCCTATTGAAATATATAAAAAAGCAGGAACAATACTTACAACCGCCGCAAGCAAAATATTTGCCGAAAAAGATAAACCGAAAATCAGCGCAAACAAACAGGTAACAAGTGTTTGCAATAAAGCCATAGGAATGAGCGGTACTGTATAACCGAGTATGTAGCCGCTCGGCTTAAGGGGCGAAGCGTAAAGTCTGATAATAAAAGCCGTGCATCTGTCTTTTGAAACCAAAAGTGCAGAAAAAGCGACAAAAACACAAGTCCGAATGCGCTTATTCCGCCCGTAAGATTTTTAATTTCAAACAAGGTCATATGTGCCTCTTTCGGAATACTTGAGTTAATTACCGACAACAAAACAAGCAATACAATAGGAAAAGCAATACCGAAAATTGATGTTAAAACATCTCTCTGCAATTCCTTTGCATTTCTTGACGCAAAAGCTAAAGTTTTCATAATCATTTACCCTCTTCCGCAATTTTTACAAAAGCGTCTTCAAAAGATGTGGCATTAACGCTGTTTTTAAGTTCGTCAGCCGTACCCTCAGCCACAAGATTTCCCTTTACCATAATACCTATGCGGTCTGACAGCGACTCCGCCTCTTCGAGATAGTGAGTTGTAAGGATTACCGTAATCTTACCTTTTAAAGCGCTGATTTTATTCCACAATTCTCTTCTTGCCAAAACATCAAGTCCCAAAGTCGGCTCGTCAAGAAATAAAATTTCAGGGTCGCTTATAAGCGCCATTGCAATGCTCAATCTTCTTTGCCAGCCGCCCGATAAAGTTTTTGCCTTTGACTTTGCAACTTCCGCAAGCTCAAAATCATCAATCATATTCTGCGCTTTCTGCACCGCCGTTTCTTTTTCAAAGCCGTATATTTCAGCTATCAGCTCAAGATTTTCTCTTACGGTCAGATTTGGCGCAACTGCGGTTTCCTGCGGTGATACATTAATAATTCTCTTAACATCTTCGCTGTCATTTACAATGCTGTATCCGTTAAGCACAGCGTCACCGCTTGTCGGCTTAATCAGACACGAAAGCATTTTTATTGTTGTCGACTTGCCCGCACCGTTTACGCCGAGCAACCCGTAAATTTCGCCTTTATTTATAGAAAGATTTATGGAGTTTACCGCAATTTTATCTTTATATTTTTTCGTAAGATTTTTAGTTACTATTGCTAACATAAATAAAACCTCATTTCTCAAACACAAAATCACTTGCAATAGAACGGCTTACCTTGCCTATTCCCAAGCCACGCTTTATATCCCCGACAACGAGCAGTTTATCTACGGGTTT
>ENA-UEOL01002310-UEOL01002310.1-human-gut-metagenome-genome-assembly--contig:-NODE-2310-length-10784-cov-7.318296_pt1 | contig 10784 bp, 6 predicted proteins | sample MGYA00242884_ERZ507884 | MGnify/ENA primary metagenome ERZ507884 (study PRJEB26167, sample SAMN06115417) | human gut metagenome | host: Homo sapiens | place: China:Chongqing | collected 2015-03-06... | reverse complement strand
GTTCCAACAGAAGAGACGGAGGATTGGCTATATCCAAGCCTTTTCAGGCCCGATGATTTCTAAACGGGACAGCAGTGATTTTGCTTATAATTTTGCACAGATGAAACAGTAAAGATTATGACGAAAAAGAGAACTAAAACAAAAGCAAAGGAACCCATCAAGATTTGGGTGAAACCTTTGAAGAATGGCAACAAGGCAATCTATCTGCGTACTTACCAAGCAGGAAGCAAGGGTAGAGGCTATACCTACGAGCGGTTGAAGGGATTGTTGCTGGTAGATGACAAAAGAGGAAGCGACAAGGAGGCTAAGGCAAAGAATGAAGCTACTTTGCGCACCGCTATGCTCATCCGATGTGAGCGAATCAGGGAGTGGAGTATGAGTCACGGTAACTATCAGCGAGAGATGGTGACCAAGGATATGCTCTTAAAAGACTGGATGCTGCTATATGCTGATCAAAAAAGACAGCAGGGACAGAGCGGCAGTCATGCTGTCAACATCCAGCATGCCCTCTTGCATTTGATAAGATACAAGGGTGAGAATATTCGCATGGCACAACTGGACAAGGTGTATTGCGAAGGCTTGGTACAGTATCTGGCTCATGCCAAGACCATTGGTACGGATGTGCCCAAGCGGGGCGAACATCATGAGAAAGACTTGGCGAAGGGTACGGCACGCCTCTATTACAATACGTTTGTTACTGCATTGAATGAGGCGGTGAGAGAAGGTATCATACCTGAGAATCCCACCAAACTACTGAAGAAAGAAGAGAAAAAGCTGATTGGTCAGGGAGAGAGCCGACGCTGCTATCTCAGCATCGAGGAAATCAGATTGTTGATGGCTACTCCTTGCAAGGATGAAACCGTGAAGCAAGCTTTCCTCTTCGCTTGTTTCTGTGGTTTGCGCATCAGTGATGTCAGGACATTGCGATGGGCAGATATCGGAAAAGGTACGGAGGGATACTATATTAGCAAGTTGATGGTGAAGACCCGTCATGTGGTAACGGTACCCTTGTCGGAGAATGCTTTGTCGTGGATGCCAGCAAGAGGACAGGCAAGGGCTGATGACAAGGTATTTGAGCTGCCATCGTTCTTCTCGGTCAACTATCGATTGAAGCAATGGGCTAGGGAGGCAGGCATTGACAAGCCAGTTACTTTTCATGTATCTCGTCATACCTTTGCCACCACCTTGCTCACGATGGGAGTGGACCTCTATACCACCAGCAAACTGTTGGGACATCAAAACATCATAACCACGCAAGTATATGCCGAGATAGTGAACAGAAAGAAGGTTGAGGCGGTGAACCTTTTGGACCAAATCAAGCCTCTTTAGGTACGCTTTTAGGTACATGATGCTTTCAGAAACTTGAAGGAGAGGGCAAGTTGCAAACTTAAAAATCAAGCAAATGATGAAGCAGGTAAAAATTAAATTGCCTCTCAGAGCATTGACCCTTGCAAGCGGTCTGCTTCTGACGGTGAGTTCCTTTGCGCAGACAAATGCGATTAAGGGACACGTGAAGGATGCTTCCGGTGAGCCTGTCATGGGTGCTACCATTACAGTGAACGGTAAGGCAGTAGGTATTACCGACATGGATGGTAACTTCTCAGTTGATGCAGCGCCAGGTGCCAAGATTACATTCACCTATCTGGGTATGACACCACAGACAGTGAAGGCATCTAGTAACATGAACATTACCTTGGAAGATGACTCTAAGTCTTTGAACGAAATCGTTGTCATCGGTTATGGTGTAGCTAAGAAGAACGACTTGACTGGTTCTGTTACTGCACTCAAGCCAGATGAGAAGAACCATGGTATCATTACATCTGCACAGGATATGATCCAGGGTAAGATTGCCGGTGTAAATGTCAACTCATCAACGGGTGCTCCTGGTGATGGTGCACAGATTCGTATCCGTGGTGGTGCTTCTCTTACTGCGAGCAACAACCCATTGATTGTTATCGATGGTATGCCTATGGATAACAATAATACAAAAGGTGTAAACAACCCTCTTTCTCTTGTCAATCCTAACGATATCGAGAGCTTCACCGTATTGAAGGATGCTTCAGCTACTGCCATCTATGGTTCCCGTGGTTCTAATGGTGTCATCATCATTACAACCAAGAAGGGTCGCAGCGGCCAGAAGCCACAGGTTTCTTACAATGGTACAGTCTCAGTAAGTACTATTGGTAAGAAGTTGGATGTGATGAACGCATCAGAATACGTTGACTTCATCAAGAACTATTATGGCGAAGGTTCATCTGCCTACCAAGGCTTAGGTTGGAAGGAATACAATGCTGATGGTACACCTAACTATGCTGCCGGCACATACGATACCGACTGGCAGGATGAGATTTACCGTGCAGCTGTCAGCCATGAGCATAATGTCAGCTTATCAGGTGGCATCAATAAGAAATCATGGTCAATGCCTTACCGCGTCAGCGTTGGTTACACTGGCCAGGAAGGTATCTTGAAGGGTTCTGACTACAAGCGTGTTACTGCTGGTTTCAACCTCAGTCCTTCTTTGCTCAACAAGCACCTCAACCTGAATGTAAATGGTAAATATTCTTACTCTAAGACAGTTCCTGGCGGACAGGATGCCGTTGGCGCTTCTATCACAATGGACCCTACTCGTCCTGTTAAGAGCAGTGATGAGAAATTCAAGAACTGGGGCGGCTATTGGCAGTGGGCACAAGAGAGTAACTCATACGACCCAACCTTCCCATACGACCGCAATTCAGATGCTCCAGCCAACCCTGTTGAAAAGGTAGAGAACTACGGATTTAACAAGAGTGCACATGTTCTCTTGGGCAACGTAGAGGCAGACTATAAGATTCATGGTTTCGAAGACCTGCATCTGCATGTCAACTTAGCTGGTGAATATACCACCGGTGGTGAGTATGATCACAAGAATCCACAGTCTACCTACGCATACTACTATGGTGGAGAAAGTGAAAATACAGAGAAGAAGTATAACGTTGTTGCAACAGCCTATGCTCAATATACCAAGGACTTCAACAAGGCTAACCACTTCGATATCACAGCTGGTTACGAGTATAGCCACATGAAATATTGGGGAGGCCAATGGAGCAGAACCATGTATCCATCTACCTACGAAGGAAAGAATGACAAGGGTGAAGCTCTTGCTGGTACAGAAAAGGCTTACGATACTAGCAGATGGAGAGGTCAGACCTATCTCGTGAGCTGGTATGGTCGTGCCAACTATTCTTTGTTGGATCGTTACCTCCTTACATTTACCGCACGTTATGATGGTTCTAGCCGCTTTGCTGATGGACACCGTTGGGGTTTCTTCCCTGCAGCAGCCTTCGCATGGCGTGTTAAAGAAGAAAGTTTCCTGAAAGAAGTTGACGCTATCAGCGACTTGAAACTCCGACTTGGTTGGGGTAAGACCGGTCAGCAGGATACAGGTAGAGAGTACTACACCGCTACCTATAAGAAGAGTACAAGTAATCACCACCTCTATCCTATCGGTGGCGGCGACAACACTGGATTGCTCTATCGTCCATTGGCATACAATGATGACCTGACTTGGGAGACAACCACTACTTGGAACGTCGGTCTCGATTACGGTATGTTCGACCAGAGACTGGTTCTCAACTTTGATGCATATTACCGCAAGACTACTGACCTTCTGAGTGAAACAACCATCCCAGCAGGCCAGAACTTCGACAACAAACTGTTGAAGAATGCTGGTACCTTGGAGAATAAGGGTTTTGAAGTTGCTGTAACAGGTCGTCCTATCCAGACCAAAGACTGGTTTGTTGAATTGAGCGTGAACGCAGCCTACAACAAGAACGAGATTACTGAGCTTGCAGGCGGTCGCGATATGATTGAAGCAGGAATGACGGTAGGTCAAGCACAGCCAATCACCTATCATAAGGTAGGTAAGCCAGCCAACTCTTTCTTGGTTTACCAGCAGGTATACGATGAGAACGGACGCCCTATCATGGGTTGCTACGTAGACCGCAATGGTGATGGTTCTATTGACGAGAACGACAGATACTTCTACAAGAATATCGTAGCTCCTTGGACAGGCGGTTTCAGTTTCAAGGTTTCATACAAGAACTGGGATCTTGGAAGTAACTTCCGTGCAAGTTTTGGTAACTATCTCTACAACGGATACGCAGAAAGCAAGGCTAACACTTCTGTTCTCTGTAATCCAAAGGGATATTATGAGAATTGTACAAAGGAAATAGCAGCCTTAGGTTGGACTTCCTACAACTATCCTCGTACCGATTACTTTGTACAGAATGCAAGCTTCTTGAAGTGTGACAACATTACTTTGGGCTATAATTTTGACAATGTATTGAAGATGGGTAACTACAAGGGTATCTCAGGTCGTATCTACGCATCATGCTCTAATGTATTTACTATCACAAAGTACAAAGGTCTCGAGCCGGAACAGACATCAGGTAAGGACAGCAACGTATATCCACGCTGCCGCACATTCCTGCTCGGTTTGAACCTCAACTTCTAACAATTTAAAATAGATTTCAATATGAAACTCAATAAATTCAAAACAATCGTCCCTGCTGCAGCTCTTCTGCTTTCAGCAAGTTTGTGCTCTTGCATGGATGATTTGGACAAGGGAAACATTGATCCAAATGGTGACGCAAATCCAAACATAACAGGCTTGTATAGCAAGTGCTATGCTGGACTTATTATGGAAGGTAATGATGGTAATGCCGATTTCAACATTCAAGACGCCGGTAAATCCACGTTGATACGTAACATATACAACTTTAATGAGTTACCTACCGACGAATCAATCTGTTGGTGGTCAGATGGTGGTCTCACCGAGATTAGCTACAACCAGTTCAAAGCAGATAATGAAACTCTGAAGTATTTGTACTATCGTATGATGTCTAATATCTCATACGAGAATCATTTCTTAGGACTCGAGGCTGCAAAAGAAGATAAGACCAAGTATGCAGAGATACGTGTTATCCGTGCTTACCACTATTTATTGATGCTTGACTTCTGGGGCGACCCTTCATTCACAGATAAGATTTCGGCAGAGACTCCACGCCAGGCTCACACCTACAATACTAAATATGATCCAAACAAGAGTTACACTCGTGCAGAGCTTCTTCAGATGGGTCGTGAGTTCTTGTTTAACTGGGTAGAAAGCGAATTGCTTGCTGCAGAGCCAGACCTATTGGCAGCTAAGCCTGAGAAAGATACTGATGCTGACTATGGTCGCGTAGACAAGGGAACATGCTGGTTGCTCTTAAGCCGTCTGTACCTCAATGCCGGTACATACCTCAACAATGATGGTCAGAACAATCCTCATTGGGACAAGGCGCTTGAATACGCAGAGAAAGTAATTAATTCAGACTATAAACTCTTCCTCGAAACAGATATGTCTGCAGAGGCAAAGGCTAACGGCTACAAGCCATACGACATGCTCTTCATGGGCGACAATGGTTCGAATGGTGCAAGCTGCGAAGCTCTTCTGCCATTGATGCAGGATGGCGACAAGACCCAAGGCTACGGAGGTTCACTCTTCTTCGTTGCTGCAAGTATAGATGCTAATTCCAGAACTGTTACAGGTGAAACATTAGGTACATCTGCTACCAACTGGTCAGGTATGCGTGTTCGTCCTTCATTCTTAACCAAATTTGTCAACAACCCTTCGGATTTCGAAGGTAAGACTGCTGAACAGATTCGCGCTATGGGTATTGATGACCGTGCCATGATTTGGGGTGTAGACCATAAATTAGACCTGGGTAAGAATGACGCCTTCAAACAGGGACTCACCATTGTAAAATGGAATAACGTTTACTCCAACCATGGAACTACACATGATACGGAAAAAGTAGATACAGACTTCTTCCTCTTCCGTGTAGCAGAGGCTTACCTCAACGCTGCTGAAGCAGAAATGCATCTTAACGGCGCAAATTCTGATAAGGCTAAGGGATGGATTGATGCTCTTCGCGATCGTGCCCACGCAGAAAAACGTCAAACATATTCTCTTGAAGACGTGCTTGATGAGCGTGCCCGTGAGTTGTACTGCGAAGGTCTCCGCCGTACCGACTTGATTCGTTTCAATCAGTTTGGTGGCAGTCAGGCTACATACAATTGGGAACTTAAGGGTGGTAACGAGAAGGGTACAACCTTCGACAAGAAGTTTAATGTATATCCTCTCCCATCTTCTGAGATTCTTGCCAACCCGAACCTGACACAGATTGACGGATATAACGAGGTTCAAAACTAAAGTATAATAGATTCATAAAAAGTAAACGCAATATGAAGAATAAATATATAATTGGTGCTATGCTTGTCGGCATCATCAGCTTATTCGCATCATGTTCGGATGACAACGACTCAAACCCTACGCTGATCCAGCCTACGGAGTTCAAGTTGAATACACCAGAATATGTAAATTCTACTATTGACTTGGAGCATTCTACAGGACTTAGCCTTTCATGGTCACAGCCTAAGTACACTGCCGACAATGCCCCAATCAATGTAACATACGAGGTACAGGTATCTCCAACCAACACCTTCACAGTTTCTACTGATGAAGCTGCTGCAGACGAGAGTGGCGAGAAAGTTGCCGATTATGCAGCACTCAGCCACACTACACTGGAATGCAAAACTTCAGCCTCTGCTGAAGAAATAGACAAGGCTTTGGTAAAGATTCTGAAATTAACAGAAGACAATGTTCCTGCAGAGCAGGATGCGTATGTACGTGTGAATGCTTTCATCCTTGAGGGCACAAATCGTCTGAATCCTATCGCATCTAACTCTGTACAACTTAAGGTAAAACCTTACTATATTGAGTTGAAGGATGCTACTCCAACAATGTGGTATCTCGTAGGTAACATGTTTGGCGGCAAGTGGGCTGGTGACAAGAGTATTGGTGTTGACGCACTTCCTATGTTCCTTAAGCCAAACTTCTCTTACGACAAGAAGACTGGTGCTGGTGAGATTGAATACACTAACTACTTCCTTACAGACGAATTCAACGATAATGCAGAATCTGCTGTAGCAGGTTTCAAGATTCTGCCTTCAAGCTTCAGCTGGGATTACAGTATGGACGGCGGTGGAAAGTTGAAGGACAATATCGCCTATCGTGGTTCAACTAATAGCGATGGTGGTCATATCCTTGCAGGAGCAGACGGTTACTACACAATCACATTGAACACCGCCAACAATACAGCCACTATGGTGAAGTACGAGGGTAATGTAACCAACTATGGTACTATCCAGATTGCTGGCTCATTCAACGAGTGGGCAGATACTCCAATGCTTCCTTACAACACGGAAGGCGTTGAGAACCACGCTTGGTATTATGTAATGGAAGTTCCTGCTGGCGAGACTGCACAGTTCAAGTTCAAGATTGCAGGATCTTGGGATACAAGCTGGGGTTATGGCAATGCAGATGGCGATATCAACATGTTCGGTAAGTGTGAGGCTGGTGGCAAGAACCTCGGCTTGGCAGAAGGCAAGTACGTCATCTCATTCAACGACATCACAGGTGCATTCAGCATCGTTAAATTGTAAATCACTTAAAGTATAGACAATTATGATTAAGAAAATATTATTGGGAATGACCCTGCTGATGTCTATGGTATCTTGTACCGAAGACTACACAGACTGGGCTAACCCACAGACAAATCCTGAGGAGGAAGCTGTATCATTTGGAAACGGTAGCGTTACTCCAGAAGGTGTCATCAACTTGGCAGATGTTACAGGAGATAAGGTAAAAGTAGCGAGCATTGTTGCTCCTACTTCTACCAAAGATACTTACACTCCAAGTTTCAAAATCAATTTCGACGGTCAGACTTTCGACATTGATGCTGATGGTAACATGGCAAAAGCTGACTTGGTAAATTACATCACAGGTAAGTGGGGCAAGCGCCCAACAGAGCGCGATATTGATGCTACTCTTGACGCATGGCAAAGCAATGGTTCAACAGCCGCAAAGATGGCTACATCTGAAACATTCCAGGTTAAGGCTATTCCTGAGGCTCCATTCATCGATGCAGCTTACTACCTCGTAGGTGACTTGACAGAATGGAGTTTGGATACCAAATTGAAATTTGCTCACTCTGATGCAGACGTTTATGAGGATCCTGTATTCACCCTTATGTTTACAACAACTAAGGACGACCAATGCTGGAAAATTATTCCACAGGGAAATGTAGATAAAGGTAACATTTGGGCTGTAGAAAATGCTCCTGAGGGTGTTGTTGGTATTGAAGTAGATGGAGATAAAGCTATGAGCGGTAAACTTCTTACTACCAACTCTGAGGGTAATAAGGCTGGCGCTGGTAAGATTGCCAAGGCTGGTATCTATCAGATGACAATCAACATGATGGACTACACTTATACCATCAAGCAGATTGCACCAGAATACTACCTTGTTGGTAAATTGCAGGGCTGGTCATCCGAACCTAAAGACAAGACCTGTCTCATGTATGCTGAGACTCCTATGGTTCAGAGCTATACCACTCAGTGGAACGACGATGCAAACCTGAAGATTTGGTTGGGTAGCGATTGGGGAGATTGGAACAATGCCTATGGTAGTGCAACAATGGCTGACGCCAACACCCCAACAGGTAACTTAAAAGTTGACAACAAAGCTGGTGCTATCGTTTGCCCAGAACCAGGTGCTTACTATACGTTCACAGCCGACTTCTCTACCATGACTTACTCATGGACTAAGCTTGAGAACCAGAATCCTACAGCATACGAGAAAGTTGGTCTTATCGGTGTTGGCGGTGACTGGGACAACGATGTTGACATGACTGAGGTTACACCTCACAACTGGTTTATTGAAAAAAATATCCCAGAAGGTAGCTTCAAGATTCGTGCTAATCATAAGTGGGACGATGCAGCCAACTGGGGCTTTGCAGAGGGTCAGGAATTCTCTTCAACTGGTAAGTTGATTACAAGCGGAGGCAGTAAGGATATTAAGATTGCTGCTGGCAAATACCGCATCTTCTTCAATGATATTACTCTCGAGTATGCTATCATTGCTGTTGCAGAATAAACATTTATTTTAATAATACATTATAGGCGACTCTCCATTCCGAGAGGCGCCTATTTTTTTCTTTCTCCATCAAACAACTTTTCCACCTAAACATTTGGAAGTTACGAGGAAAAGTTGTATCTTTGCCACCAACTAACAAAAACAAGGCATGACAGAAACAGAAATTAAGCAAATGCTTGCCCAAGGCGAACGACTTACCCTGGAATGCAAAAAAGCAAAGACGGAGCTCCCTAAATCTGTTTGGGAATCATATTCCGCTTTTGCCAACACTATTGGTGGCTATATATTATTGGGTATTGACGAAAATAGAAAAGAAACGGATGTTGACAAACGTTTTACTATCATCGGAGTTGACAATATCCCTAAGATTATCTTTGATTTATGGAACACCATCAATAGCAACAAAGTAAATAGAAACATTTTGCTAGACTCAGATATAGAGGTAACTACAATAGACAGGAAATCTATAGTATGTATCCACGTGCCACAAGCAGATTGGCGAATGAAGCCTGTCTTCTTAAATGAAAATCCTTACAAAGGTTCCTTCAAGCGCAATCATGAAGGTGATTACCATTGCACAGAAATGGAAGTAAGAGCCATGATACGTGATGCTAACGAAGATGGCAATGACGGAGGATTACTAGATGGTTTTACTCTGGATGACATTGATGCAAATACGCTCCATGGTTACCGTAATCAATTCAAAATACTAAATGCCGACCATGATTGGAACGATAAGGACGATAAAGAATTTTTGCGACTTTTAGGTGGATATACTAAGAATAGACAAACAGGAAAAGAAGGACTGACGGTAGCAGGGCTAATGATGTTTGGAACTGGGTTAGCCATAAGGGAGCGATTTGGAAATTTTCGTATGGACTATCTCGACATGAGCCATCTAGAAGGTGAGGAAAGGTATAGAGACAGACTAACTTACGATGGGCGTTGGGAGAACAACTTGTATCAATTCTTTAGAATTGTTATGCCTAAGTTGACATTCGACTTACCTCACCCTTTTCATATGGTAGGTTATCAGCGTGTAGATGACACACCACAAATGAAAGCTGTAAGAGAAGGATTTACCAACTCGATTATTCACTCTGACCTATTCTTGGATAGTGGTATCTTAAGGATAGAAAAGCATGATGACTGCCTATGCTTACGGAATCCAGGAAATTTGAAACTTCCGATAGAAAACATCTATGAAGGTGGGGTTTCAAAAGCACGCAACCCAAGAATACAGAATATGCTCCGTATGATAGGATATGGTGAGAATATAGGTTCTGGATTTCCAAAAATTATCTCTGCTTGGCAAAAGGCAGGTTGGGGTAAGCCTGAATTAATAGATAAATACGAGTTACAAGAGGTAGAACTACGATTACCTATTCCTAATGAAACTGGTGGTCAAACTGGTGGTCAAACTGGTGGTCAAACTGGTGGTCAAACTGGATCACCAAAAACAATTGAAAAGGTTTTTAAATTAATAAAAGACAATCCGTATATAACAAGACAAGAGCTCGTGGACAAACTAGCTATCAAGGCAAGTGCAATACAAAAACATATAGAAAAGCTAAAGGCTCAAAAAAGAATAGAGCGTGTTGGTTCTTCTACATTTGGAGGCCATTGGGAAATCAAAGAATAAATAATCCTTCGTTTCATCATCGAAACAACAATATTCAATAGGCGGCTCTCCTCCATTCCGGGAGTCGCCTATTTTCTTTTTCTCCTCCCCCTTTTCAAGTATTTTTTCCTGTTCAACCCGAAAGCA
>ENA-UEOL01002302-UEOL01002302.1-human-gut-metagenome-genome-assembly--contig:-NODE-2302-length-10796-cov-9.076966_pt1 | contig 10796 bp, 10 predicted proteins | sample MGYA00242884_ERZ507884 | MGnify/ENA primary metagenome ERZ507884 (study PRJEB26167, sample SAMN06115417) | human gut metagenome | host: Homo sapiens | place: China:Chongqing | collected 2015-03-06... | reverse complement strand
TATAAGGTAAACCAAGCAATTTGCCCCTACCCAAAAAGCGTTTTTCGGGTAGGAATAAGCAAATTTTTTATTATTTTCGGCTATTTTTCCGTCTGCTTTACTTTTTTCCCGATACATAGTATCATATTTTCATCTGAACTTATCAATTTATCCTATATACCGAATTTCACTATAGTCAAAAATTTTCTTGGGCTTTTCTGTCAGAAAGGATTTTCTGCTATGCTAACCTACAGCTTTGCCGATTTACAGGGCGAAAGCATGTATGCTCACCTCTACAAATGCATCAAAAATGATATCACCGCCGGCGTACTTCACGCCGAGGAAAAGCTGCCCTCCAAGCGCATGCTGGCCAAAAATTTAGGCATCAGCCTCATCACCGTGGAAAATGCCTACGCCCAGCTCGTTGTCGAAGGCTACATCTATTCGCAGCCAAAGCGTGGCTATTACGTGGCGCGCATTGAGCAGCAGCCTCTGCCGGTAAAAGCAGAACGCAAAGCAGCGCCGTCATTTAAAACACAAGCAACGGCGCAAAGCGTCAGCTTCGCCAAAAGCAGCGTACCGCCGGACACCTTTCCCTATAATATTTGGGCACGCCTTTTGCGCAACACGCTCACCACAGCGGACGAGCACGCCCTCATCAGCGACACCAGCGCCGGCGGCGTTTTACCGCTGCGTCAGGCGCTCGCCCGCCATCTTTACCAGTTCCGCGGCCTGAACGTTGCGCCCGAGCAGATTATCATCGGCGCAGGCACACAGACACTGTATAATCTTATCGTACAGCTTTTGGGACGCAGCCACGTTTATGCGTTGGAAAACCCCGGTTATCCACAGCTGGCAGCAGCTTATCAGGCCAACGATGTTTTCTGCCGTTATCTGCCGATGGATGCCCAGGGCATCCGCGCCGATGTTCTGGAAAACAGCGGGGCCGATATTCTACATATCAGCCCTTCGCACCAGTTTCCTACCGGCATTGTTATGCCCGTCAGCCGCCGCTACGAATTACTGCACTGGGCAGCCAAAAAAAGCGGCCGTTATATCATCGAAGATGATTACGACTGCGAATTCCGCCTGTTCGGCAAGCCTATTCCGCCATTGCAAAGCATTGATACCGAGGAAAAGGTTATCTATATCAACACCTTTTCCAAAACACTGGCACCAACCTTCCGTATCAGCTACATGCTGCTGCCACCGCACCTGGCATCGCTGTTTTATGACAAGCTTGGCTTTTATTCCTGTACTGTATCTAATTTTGAGCAGTTTACGCTCGCTAAATTTATCGAGGACGGTTATTTTGAACGCCACATCAACAGAATGCGCACCTACTACCGCAGCAAGCGCGACCGTCTGCTGCAGTATCTCACGCAGTCCGACGTTGCTCCCGCACTTACGGTAGAAGGCGAGAACAGCGGTCTGCATTTTCTGCTGCATCTTGCTACCGACGCCAAGGATTCCCAGCTTGTGCAGGCTGCTGCTGCCAAGGGCATTCAGATTAAATTTCTTTCGGACTATTATCATGAAAAGGTCGGTGACAGCTCGCACACCCTGCTGATGAATTACACCGGTCTGGCGGATGATAAACTGTATCCGGCATTGGACACACTGTTTACCGTGCTGAAGCCTTATCTGAAGCTGTAATTATTTTGCAGCACAGAAGCTGACAAAATATTCGTGGATAGCCGTACTTTTTGCTAAGTCCAGCTCCGGATGAAAGGCCAGCGCCAGCTGTGCATTTAATTTATAACGTTCGTTCATTGTGAATACCTCCAATATATATGCAAATAATAGGTTATGTGTAGTATTATACCTGCATCTGAGCTTATTAGTATATTCATTTTTCGTCAATTTACTATGTTCAGTTTTAATATCGGTATTTTCACAGCTTACACAAACATCATGCTAAGCAACGCCTGAAGCGTTGCAGCAGACAGCAAAAAAAGCAGTCGCTTTATCATCAACGATGATGGCGACTGCTTTTGCATATCTTCAGCAAGCTCAATACTGCATTTACATATCAGCCTTCTTCATAACAACGGCAATAGCATTTTACAACTTCCAGATGTCATTACTTTTGCATCTGACCTCACATTTTTATGCAAAACTGAACTCTAATTACTGCACTATATTTAATTATAAACGTACTGCACTTTATAGAGCATTCATCAAAAATTTAATGCCGGTAATCAGCACCAGTACGCTCGCCAGCTTCATCAAAATGCCGGACTGCAGCCTTTGCGCCAAGGCTACACCGCCCTGAGCCCCGACAAAGGCACCCGCACCAATCGCCAAGCCGCTGGTCCACACAATATGCCCCAGCATAGCATGCGAAACTAAGCCTGCAAGCGAGGAAACTGCCAAAATGCAGGTAGAAGTAGCAATGGCCACGTGCACCGGGAAATTCAGTACATATACCATAAAGGGAACGTGGACGATACCGCCGCCAATGCCCAAAATGCTGGCTAAAAAGCCCACACCGACGCTGCAAAGAACGCCCAGCTTCCAGTTATAGACTTCCGGCACCTCACCGGCCGTCTTACCCGCCTCCTTATTGGCCTTACGATACATATTTATCGCTGCCAGCACAAAGAAAGCGCCAAACACCAGATAAAAAAGCCTGCCCTGCAGATATTCTGCGGCATAGCTGCCTAAAAATGCACCGGGAACGGTAGCCACGGCAAATTTCAAGGCTGCATCTACGCAAACCTTCTTCTGCCTGACATACCCCCAGGTCCCCGAAACAGCATTCATCAGTACCACCAGCACCGAAGTACCGATGGCCAGCTGCGGCTCATAATCCCAAGCAAACACCAGAAGCGGCACAATCACCATACCGCCGCCAATGCCTAAAAGCGCCCCCAATAAGCCAACTAAAATACCTAAGGCCAAAAAGCCTGCTACTTCCATCTGCATCCCTCTCATTCTCTCATAATTCTCATTGCAGATTAGCTTAGTTTTTTTAAATCTCTCGTCGGTCAAAATCATCTTTTGACCTGTATTCTCATATATTCCGCAAGTATTCAAAAACAATTGCGTAACAGCAAATATTTTACACCTAAATAATCAAAAAAGGAAGTACCTGTGATATAAATTACTTAGGAAAAGTTAATTTTTCCCAGCTACCGCCAGACATGGCAGCATCATACCCTTGCAGCCGTCAAGAGTGGAAGGTAACAGAGCTCACAAGAAAAAGCGGCAGCCGCCACCGGCGACTGCCACATGCATCAGCTTCGTTCTGAAATTATTCGGCAACTACCATAACCTTGAAGTTAGCGGTTACGTCGGTATGCAGCTTAGCAACGGCGGTGTATTCGCCTAAGCCCTTAACTGCGGATTTCAGCTCGATTTTACGACGGTCAATGTTCAGACCGGTTTGCTTAATCAAAGCTTCGGCAACATCCTTGGAGGTTACGGAGCCAAACATTTTACCGTTTTCACCCACGCGTACCTTCATGGTTACTACAACCTTTTCTACCTGTGCCCCCAAAACAACAGCCTCATCCTTAGCCTGAGCTGCACGATGCTTAGCGGTTGCCTGGTCCTGTTTAGCCTGGTTGAGGTTAGCTGCGGTAGCTTCCTTAGCCAATTTACGCGGCAGCAGGTAGTTGCGGCCATAGCCTTCGGCGGTTTCTACGATTTCACCTTTCTTGCCTAAGCTTTTAACATCTTGTAAAAGAATTACTTTCATCTGTTCGACACTCCTCTAACTGTTTTTTAGTCAGCGCGATAATCTGCGCTTCTACATCCCTGGCACGTTTATTTGCCAGCTGCACACCGGCCACCGTCTGATGACCGCCGCCGCCCAGCTCTTCCATAATTACCTGCACATTGACGCTGCCGTCACTGCGGGCACTTATGCTCAGGGAACCATCTTTATATTCAACAATTGCCATGCCTACAGCTACACTCTCAATAGTAATCAGAGTATCCGCTGTCTGCGCGGCAAGCACGGAAGACATAGTATCATTATCTGCATTACGCATAATTGCAATGGATAAACCGGGTATCGGCATTTTAGCTCCAGCTATCAGCTTAGCCTTCTGCTGTACAAAGCTCAAATCATCCTTAAACAGCTGGCGTATCAGATTCGGGTTGGCACCGCAGCGGCGCAGCAGAGCGGCAGCCTCAAAGGTACGCTCGCCTGTCTGCACATTAAAGTTTTTCGTATCCAGGACAATGCCTGCATACAAGGCAGTTGCCTCCGCCGGAGTAATATCCAGTCTGTCATCAAAATAACCAATCAGCTCCGTTACCAGCTCACTGGTAGACGAGCTGGAAGGCTCCAGATACAGCAGTGTTGTATCACCGATAATATCCTCGGCACGACGGTGATGGTCGATGATAATGCGGTTTCGGCAAGCCTGCAGTACAGCCTTGCTGGCAGAAAGTACCTCGCGGTGATGGTCGACAATAACCAAAAGGCTCTTATTGGTAACTAGCGGCAAAGCATCCGCACCGCTCAGCATAATATCTATATACTTAGTTTCGTTAGCCGAAAGAATTATGTTCTCATTATCAAGCACCTCGGTAATACGCTTATAATAGGCATTATGCTCGCTGCTGACAATATAGGTTTCCTTGCCCAGCGACAAGCCCAGCTTAGTCATACCAATGGTAGCGCCGATAGCATCATAATCCTCATTAACGTGTCCCATAACAAAGATACGGTCAGCCTGCAGCATCTGCTCATGAATCGTCTGCGCAACGATACGGGCACGTACACGCGTACTTTTTGCACCAACACTGCTCGTGCCGCCAAAGAACTGCGTATTCTTATCCTTCATGACTACGGCCTGGTCACCGCCGCGTCCTAATGCCAGATACAGGCTCTTATTGGCATTGCCGATAAGCTCCTCCAGCGTAACGCCGTCGCAGGCTACGCCTATACTTACAGTCGGCGGTATTTTATTGCCGCTGCGGATTTCGCGCACCTTATCGAGAATCATGAACTTATCTTCCATCATATCCATTACGGCAGACATGGAAAAGCCCATCAGACTGCTTTCCTTGTTCATACGGCAGATAAAGCCCTGCTTGGAAGCAGCCCACTTGGTCAGCAGCTCGTTGATTTCGCCATTCAAATTGGCCATATTGGTTTCACTCAGCCCGCGCATAACCTCTTCGTAGTTATCAAAGCGCACATAGGCCAGGCACAGCTTATCATTGCTGTATTTCTGGCGCAAAAGCTCATAATCCGTGATATCCGTCAGATACAGCATCAGGCCGCTGGAGGTATTTTCCTTTTTGCTGTGACGCTCCTGCGTTTCTACACTGTAATAGCGCATACGATAATAGTGGTCCTCAATCTGAATAACCTGCTCTCCGTCACGCACGCTCATCAGCTCAAAAGCATTCTGTGCCAACGGCAGAATTTCCTCAGGCTTTTTGCCCTCCAGATTACTTTTGCCTGTCCAGGCGGCAAATAATTCATTTTTCCATTGCAGCTTGCCATCTTTGGAAAAAACTGCAATGCCTACATCCAGCTTGCGCACCGCAAAATGGTTGGTACGTTCAATATTGCGGATAATATTATCCAGATAACTGCTGAAGAAGATTTCCCTGTTAATAAGATTCTGGCGGCTGAAATAGTATATAACACCAAAAAGAATCAGTGCAGGAAAAATCAGCTTGGGCTGCAGATAGCAGACTAATATTGCCAGCAGCACAATTATCAGCAAATAAATATTAGTATCCGCTTTGGAATTCATATTCCGGTTAAACCTACTGAACATCATTTTCACCTCAAATCCGGCACAGCTGCCGAACTTTACCTTTGTTTTCTGAATCTGCTTGCAGGACGGATTTTCCTGAAGTCCATAACAATATCAAAGGCACCTACATAAACCATAATCTGAGTAAAGATAGGCACTATAAAGAGCAGCGCTATACCGATATTGGCCCACCAGCGCGGCTTGTGCTTTGTTTCTACAAACCAGTACAGCAGCACGATGCCCTGCAAAACCAGCACAAAGCTGCAGACCGTCTGCACATTGACAGACAGTGTATACATCCAGCTTGCCTGATCATGCTGATAATAATAGGTTACCGCAAACAAAGACGCAGCATAAGGCCACAAAATCCAGCCGGGAACCTGCAGCATCGTAAACGGAGGAAAGGCTTGAAAGCTTTCACCCAGCTTCGTAAGAATCTTTTTGGCAGCCATGTAGTTCACAAAGGCCATCAGTGGCGCACACATCAGAAAAGCACCCGGCATAATAATGCGCATCATACGCAGCATTTCGGCATAACCGTCGACAGTCTTTTTGATATCGGCCTCGCTCATGCCATGCTCGCGGTAATAAGCAGTCAGCTGCTCAAGGCTCTGGTGGAAGGAGCTGAACATCATCTCAATCGGGTCAATCCCCAACACCCAGAAGCTCAGCACAATATTCAGCACCAGCGCAATTACCGCGCCGACACTGCCGTAAAGCATCATTTTCATCGGCGGCAGATGACGTCGCATGCACTCGCCTAAAATCAAGCCCAAAAGGCCGAAAATCGCCGCCAGGAAAAAGGCATTAATCGGACTGATAATCATCGCGATAATCACTGTAGCAACCAACAGCGTCATAATGCTCCATTTCAAGCCATGACGGCAGCCGCAGATAACTATCGGCAAGGGCCAGACGAAATTAACAAAAGCACCCAGCACAGGCACATACATACTTATCAAAGCCATAACGATGGCAACGGCAGCTAAAATACCGGCCTCAACCATGGCAGATGTTTTACGAATCACAGAGTATCCTCCTTTATGGATATATTTCTTCAATATATTATTGTACTACATCAACCGCTGAAAAGCAAAGGCTTTACGCCTTACAAAGCGCAGTATTGCGCATTTCATATAAAAATGGTATAATATTAATAGCGCTCATGTCTGGCATTAATTGCCGTACATAAGCGTCTTTTATTTTTTTCAAATAGGGGGTTTTAGCTTGCATAAGCAATATTTTCCGCAGCGCTGCTGCATGTTTCTCGTCGGTATCTTTACCATGACACTCGGCATTGCTCTTTCCTGCAAGGCTGATTTAGGCACATCGCCCATTTCCAGTGTACCATGGGTTCTGAGTATGTTTACGCCCTGGAGCATCGGTGAAATAACTATAGTCCTGAATCTGCTTTTTATTATTGCCCAGCCAATTCTGCTGCGGCAAATTTACTGGCATGAGCTGTTGGGCCAGCTGGTAACACTGCTCGCCTTCGGCTACTGTATAGATTTTTCAATGAGTCTGCTGGACTGGGTAGCACCTGATACTTTGTTTTGGCAATGGTTTGACTGTATTCTTAGCACCATCATCCTTGCCTTCGGCGTTTTTCTCTGCATCCGCGCCAAAATTTTTGTTGCCGCCGGTGAGGGCATCGTCCTAGTTATCGCCTTCGTCAGCAAAATTAAATTCAGCATCATCAAAAACTGCTTTGACTGCACACTCGTTGCTATCAGCCTGGCAATTTCCTTTATGCACTTCGGTGCTATGCGCGGCGTAGGAGTAGGCACGATTGCCGCAGCCATCCTCGTCGGCCGCTGGATACAGCTTTACAGCAACAAGCTGCATATTTTCGACAAATGGAGCATCTTAGAGTAAGATTTTTTCTTACTCTAATTATTTCGTTTTAATTTTCTGAATTTTTCTTGTTTTCTGCAAGATTGTATGTTATAATCCATTACAACAGCTGTTAGTATAATATTTGTCAAAGAAGGTGCTTAATTATGCTCAGTATTGGTACAGTAAAATGGTTTAATAATAACAAAGGCTATGGATTTATAGAAGCACGCAACGGTCAGGAGGTTTTCGTGCATTTTTCAGCCATCCGTTCCGACGGCTATCGCTGTCTGCAGGAGGGCCAGCGTGTTTCCTATCATCTGTCACGCGGTAAACACGGCCCGATGGCATTGAACGTATCGCCGATTATTTAAAAAGCTTGTTATGTGCTTTATGTACTAAAAAACCGGTGGAGGTTTACCGTCAAGTAAAATTCCACCGGTTTTTCTATTTAAGGCTAAGTTATATCCCAGCAACTTTTTATACCAATATCACTCTTCTTAAAGCTTTACGTCCAGTGAAGCACTCACGCCCACGCCCTGTACACGGTTAACATTTTGATAGGATACATTATCTACCGGAATCAGTACCTTGCAGCGCACACCCAACAACGTCTGCTCAATCATCAGCGCTGCCTTCACCTGATCAACCTTAGACTGCGGGCCGGAAACCTGCGCCGCACCGGCACGGCTGCCGTCACCAACAGAAATAACAGGTACTACCTTCGTAGCATCCGTCGAGCTTACACCGTACTTGGCCGTTACAGAGTTAATTGCGTTATTCAACGCCGGAGCGGTAGCATCTACAGCATAACCGATAACGCCGCCCTTGAGAACCTTATCCAAAATACCGGCCTGCGCTGCAGGCATACTGTTACCTAACACAAAGCCGCACACAAGTGCTGCCGCAATCCATTTTTTATTTCTCATAACGCATACCTCCTCGAATACTTATTATATTCGACAAGCAGCATCAAAAGCCTTGCAAGCATTCTGTGAAATTACTACGAACAAAATATGCTATGCTGTATAGTCAATCCTTCATTCTTCAATACCAGCTAATAATCCCGGCATTTGTAGTTGCTCGTAATATTGTGGATATACTGAACTTGCTAAAACATATGCAGCTTCTGCAGCATAATGTGACACACAGTAACGATAATATTTATCTGGCAAAGCAATAATCTGCTTATTTTGTACAGCCTTTAAAGTCATATATGACGGATCATGGAGGATTTCATCTATAGCAGTTTTACGTTTGTTATCTGCCATCATTCTGGTAGCAGTCGGTAAAAGAATAACGTCCGGCTGTAATTTTACTATACCTTCCTTTCCAATACGTGCACCAGTTGGCAGTTCAATATTTCCAGCCGCATTTTCTATATATGCATAATGGCATAAATCATCGAACAATCCACCTTTTACGCCAAATGCACCTTCTACAGATACAGCAAGTATTTTTTTCCGTTCAGTCACTGGAATAGATGAATTAGTCTTTTTTATCAGCTCAAAGATACTCTTCATGTTCTGCACAATAGACTTTCCCTTTTCAGCTTCACCTACTGCTTCACTTACATCTAATACACATTGCTCTATTTCTTGCATATTATGCGGTGCTTTAACAACGAAAACCTTTATTCCCATAGAGCGCATCGTTTCAATCTTCGTCCTGTCGGCATTATATGGCGCCAAAACTAAATCTGGCTTAAGCTTCATTATTTGTTCAACAGGAATAATACGTTCTGTTTTTATCGGCACTTTTTTTGCTTTATCTGCAATAAACGACACTTGCGCATCAGAAAAATACTTTGGCAAAGCCAATATACGTTCTGGTCCAGTAAGATCCATTACTATATCAGGCACACCAACACCTAATGGTAATATCCGATGCGGTTTCTCTCTAAATCTTATATTAACGCCTGTAGCATCTTGAACTGTATATAAGGCTTCTTCATCATGTGTTTTCAGCCCTTTCCCGCAAGCCATCGCCAAAAGGGCTAAGGCTATAAGCATTATTACACAAATTAGTCGCTTCATCTTTCTGCCTCAATTATTTTATCATATCGCATTTGTATATACTGCTGCCAAAGCAGTTTTTTTAAATTATAGTAACCTGTTATTCCTGCAAGCGGCATACAACTAATGTCATCATAAACTGGCTGGGATATTGCAATAAAATATGCTCTGCGTCCTGCACGGCGTATATACTGCTCACTTTCAATGCTACTACCTATAATAAGAATTACTGTACCGCTATTTTCTTGTAGCACATCATCCATATCCCGAACAATCTTATATGGACCATCAGCATTTTTCTGCTTCATATTTCCGTGAATAATTAAGTACATTTTATCAAATCCTGCTAATTCCATTGTCAGACTCTTTGCCAAAGCATATGCAACTGACTCTGGCGCCGCAACTACTATAATCGGGAAATAAATGCCACCCCACTCCCTTTGCAAGCTAAGTTCATCAGCAGTAAACATCTTATAAGTAGCCTCAGACTCTTTTTTCAATACTTTTAGTCTATCCGTAGAAAGATTGCGTTGTTTTGCTATCTTTTCTAGCCATTGCCAAGTGCCAGCATAACCATATGGTATACCTGATGTAAGTATTCCTTCATTCCCTTGGGATAATTCTGATGCTATTACAGGAAAATCATGATACTGCAAATTCAACCCTTGACGAAGTAAACGACGAATTTCCTGCATATCATAATAAGCATTATAATAGCACAAACTATACCCCCGCAAACAGCCAAATGTTACTTTTAGGCCTGCCTGCTCTACCATCTTAAATGCATAGTTATAACCATCCCAGAAATCGCCAATCATAGCACCGCTTTCCATACTTAAGCAACACACATCAGGAATTTCTTCTGCTACAATGCCTAAAATGTCATCACCTATTAAACTAACAGCACAAGAACTGACAACACCTATACATGTTATTGCTTGCTTTTGTGTTTTAATCTGCCTCAAGACCTTCTTTACTTTGCCTTCTGTACCAAAAACAATGGCGTTTTCGTCAACATCACTACAATATAGCCTGTCTTCAATACTAAATGGTAGCATTTGTTGAAGTATTCGTTTCATTTGCAAGTAGCAAAATCGCGGTCCATTAACCAACACAACGGCTTCCCCAATATGCTCAAGCAAGCAGGCAATTTCTCCCACACCTGCACAATAATTTGTTTCTTTGTTTAATTCATATAAGCGTTTATTCATAATAGCCTCTATGCTTTTTCTGTACTATCATT
>ENA-UEOL01002298-UEOL01002298.1-human-gut-metagenome-genome-assembly--contig:-NODE-2298-length-10826-cov-206.420690_pt1 | contig 10826 bp, 9 predicted proteins | sample MGYA00242884_ERZ507884 | MGnify/ENA primary metagenome ERZ507884 (study PRJEB26167, sample SAMN06115417) | human gut metagenome | host: Homo sapiens | place: China:Chongqing | collected 2015-03-06... | reverse complement strand
CCCAGGGTGTCGCTTCGCTTGCCCTGGGCTATGTGCTCCATTGGGCTTTCAGCCCGCCCTTGCTAAATCCGAAACTTGAGTAAATATAATATTCGTCAGAAAAGTTTAGACGACATCTTAGTGTCTCTGACGACGCACGCTGAGTCCACCGCTTGCCGATCTGGCTCTGGTGGCCTTCTGTTTGGGAGCTTTCGTCTTGGTGACTTTCGTCTTGGCGGCACTCACCTTGGTGGTTCTGCTTGAGGTGCGACGCGAAGGCGTTGAGGTACGGCGGGCAGTGGTGCGGCGGTGGGCAGCCTTGCCAGCTGCAGCGATAGAGTCAGCTTCGGCCTGTGCGATAGAGTCGGCACGGAGCTTAGCATAATAGAGACTGTCGCGGCCATAGATGTGCTCTTGTACGTCGACCAATTGCTTCTCAATGCGCTTCTGTTCGCGTACCATGGCAGAGTCGTCGGTGCAATAGTTTGAGAGAAGGCGGTCTTGCAGGTTGACCGACTTATAGATGTCACCTTGGTAACACTTCATGGTGAAGAAGTCGTCGGCCGACATCATAGCTGCGTTGTTGAGCGACGAACCCATGAGCATGAGTTTGCCAAGGTAAGGCGCAATGTCAGACATCTTTACCCAAAACATTGGGTACTGCGCCAGTTCGCCACCAAAGTCAGCGTCGCCACGCTTGAGCACGGGGCAGATAGCTGTCACTTGGCTACGGAAGGTCGCGGTGTGTTGGTCGTAGTAGGTACTCTCTTTAATAAAGTAAGCTTTCACTTCGTCAGAGGGTATGTCGGCATCATTGACGCGCACTTTGTCACCCTTCGACTCGTAGAAGATGTGATAACGATCCATGAGTTGCTTAGCCGTCACCTCATTCTTTGCCGAGAAGTTCTCGTTGCCATCGAGCTTATAGTCATAAGCCTTGATTTGCTTACGCAAGAGGAGTTTGAAGAGGTAAGTGAAGAGATTTTCGCGTCCGTCTTGTGGCGTAGTGGGATAGTAGAGTACGGCATTGGCCTCTTTAGTGAGGTCGATGGTGCGATAGAGGTCGCGCCGCCATGCAGCATCGGAGGGCATGTTCTGTGCCGTAGGAAACTCGCGGTAAGACGAGCCTTGTGGCGCATTGAGCTGTTGCTCTTGTTTTTGCTGCTGTTCGGCACGGCGACGAGGTGGTTGGGCATGACTCTCAGCGAGGCAGCCCGTGGCCAATATAAGGAGTAGAAGGATACGTTTCATATTTAATTGGGGTCAATATGCTAATGTGCTAATGCGTGGTCAATGTGCAAATGTGCGAATGGTCGCTTTAATTTGCTGCGCTTTATTGCTTGCAAATGCTTTTCGTTGCAAATGCTCAGTTATACAAAGGCGACAATTTGCACATTTGCACATTCTCACATTTGCACATTAACCAAGCATTTGCACATTAATGTTAGTTCACAATCACCTCAAGGCTACCATTCAGGTTGCGCGTGATGCCGTCGGGACCGATGGCGCGCACTTTCGATATGTAGAAGCGCTGACCACGACGTAGCTCGCGCATGAGGTTGCGTTGGTTTTCGGTAAAGTTGGCTCCTGCTGAGGGTTCAGGACGGAAGTTGCCCATGCGGTCGGCAAAGACGGTCTCGAAACTCAATACCTTGAACGGAATGTTGAGCAGTCCGTCGTCAATGGCAGCGCCCAGGCCAGCAGTACCAATGATAGTACCCTTGGCGATGCGGCCACCGCGGAAGCGGTCGGTGCCTACTCGGATAAAGGCCGTTGGATCGGGCAACTTGCGTACTTGGAAGGTGAACGAACCCATATTCTGCGGTTTGCCGTTTACGGTGCCACTCACGGTGAAGGTGACGTTCTCGCCCACTTTCGAGGGGCGTGCTGTATACTTGCCCGGTCCTGTCTGAGTAAGCGTACCGCCTGTCATGGTAAGGTGAACCCCCGCGTTGCCGCCTGCGGCCGTTACGCTGATGGGGTTGTTGAAGCCTGCATAGAGTACGTTCATGAGGTCGGCTGCTACGGTAGCGCCCGTAGGAGGAGCGATAACGTTGTAACGTTGCGTAAACTCACGACGTATCATGTCGCCCGCAGCGTTGGGCATTAAGATGTAGCCTGAGAAGGAGTACTGACCCGGTCCGCCCACGGTGAAGTTATACGAACCGTCGGCACTGATGCGTCGGCCGTTGACGTAGATTTCAGGACGTTGGGTGGTATCGACCGCTGCCATAAATATCTTCGAGCGGAATTGGTCGCCAGGGTAGAGCGTGGTAGCTTCGGCCGAAACGTAGGCATTAATCTGATTAACGCGAATGTCCTTTACGTCGATATTGGCCAAGAGATCGTGAATGACTTCATTCTCAGCCTTGCGTACGTCGCTCTGCAACTTGGCCAACATCGTTACGGCAGCGATAGAGGGCATCTCCTCAAACATATACTGTTGCCAATTCTTGCCCACATTGTCTTCACTCTTGGGCACGTCGGTGCTGAGGTTGGAAGCAATGATAGCACGTTGGCGTGGGTCGGTTACGAGCGCGAGAATACGTGTACGGAAGTTGTTTATCGCATCGTAGAGTTGCTTACCCTTGCCACGAGCTGGGGCTAACATAATGCGGTTAGAGCCTTCGAGGTCTTCCTTATTTTGCAGGTTGTCGGGGTCGGCATCCTTGCCGTCTGCCTCGCGAGCAATGGCAAGGCGCAGGTCGCCAGCAAGGGTATAGAGAGAGTCGCTCATGCGCTTCACTTCCATGGCCTTGTCGTACCACGGCTTTACCTTCGTAGGATTAGACTTATAGGCCGACTCAAAGTCGGCATAGAGTGCCGCATTCTCCTTCATCGCGTTGCCTGTGGTGCGCTTGAGACTATCGCCTATGAGCGAGAAGCCTTTCAACACATCACTCGAAACGTTTAGCGCCAACATAGCCATCAACACGATGTACATCAAGTTGATCATCTTTTGGCGGGGAGATACGGGTCGTTTTTTTACTGACATAATTGTCTCTTTAGTTAATGTGCAAATGCGTGGTCAATGTGCAAATGTGAGAATGTGCAAATGTGCAAATTGTCGCTTTAAATTGCTGCGCTTCATTGCGTGCAAATGCTCAGTTATGCAAAGGCGACAATTTGCACATTTGCACATTCTCACATTTGCACATTAACCAAGCATTTGCACATTGATTTACTGTCCGCTTGTTTTCTTCAGTGCATCAATCATGCGGCCATAGACGGCATTGAGTTCTTCAATGCGTTTGGCCAACTGGCGTGTCTCGTCATTGATTTGTTCAATAACGCCCACCTGCTTGCTGATGCTTTGGAAGTGGAGGTCGTAGGTCTTGTTAATAGCCGTGAGAGTGCGGTTGAGGTTCGCCATCTCCTCGCTATCGTGCGCCAAACGAGCGCTCTGTTCGTCCACCTTTTGGAAGGTTTCGGCTAAGGTGCGGAGCTTCGCAATGTACTCTTGTGTTGCTTCCTCCATTTCGGGTGAGAGGGCAGCCTGTGCGCGACGTAACAACTCGTCATTGGCCAAACGTATGATTTCGGCCAAACGCTTGGCCTCCGCATCGAATGGCACGGCACCAGCTGGCGTAGCAGCGGCAATGGCAGCTTGTGCGGCTTCAGCTTCGCTGCGTTGGCTTGTAGCCTGTTCTGTGGGGGCTGCGGCTGAGGGCTGCTGTGGAGCAGTCGTGGTAGCATTGGGGGCTGCGGCTGCGGCTTCGCTACGCATATCAGAGGCCTGTCCACTAACTGCTGTGCCAATGATAATGGTAGGCTGAGCGGGAGCACTTTGCATTTGTGGCGCAGGTTGTGCGCTCGTTGTGCTTGGTGCAGGTTGCGCGTTTTCAACGATGTTCTCCTCTTCTTCCTCCTCCTCATCATCATCGTCGTTGAGTCCGAGACGTTCGGCTATCTGTTCGTCAGTCTCAACGTCATGAGGCAATTCTTTGCCAATCTCTTCTTTGTCGAAGGGACGATCGAAGGCCGAGAGGAAGAATACGACAACCTCCGTACCCATACCAATGAACAACATAAAGTTGCCGCCCGGCAAGTGGGTCAATTTGAACAGGGCACCCAAAATTACGATTGAGGCACCCCATGAATAGGCGTAATTCAAAAACGTTTGTCCTGGCACACTGTCCATCCAATGTTGCAAGCGGACGACTATATTTATTTTGCTCATTTCCTTTCCTTTTTTTGTTGACAAGTTAACGAGTGAGTTTGTCTTTTTTAGTTGACAGGTAAAAGGTAACTTCCTTGTTAACTCGTTAACTCGTCAACTCGTTAACCCAAAAACTCGTTAACTCGTCAACTCGTTAACCCAAAAAGTCGTTAACTATTAAAGAATTCATTTCTTCTTCTTTCCGTTGCTCGTAGCGCTCACTGTGTTAGCCTTAGAGCGAACGCAGCGGAAACCGATGAACGAACGGGGTTGGTTCTGATATTCCCACGTGCGCCAAGCCGAACGAATGTACGACATAGGGTCCTTCCACGAACCGCCGCGCACGCTCTTGCGCTTCAATACGTAGGGGTCTTCCAAGGCCGCGTTGTACGAGAGTTGCGGGTTGAGGTCGGCCATTGCGTCAACGCCAGCTTCGGTGTAGACCGTACTGGTCCACTCAGCCACGTTGCCCGCCATGTCGAAGAGTCCGTTAGAGTTGGCACCATAGATGCCTACGCGTGAGGTGATAAGGTTGCCGTCGTCCGTATAGTTGCCGCGGTCAGGCTTAAAGTTGGCATAGAAACAGCCCTCTTTGCTCTTCGCCTCGATGCCTTCCCAAGGATAAGGGTTGCCTTCCTTGCCACGGGCCGCGTATTCCCACTCTATCTCAGTCGGTAGGCGATAGCGTTGAATGTAGCGCGCCTGTGCGCCAAGCCCCTTGAGCAGGTAGTTGGTACGCCAAGCGCAGAAGGCCTGGGCCTGTTCCCACGTTACGCCCACTACGGGGTAGTCATTATAGTTGGCTGACGAGAAGTAGAGCTTCATGTACTGCTCGTTGTTAGCATTCGTAAAGTCATTTACCCACACCGTTGTGTCAGGATAGACGGGCACGATGTACGTGTTCAAGAAGTCGTAAAGGCTTGACAAAGGACGTTCGATGGTCTGACGCACAATCTCACCGTTATCGTCGATGTAAGCCGTATCTTTCGATATCATGACCACTTCATCGGGGTCGATGGGACGGTCGGTATTGAGTGAACGCTCTTTGGGGTCGAGGCGATACTTACGCAAGGCAGCCTTCTCGTAGTCGAATATCTCGTAACGATAGTTGAGCTGCTTTGTGTCGATCATTCGGGTGCCGTCAATGGGGTGCGTGTAGTACACACTATTGATAGCGCGCTCTTGGTCCTCAGTCGGTTTGCGAGGCAAGGGTTTACTCCAATTGAGGTGAGGCGTAACGGGGTCACCGTTTCTGTCCACTTCAATCTTATACGTCTCGTCGCCACCGTATTGAGGGTCGGCCAAGCGTTCGCGAATGATTGAATCGCGTACCCATTCCACGAACTGGCGGTACATGGCGTTCGTCACTTCGCTTTGGTCCATCCAAAATCCGTCCACAGATATTTCCTTCTGCGGTGTCACGGTGCCCCAAAGCGAGTCATTCTGTTCAAGGCCTACTTTAAGGAAACCGCGCTTTATCTCTACCATGCCATAGGGCGTAGGTTCGGTAAACGAGGCTGCGCGAGCGCCAGTCACTTCGCCGCCGCTCATCATGGCCTTATTGCTCCCCATACACGAACCTAATAGTCCGCATGTGGCCAGCGTTGCTAATATGTATATAATGGTATGTTTCATTCAGTTAATGTGCTAATATGCTAATGTGCTAATATGCTAATGTGCGAATGCGTGGTTAATGTGCAAATGCGTGGTTAATGTGCAAATGCGTGGTTAATGTGCAAATGTGCAAATGTGCAAATGTGCGAATGTGCAAATGGTCGCATTTACTTGCTGCGTTTTTTTGCAATGTGCCTAATGATAGAATGTGAAAACTCAATGATACAAAGGCGACAATTTGCACATTTGCACATTCTCACATTTGCACATTAACCAAGCATTTGCACATTCTCACATTTGCACATTGACAAAGCATTGGACTATAGCCATCTCACGCTCCGATGAACGTTCTTTCCACGTTTGGTGAGGTTGAGGTCGAGTCGGTAGCCGAGGGTGATTTCGTGTTGGCCAGCGCCAAGTCCCATGCCCGAGGTGTTGGCCTCGTAAGAATAGCCGAGGTCAATGCCGTGGAAACGGCCGCCTACGAACCCTGTCACGGAGTGTTGCGGACTGTAGCCTAAGCCAAAGTAAAGTTGTCGCTTCTCGTGTGCATACTGCGCACGCAGTGTGATGTCAGCGCGGAAGGCTGAACCGTCGTAGCGCAAGAGTGCAGAGGGCGTTATAGTATAAAACGTATGACGGAGCGGAATATTGTATGCACCCGTCAAATTATATAAAGATTTTACACGATATTCGTTCGTTTCGCCCAAAGTGACGGTAGGAGCTGTGATGTGTTGCATGGCTACACCCACACTCCAACGACGGTGGGCATAATAAAGGCCTACCGAGGCATCAAACTTTGACCCAGAGATGTCGGTCGTGGGGAAAGCTGGATCGTTGGCATCGCCTAAGTCGGCCTTTGAACCTTTTAATGTCTCGTTCAGCATATCAGCCTCGGCACCTATACTGAAGGTTCCACCCCATAGCTTAAAGTGATAAGCATATTGCAGTGTGAAACGTTGGTGCGAGAAGAGGCCAATTGCGTCGTTTTGGAAGATAGCTCCCACGCCATGGCGCGTTTTGCCCAGTTGGAAGGCCATATCAGCTCCTGCATACATCGTGCTACCGCCGTCTTCGTAGCCCATAGCGTGCGTTTGCATGGCAGCCGTAATGCTGAGTTGTGGCGAGCGTCCCACCGTGGCTGGATTGAACTGCGGTTCGATCAGCCAGTAGTGAGATAGGGACGGGTCTTGTTGCGCAAACGCCTTTAGGCTCGCCACCGTAGTGATGACGAGCACTCCTATAATATATAGTATACTGCGTGTGGTGCGCATTGATTTGTAACTTTTCACGGCAAAGTTAGTGCAAACGCATAAAAACGCAAAGTTAATGGCCTAAAAACTGCAATTTATCGAAGAGACAGAAATGAACGCGTCCTCACTTGGGGGCGACGCGTCGCCCCCAAGTGAGGACGTGCAACTCTTCGACAGCCTTAAAAAAGATAAAGGGAAGCAGTACTCACGAGCGTGTGTGAGCTTTTGCTTCCCTGTTTTATCTTGTTAGCCGTGCGGTGCAAGTTAGTGCGGCGCGAGGCTTGGGTTGAGAGAACTGAAACCATTCCTGTAAGTAATTGTTTTCAGCGTGTAAAAGGTTTGATTGTTTTGTTTTAAAAAGTAAGAGCGGTGTTTTAAAGTGGCTGCCCTACGTAAGCGGGGCGGTGAGATTTTTTACTTTTAGAAGTTAAAAGATCGATTGTTTTATTGGGTGTTTGATTGTTTCGGAGGAGAGCTCAGAGACTAAAGAGCTGGTGAAGAAAGTCATCGGTCATGTTGCCCGTAAGGTTGATAAGCCGAAGGTGGTGATCATGTTTCATGAAGAGCACCATCTCAACGATGAACTTTCCGCGTCGGCGCACATAGAGTCGCTTACTCTGTCGTTGAGCATACGACTTATAGCGTGCCGTGTTGCGCTGAGCGAGTTTAAGCGCTTTGGCGTATAATTGGTTTGTCTCGTGTTCAGCCGTGTTGTACACCATGCGTATCGACTTGAGCTGCGAGAGCACTTGGCGCGTATGGTCATTGCCTTCGACGTCAGGCAACTGCATCATACGTTCGAGCATCAAGGGTGAAACAGTGGTACATTCGAGTGAAGTGCCCTTCGCATAGAGTGACATGTAGCGCGAGGCAAAGTCCTGCTCGCGTTGTGCCCGACAAAGGCTTACGGCACTGATGAGCAACACGAAGAGCAAAAGTATTTTGCGTGTCATAGGTTACGTTAGTGAGTTGCCTTAATGTGGCTATCGTCGCGATGCGCTGAATCGTTAACGGCTGTTTGTGCGCCCTCTTTGAAGAGTTGTAGCGTCTTCATACTGGCCTCATAGGCTTTCTGAGGGTCTTGGTAAGAGTCTTTGTAGGCCGATTGGTTGTAGTCCCAGCCCGTAGTGTTGCGTGGCGAGGTAAACGAGTGTTGAGCAGCAGTGCCCAAGAGTGTGATGATAGCCACGGCAGCGGCAGCGCGGTAAAGCGGACGTAAGCGGCGTGTGAGTCCGATGCGTTGTGCTGCTACGATGTGAGCTGGCTCAGCAGTCGTTTGCGTTTGGCCTATGGCAGCGAGCACGCGTTGATCGAAGGAGTCGTCAAGAAGCGTTTGCTCCTTTTGTTGCTGCTCATATACGAACAGGCTCTTGTAGCGTGCCAACGAAGCAGGCACATCGTCCTGCGCGAAGAAGGCACGCAGAATGTCCTCCTCTTGCTGAGAGGTTTCACACTCCCAGTAGCGTTCGATGAGTTGTTCGATATATTTATAGTCCATAATTCTCTATTTTTTCGTATTGTGTCTTGATCGCCTTTCGGGCGCGGTGGAGGGTGACTTTGAAGAGGTCCTCACTCAAATCCATTGCTTTGGCGGCTTCGGCGTAGCTCATACCTTCGATGTCGCGCAGTTGAAGGGCGGTGCGCATTCGTTCGGGCAGTGCGTTGAAGAGCTGGTGAACGCGCTGTAGGCGGTCGTCGTGAATAAGTTGCTCTTCGGGTGATCGACTTGCGTCAATGCTATCAATCTGATTTCCTTCGAGCGATTGGTTCGCCTGTTCGCTTCGAGCAATGCGGTCGAGCGCCAAGTTGCGGCAAATGGTGATGCAGAAGGCTTCTATATTCTCAACAAGAAATAGCTCGTCGCGCCGGTTCCACGCCTTGATAAGCGTGTCCTGCGTGAGGTCTTCCGCCTCTTGGGGATTGCAGGTGATGCGTAGCCCGACGCGGTATATTTTGTCCTTTAGTGGGAGCAGGTCTTGTCGAAAATCTATTTGCTTCATTTATTGGCACTCTGTATGGTAGACGGGTGAAACCGAAAAAAGTTACACACGGGGTGTAACTTTTTTATTATTTTTTTTCGTCCGCTTTCTCGCAGATGATGATAAAGTGTTGATTATCAGCCATTGTGGTGGCGAAAAGAAATGTTTGTCCTCCGTCTTTTATTTTTAATTTTTTGCGCAAAGCATCGACCGTAGCGGGAAAGTTGCGCACGCTGAGGTTCGCTTTTGGCCATGAGGTACGCAGCGTCTTAAGGTCGGCCTTGCTAAAGGTGAGCATTTGTACGATGTGGAAGGAACGACCTGAGAAGGCTGCTATGTAGTTGTCGGCAGTATAAAGGTGCGTATTAGGGTGAAGTTTTTGTAGGCCGTAGTGGGTAGCGATGCTCTTAAAAGCTCCTGCTTTCAGCACGGCAGATCCTGGCTCGTAAAGGTATTGCCCCAACTGCGTAGCATAGGGGGGCGTGGCGGTAGTCTCTTCCTCAAGGGTAAAACGAAAGTCGCGTTCTTCGCCCTCGTGGGCATAAAGCGTGGGTGTTGTGCCGCCCTGCTGTAAGGCCTCACGCGTGAGTATCAAGAGTAAGTCCTTACATTCGCCTCCTGTAGCTACTACGTGTACCTCTGCCACACACTGAAGCGAACGCACGGCTGCTGCAATGTCGAGCATGGGTGAAAGTTTTATCATTACCACGCGGGCGCGTTGTAATAAGGTGTCGCGTAGGGCACAAACGTCAGGTTGGCAGTCCTCTATAAGTACTGTCTTGCGTCCTGCCGTATCGCGTCGAGCGGGGTCGAGGAAGAGAAGACTCGCCTCGTCGTCGTTTAGCTCGTTTTGTAAGTAGTCCACCCCATCAGCGCATACCACTTGTGCTTTGGGAAGTCCCAATAATGGTAAATTGTGGCGAGCGAGGTCGCAAAGTTCGGCTTGGCGTTCTACGTAGACGTTCTTTTTAAACAATGGCGCGATAAATGAGAAGTCTACGCCCAGTCCGCCCGTGAGGTCGACCAATGTGTGGCGTTCATCAGCAGAGAGCAGTCGGCTTACCACAGTGGCCTTATAGCGTGCTGCCTCTTCGCCCGAACACTGCTCCAAGGCCAAGCGGTGGGGGTAGTGTAGTTCGTCAATAGCGGCCCAAGAGGGTACTTTCGTGCGTAATCTCATACGTCCTTCAGCTTGTTGTAAGAGAAAAGTGGCATTGGCTTCTCCACTTGAGGAGAGCCGCAGTGCTAATCTTGAAAGTGTTTCGTTCGTCTTTTTTGCCATAGGGAGGAGTTATTTACGCAAATATACGAACACGCCTGAACATTAACGTATCATCAACGAAATATTTAACGAAAAAAATGGTGGCTTATAACGTTAAGGAGTTAATTATTGAAGTTTATATATCAAGAAGAAAGTCTGTCGGTAATAAAGGATTTTTACTACCGACGAACTTGCCTGTATTTTTATCTATAAAGTTATCTTCTCTACAATACTTAAATACCGGTATTTTCTTCCAAAATCTCTTACATATTTTTACCACCGACGTTTTTCCTTTCATGTTTCATTTTTATGTTTCAACTCTTTGAAAATCAAACGTTTCAAGAGATGAAACATTGGCATTCTATGTTTCATTTTTGGTTTCAATGTTTCATTTTTTATTTACCACGTCCCTTTCCAAAAAACTCAGTGGGAGAGAAATAAAACCCCAATGGGAGCGATTTAAAACCTCAATGGGAGAGAAATCAAACCCCAATGGGAGAAACGCCACTGAAATTAAGATGAGAATTTTCAATCACATGCCCACGAGATAAAAAAGGAACCACAGCAAAACAAAAATCAAG
>ENA-UEOL01002295-UEOL01002295.1-human-gut-metagenome-genome-assembly--contig:-NODE-2295-length-10835-cov-6.712400_pt1 | contig 10835 bp, 10 predicted proteins | sample MGYA00242884_ERZ507884 | MGnify/ENA primary metagenome ERZ507884 (study PRJEB26167, sample SAMN06115417) | human gut metagenome | host: Homo sapiens | place: China:Chongqing | collected 2015-03-06... | reverse complement strand
GACTATGTATTAAAACAGAAGATGGTCGTCATATCGAATTTGGCGATTCCGAATGCCGTTTTACTATACAGAGTATCTGTAAAATTGTTTCCCTCGCAGCAGCACTGCAATACATCGGTGAAGAAAAGGTCTTTAAGAATGTGATGATGGAACCGTCCGGGGATGCGTTCAATTCAATTTTAAAGCTTGACACAGCGAGCAACCGCCCGTTCAATCCAATGATCAATGCTGGGGCCATTGAAGTTGTAAGTCTTCTGGCAGGGCGTTTCTCTTTCGAGAAGATGCTGGAATTTATCCGCACCTTATGTAATGACAATGAAATCGTTCTGGATGAATCCGTCTACCGCTCCGAAAAAGCGACCGGCGACAGGAATCGGGCGATCGGATATCTGTTAAAGAGCAAGGGCGTGTTAAAGGGGGATGTTCTCCAGACTCTGGATCTCTACTTTAAGCTTTGTTCCTTAAGTGTAAATGCCAGATCATTATCCGAATTAGGTCTTCTTCTTGCAAACGGAGGTATTTCCACCACTACCGGAAAACGCCTTCTCGACAAAAAAGTCGTCCGAACATTAAAAACCCTTATGCTGACCTGCGGCATGTACGACCGTTCCGGGGAATTTGCCGTTCGTGTGGGAATCCCATCCAAAAGCGGTGTCGGCGGCGGAATCCTGTCCTGTGTGGGAGGCCGTATGGGAATTGGAATCTATGGACCGGCACTTGACGAAAAAGGCAACAGCATCGGCGGCGGATATACACTGGAATATCTCTCTGAACATTTGAATCTTCACATCCTTGATTCCGCCGATGCAAAAGAAGCATAAAATTAAGTCTTTTAATGCGACATATACAGTTTTCATGTAACTGTTGACTGCTTCATAACCATAAGTAAAAAATGGCCCTCGACAATGGGGCAATTGAGCAAAGAAAGGAAATGACATTATGAAAAACAGCAAACCAACGATTTATGATCCGGCGTTTTTACCCAACAACATTTACAGCGGAGTTCCGTCCTGGCTGAATCTTCCGGTTCTTGAAAATGAAAGTGAACTTTCCTCCATGGATGCCGTTGTCACCGGTGTTCCGTGGGAAGGCGGATGCACGATCGGCGGATACTCTTCCTGCACAGAAGGACCGAAAGCAATCCGTTCTGTATCGATCCGCTATACCGGCTATCTTCCGGACTTTGACCTTGATGCATTCGATTACTTAAAAGTCGGTGATTTCGGCGATGTCGCATGCAGAAACGGTGATTATCCGCTTACCTTTGAAGCGATCAGAGAGAGGATCGGCCAGATTGAAGATGCCCACGCACTCCCGATCACCTTCGGTGGTGACCATGGAATCGCTTATCCGATCATCAGTGAGATTGCAAAACGTCATCCAAAGCGGGTCGGCGTTCTCCATATTGATGCCCATCTTGACAATTACTCCAACTTTGGTGATGATGAATATGCCCGCTGCTCTCCGTTCTATCAGCTTTACAATGATCCGAATATGGATTCCACAAAGATCGTTCACATCGGTATCCGCGGACCGCGTAACCATAAAGAGGAATTTGCAAATGCAAAAAAATATGGTGCAACTGTGATTCTCGCAAGAGAGATCAAAGAGAATGGCTGGAAAGAATCCATCCGAAAAGCAATTGAGATCGCCTCAAAAGATACCGATCTGATGTATATCACTGTTTGTTCCGACTGCCTTGACGCAGCGAGCATGCCGCAGGGACCGCAGGATATGTGCGGATTAACATCTTATGAATTGTGCATGATGCTTCACGAGGCCGGACTCGCAGGTGCAAAGGGCATGGATTTCGTGGAGATCTATCCAGATACTCTGAGCTACCAGACCGCCGCACACGATGCATGCTGGGCAACTCTCTATTACCTGAATGGACTTGCAGAGAGAAAGAAAAACGAGGGCGAACAGAAATAACTTCTGAAAGACGCAGCAGTTCAGCCAATCCGTGGTCGGACTGCTGCTTTTTTATAAAAAGAATCAAAAAATCAATTTTCTTACCGGTCTGTAGCAGCCGGGACTTTGTACACATGAAGGAGGAAACCACATGAAGACAATTTACGATGTACCGATCATTTTGAGAAGAGAAATTGAAGCGCTTATGGTCAAGCCATTTATCGACGCGTTTGAAAAGGAACTCGGACACGAAAAAACATATGAGATCGTAAAAAAAGTCATCTTCGACATCGCCTTTAAAGAAGGTCAGGAATATGCGGCGCTCTTCGGAAGAAATGACCTGCAGGCAATCCGTATGCAGATGGAACCCTGGTCATCGAACGGTGCCTTAAACCTTGCATGGAGTGGAGACGGAAAAAAACATCTTTGTGAAGATGTTCTGGAATGTCAGTATGTTGCCATGTATGAACGTATCGGGATGAAGGATCTCGGAGCTGTCTTATCCTGCGGACGCGATGAACCGTTTTATAAAGGCATGAATTCCAAGATCAAAATGACAAGAACAAGAACTCTGATGGAGGACGGTAAATGCTGTGATTTTGTATTTGATCTGGAGGAATAGCTGTGGACGTTCTGAAATTCGTAAAAGCGAAAAATGACTATCTCGGCAAGATCGAGGGCGGTGGACTTTCTTGAAAATTCAAATAACGAATGACATCATATTCCCCTATATCCCCCATTCCTTGCTGGGGAAATTTTCAGAATTCCATGACAGTTAAAAAGTGGGACTACTCACCGACGCTTTGCTCGCCGGACAGCAATCCCACTTTTTATTTATTGATTTCTCTGTATATGATTTTTATTATTTTTGCGAAATATCAGGCGTTCTTTTCCTTCTCTTCTCTCTCCTCGCGCTCCCGCTCCGCCTGGGACTTTCTCAGGTAGTCCGGCTTATGCTCCATGGCAGTCTCCATCTTTCCCTCCGCAAAATAGACAGCACCGAGAGCGGCCACAGATGCGGCTCTCTGGCGGTTTACATGCGCCGGGGCAAGATCATAAGGCACGGTCATCTTCTCCGCGATCTGCTTCTCATAAACAGGCACACCGTCACCTAAGAAGATCACGCGCTCGCCCATCGCGTTCAGTTTTTCGATCAGCTCACCCATATCCATCGCATCCTGATCCATCACGGTCTCAAATTTCTTCTCAAAGCGATAGATTCCCGTGTAGACCTGGTTTCTTCTCGCATCCATGATCGGACAGATCAGTCCGGATGCACCGAACAGGTTGTACGCTGTCGCGTCAAGCGTCGGAACATGGATCAGCGGCTTATTTAATGCCAGTCCAAGTCCCTTCGCCGTCGCAGACCCGATTCTGAGGCCCGTAAAGGATCCCGGACCGCCGGATACTGCGATGGCGTCGATCGTATTCAGATCGATCCCCACAAGTTTTACCATCTCATCGATCATCGGCAGCAGGGTCTGCGAATGGGTCATCTTAAAATCCACCGTATATTCCGCCATCGTGATCCCGTCCTCATAGATGGCCGCCGATGCCACCAGTGAGGAACTTTCAATTCCTAAAATCCGCATCTATTTTTCCTCCACCGTGATCTTTCTGTAATCGAAGCCCTTTTCCAGGTTCTTCTCGATGGTGACAGTCTTCACATGCTCCGGCAGGATCTCCTCGATCATGTTGGACCACTCAATAAGAGTCACGCCTTCCCCGTAAAAGCAGTCTTCATATCCGACTTCATCCATCTCGCTGATGTCACCGATCCGGTACACATCAAAATGGTACAACGGCATTCTTCCGCTGTCATACTGCTGGACGATCGTGAAGGTAGGGCTGTTTACCGGCTCCGTGATCCCGAGTCCCTCAGCAAAGCCCTTCGTAAAAACTGTTTTTCCGACGCCGAGATCGCCGTTCAGGCAGATCACTTCGCCTGGCTTTGCCTGTTCCCCAAGCATTTTTCCAAAGGCGAAGGTCTCCTCCGGTGCGTTTGTTTCTTTTATCATGCCTTTAATCCTTTCGTCTTCTTCGGCGGAAGATTCCGCTTGCAGAAATCGACAAACTCCTGTTGTCTCCCTTCAATAGACCGGAATGGCACAAGATATCCGTTTGTCGGTCCGACCTTGATAATATACATGTTCGGGATCCGAACGACTTTCCAGATCTGATCCCATTTCAATTCTCCGGTCACACCGGCCTGTTCGACCCCGATCTGCTCATCCGAAACGTCAAGATTGATCGGCGTTGAGTATCCGGTCGTTTTCGCATGCGCCTTTGCCTTCATCCAGATCATGATCGGCTGGACAAACACAAAAAGGATGATACAGCCCAAAAGCATGACTCTCTGCATCACTGCCACTGAGCTCCATGCGTATCCGAGAATCCCGATGACCAGGATCAGGAACACGAATGTAAAGATCCCGGCAAATCCCGAATACGCGCTGTACATGGAGAAATCAAAAATATCTCTCGCTGTCATTTTCACCTGAATTTTCATACCAGTTTTTCCTCTTCAAATGCCGTCCGGATCCGGTTCATACACTCCTCGATGACGCTGCGCGGGGAAGCGACGTTGATACGCTCAAATCCGCGTCCCTCCTCACCGAAGATATATCCCTCATCCAGAGCGACCTTTGCTTTCTTCTGCATCAGTTCTTCCAGTTTTTTCTCATCCCGGTCAACGTATCCGTTGAGATCAAGCCACGCGAGGTAGGTTCCCTCCGCCTTGACGAGATGAGCCTTCGGAAGATTTTTCTTTAAATATTCGTCGATATACGCGAAGTTTCCATCCAGATAGTCCTTCAGCTGCTCCATCCACTCTTCCCCTTCTGTGTAGGCCGCGATCATCGCCGTCATGCCCAGAGCGGAAGCGCCATCCATGGACAGGCTGCCATTCACATAGTCTTTCCATTTTTTCTGAAGTTCCTTATTGTGGATCACGATGTTGGAGGTCTTCATTCCGGCAAGGTTAAAGGTCTTGCTCGGTGCCGTGCAGACAACGATCCGGTCCGCATACTCCGGAGCCACATTCATGATCGGTATGAATGTCACGCCACGGCGGATCAGGTCGCAGTGGATCTCATCGCAGATGATCCATTTGTTGTACTTTTTACAGATCTCAACCGTCTTTTTAAGCTCGTCCTCCGTCCAGACACGGCCTGTCGGGTTATGCGGGCTGCACACCACGAGAACCTTGTTTGCCGGGTCCGCCATCTTCTTATCGAGATCCTCAAAGTCGATCCGGTAAGCACCGTTTTCATAGATCAGCGCGTTGTCCACCGGAACACGGCCGTTACTGTTGGCCTTATTCGTAAATGGATAGTAGATTGGGCGCTGGAGGACGATCCCGTCCCCCGGTTCCGTGAGGAGGTTGATGAGCGCTGCATAGGCAGCCACAACGCCCGGACAGAAGAACAGGTTCTCCCTGCTCTCCTCCCAGCCATAGCGCTTCTTCATCCAGCCTGTCACAGCATCCATGCACTCGTCCGCATCGTACATGGTGTATCCGAAGATCTTCCGGTCGATCCGCTCATGGAGAGCCTTTAAGATCGGTTCTGCGCAGGCAAAGTCCATATCTGCTACCCAGAGGGCAAGAGAATCCTTGTCCGCTCCCTTCGGCAGGCGCTCAACCTTCACTGCATGGGTTCCTTTACGGTCGATCACTTCATCAAAATTATACTTCATGAATGACTCCTCCATTTCTTCGGCTCGCCGGAATATTCTCCGTCTGGCCCGTGTATTCCGTCAACTAAACGTTCCTTCGTATCGATAGTTTAAAATTTATTCCTCGTCCAATATCATAGATAAGGAAATCCTCTTCTTCGCCATATCCACTCCGAGAACCTTCACCTCAACGATATCCCCAACGCTGACAGCCTCAAGCGGATGCTTGATATACTTCCTGGACATCTGGGAAATATGCACCAGACCGTCCTGATGGACACCGATATCTACGAAAGCGCCAAAATCGATGACATTTCTGACGGTTCCCTTTAAGATCATTCCCGGCTTTAAGTCCTTCATATCAAGGACATCGGTCCTTAAGATCGGCTTCTGCATCTCCTCACGCGGATCCCTCGCCGGTTTTTCCAGCTCTTTTACGATATCCTTTAAGGTCTCCTCACCGACTTCAAGCTCCTCGGAAAGTTTCTTGTAATCTGTGATCTTTTTGCTGATTCCGGCCGCGCCGCCCTTCGCGATCTCCTCCGGTTCAATCTTTGCACGCTTTAATAACTCCAGCGCTGCCTTATAAGACTCCGGATGTACGGAGGTTCCGTCAAGCGGATTATCCCCGCCTGCGATTCTCATAAATCCGGCACACTGCTCAAATGCCTTCGGGCCAAGCTTTGCGACCTTTAAGAGCTGGCGGCGGTTCGTAAACGCGCCGTTCTCCTCACGGTATGCGACGATGTTCTTCGCGATCACCTTGGAGATACCGGAAATATTCTCTAAAAGAGATGCGGACGCCGTATTTAAGTCGACACCCACCTTATTTACGCAGTCCTCAACAACGTTTCCAAGAGCCTCGCTCAGATGTTTCTGGTTCATATCATGCTGATACTGGCCGACACCGATGGACTTCGGATCGATTTTTACGAGCTCCGCAAGCGGGTCCTGGAGACGTCGTGCGATGGAGACGGCACTTCTCTGTCCCACGTCGAATTTCGGGAATTCCTCTGTGGCAAGCTTGCTGGCAGAATATACGGAAGCTCCTGCCTCATTTACGATCACGTACTGGACGTGTTCCGGGATCTCCTTGATAAACTCCGCGATGATCTGCTCGGACTCTCTGGAAGCCGTTCCATTTCCGACGGAGATCAGGGAGATATTGTATTTCTCGATGAGCTTCTTTAAGGTCTTCTTCGCGTCCTCCACCTTGTTCTGCGGTGCGGTCGGGTAAATGACCACGGTATCCAGGACTTTTCCTGTGGCGTCAACGACTGCTAACTTACAGCCGGTACGGAACGCCGGATCCCATCCCAATACCACGCGGCCTGCGATCGGAGGCTGCATGAGAAGCTGCTCTAAGTTCTTTCCGAAGATCTTGATGGCACCGTCCTCCGCCTTCTCGGTCATGAGATTTCTCACCTCACGCTCAATTGCCGGGGCAATGAGACGGTTGTAGCTGTCTGCGATCACTTCCTGTAAGACCGGAGTTGTCACCGGGTTCTCTCTTGTGATGACCATCTTATTTAAGTAGCGTAAGATCTTCTCCTCCGGAGCCGCGATCTTTACAGTCAGGATCTTTTCCTTCTCACCGCGGTTTAAGGCGAGAATCCTGTGTCCAGCGCACTTTCTTACAAGCTCCTCGTGATGATAGTACATCTCGTAAACGGACTCTGTCTTCTCGTCCTTCGCCGCGGAGACGATAGAACCTTCCTCTTTTGTCACATTGCGGATGTATGCACGGTATTTTGCCACCTCGGAGATGCGCTCTGCAAGGATATCCTTTGCGCCGTCAATGGCCTCTTTCGCGTTTGCAACGCCTTTCTCCTCGGAGACATACTGGGCAGCCAGTGTCTCCATCGGTTCTTTTGTCATCTGCAGCAGGATCGTATCAGCCAGCGGCTCCAGACCTCTCTCCTTCGCCATGCTGGCTCTTGTCTTTCTCTTCGGGCGGAACGGCAGGTATAAGTCCTCTACCGCCACCATAGTCTCGGCTTCCTCGATCTTCTTCTTTAAATCAGCCGTCAGTTTTCCCTGATCCTCGATCGATGCGAGAATCTGAGTCTTGCGGTCTTCAAGACCTCTCAGATATTTTAATCGTTCATCCAGGTTTCTTAATACCTCATCGTTTAAGGAACCGGTTACTTCCTTCCGGTATCTGGCAATAAACGGAATCGTGTTTCCCTCGTCAATGAGCTTCACAGCCGCCTCGACCTGGCTCATTTTCACTCCCAATTCCGCAGTCAGTACGCCTAAAATGTCCATGTTCTTTCTCCTTCTAGTTCTACCCCGGAAAGCATAAAGCCGCCGGAGATGTCATTCTCCATTATAATTCAATCCATGCTCTTATGCAACTTAAATGTGGACATGGACGGCGTTTCATGTTAAACTATACGATAACTGTTCCGTATTATTTTTCTTAAACATCGAGGAGCTGACCAGCCTTTTTTATCAGGGAACAGTGCTATGAGCATTTTGGCGGCAGCGCCGCAGAATTACAACAGGAGGAATTTTCATGGCAGATTACGAAGATCAGAATTCATCTGAATATAAAGATATGAACCAGGAAACACAGGCTGCAGATCAGAATCCACAGAACGGACAGCCGATCCCGCCTCAGAATAACGGACAGGATCCATACTGGCAGAATCCACAGAATGACGGACAGATCCCGCCTCAGAATAACGGACAGGATCCATACTGGCAGAATCCACAGAATGACGGACAGATCCCGCCTCAGAATCCTGGACAGAATCCATACTGGCAGAATCAGCAGAACAGCGGACAGTTCCCACCGCAGAACGGGCAGCCGCCGTATTGGCAAAATCAGTACAATAACGGACAGCCGCCCTACTGGCAGAACCAGCCGCAGCGCCCGAGACGCGAAAAGAACTCCTTCGCGACGATCTCCCTGATCAGCGGGATCTTCGCTCTCTTAACGCTCTGCTGCTTCGCCTTCCCGGTCGCTATCATCTGCGGCGTCGGGGCGGTCTGCTTCGCCATCATCTCCAAAAAAGGCCAGCCCTTCAGAGGCACCGCAGCAGCCGGAATCATCCTCGGCGTTATCGCCGTTCTTCTCGGCATCGGCGAGTTCTTCTATGTACTCACCATCACAAACTTAATGAAAGACCCGGCAAACGCCGCGGCATTCAACGAGTTCTTTGAGCAGTTCCAGCGACAGCTCGGAATAAACTAAACACGAAAGTCACAAAGACCATAGACACATTATTTATCAGATAGTGTCTATGGTCTTTTTTCGTACTATGAGTCCGCTCAACCTGGCCACCCGCCCACTGGCAAACTCGCGATTACGCGCTCTATTGCCTGCTTCGCAGGCTGTTTGCACGTTAGTAGCGCAGGGAAAGTAAATCTCTGCTTCACAGCCGCTTGTATTTCCTCTGCACTCACTAAAAGAAGACCGGCCGAACGCGCTCACACGTATTCTACCGGTCTTCAGCGATTTCGTATTAAATTAGAATTAAACGAGCTCGATCAGAACTGCCATAGCACCGTCGCCCTTACGCTGACCGATCTTGATGATTCTTGTGTAACCACCGTTACGGGAAGCGTACTTCGGAGCGATCTCGTTGAACAGCTTGTTTGTAAGATCAACTTTCTTTGTGTTTTTCTTCTTACCAGCTGCTGCTGTCGGAACCTCTGTTACGTCATAAAGAGCTTTTACCATCTGTCTTCTTGCATGAAGTCTGGACGGCATGTCCTTCTTGATTTCCTTCTCAACTTCGTCGTATACAGTAACTTTCTTACCGTCAACAACTTCTTTTACTCTCTTGCCGTCAGCGTCCTTGCGGGCAACCTTAGCTGTAACTTTAACAGTCTCGAAGTTATCTTTCTCTTTTACTGCAAGAGCGATCAGGCTCTCAACGATCTTTCTTACTTCTTTAGCTCTAGCCTCAGTTGTAACGATCTTTCCATGATATAAAAGGTTTGTAGCCTGGATTCTAAGTAATGCTTTTCTCTGACTGGAAGTTCTTCCGAGTTTTCTATAACCTGCCATGATTTAATTTCCTCCATTTGTGGAACAGCCGCCCACGCTTCTTTGGACTTACTGGGCTGCCGCCTTTTTCTCCATAATGAGTCGCTCTACGCCCCTTCTGCGCCCTTCGGACTTACCTTCCGGGTGAATGTATCACAACCAAAATTTACTGTTCGTCACTGGAATTGAGCTGTAAGCCCAGTTCTTTTAACTTTGCAAGTACTTCCTCGAGGGACTTGCGACCAAGGTTTCTAACCTTCATCATATCCTCAGAAGTGCGGCTGCAAAGCTCTTCAACGGTATTGATACCTGCTCTCTTGAGACAGTTGTAGGAACGAACGGATAACTCCAGCTCGTCGATGTTCATCTCAAGAACTTTTTCTTTCTCGTTGTTCTCCTTTTCAACCATAACCTCTGCAGTCTTTGCATTCTCAGAGAGGTCGATGAAGAGATTCAGATGCTCGCTTAAAACTTTAGCAGCAAGGCTGACTGCCTCGTCCGGATCCAGTGTTCCGTTTGTGTAGATCTCAAGTGTGAGCTTATCATAGTCTGTCTGCTGACCAACACGGGTGTTCTCAACGGACATGTTGACACGCTCAACCGGTGTGTAAATGGAATCTACTGCGAGAACTCCGATCGGAAGATCGTCGCTCTTGTTCTTATCAGCGCTTACGTAGCCACGGCCGTTCGTGATCGTAAGTTCCATGTAGAACTTGCTGTCTGCGCCGCCGCTTAAGGTTGCGATAACCTGGTCCGGATTCAGGATCTCGATATCAGCATCTGTCTGAATGTCAGAAGCGTGGATCACACCCTCACCCTCGAACTCGATGTACGCAGTCTTCGGCTCGTTTGTATCACTGTTGTTCTTAATTGCTAAGCTCTTGATGTTCATGATGATCTCAGTTACATCTTCCTTAACGCCGGAGATGGAGCTGAACTCATGAAGTACACCATCAATTTTCACCTGGCTGACAGCAGAACCCGGTAAAGAAGAAAGCATGATTCTTCTCAGGGAATTTCCCAGAGTTGTGCCGTAACCCCTCTCAAGCGGTTCTACGACAAACTTTCCGTATCTTTTATCTTCGGAAATCTCAGCAATCTCAATGTTTGGTTTCTCAAAATCGAACACAAAAAGCCCCTCCTTTTGGGTATGCTTTGACAAATGCCACGAAGCGTTCTTTTAGAACACAAAGCATCCGGCCGGAAATGGCCAGATACTTTGTAAAAACCGCTCCGGTGAATTATTTGGAGT
>ENA-UEOL01002279-UEOL01002279.1-human-gut-metagenome-genome-assembly--contig:-NODE-2279-length-10896-cov-7.793974_pt1 | contig 10896 bp, 7 predicted proteins | sample MGYA00242884_ERZ507884 | MGnify/ENA primary metagenome ERZ507884 (study PRJEB26167, sample SAMN06115417) | human gut metagenome | host: Homo sapiens | place: China:Chongqing | collected 2015-03-06... | reverse complement strand
ATTTATTTGGAGTATGGAAATGTTAGACAACCGCTTTCTGCTGGTAGGACTTTCACAGTTCCTGCGTCATTCTTCTCCATTGTGTTTTCTAAAAAGGCACTTTAAGAATAATCTATAAATGAATTATTCAACTCAAAGCAGTTGTCGTTACCCCCCCGACTTTATTAGTCGCCCGTAACATCGGATAATTGTAAATGCATTAACCGAATAGTACAATTGTTTAATGGTTAAATCAGGAAAAGGCGAGTCGTGAGATTCGCCTTTTCGCATTCATTCTCTATTGCCTTTCCGGATGCAATTCACATTCCTTTTTGTATTACCCCTGATTTCAGGGCGCAGAATGTTTCTTTTTATCCCTGCATCTCCTTCACCTCCTTCTCCCATCCTCCTGTTCATTGGCTTTCCCGGTGAAACCGCTTTCCACCCTCATCGCCCCGTCTTTGCATCGCGCGACACACCGTAGTACCCCGGCATGGCCCGGTAGATGGGTTGCGTGGGTTTCCCCACATTCTTCAGCTTTCCTTCTTGCTGCAACCGTTTCAGGTGGACGTTCGCGGTGGTGCGTGCCATGCCGCACAGCGCTTGGAAGTCGCTGCGAATCAGCACGTCGTGGTCGGAAAAGTATTCTTTCAGCTTCATGTCTATCTCCACTTCCGAAAGCTTCAGGGAGTGGCGGGTGTATTTGCTGCGGATGGCACTGACTCCCGTCATCGCTTGTTTCAGCCTGACGTCGGGACGGAAACTGATGCTCTTCAGCCGGAGTTTCAGGTGCTTGTTCGGGGTGCTGCGGGTCACTTTCTGTGTGGCTTCCAGGGTGGGGGCAAAGTAGCCTAGCCCTTCGATGTGCACCTCGTGGCCGTCGCGCAGTTCTTCGCCGCAGATTTGCGTCAGGCAGTCTATCGCGTTCATCACGTCACCCACCGTGAGCGAGCTGCGGGCATGCACGCGGTTGTAGAGCTGCCGCATGGTTACTTTCCCGTTGAGCAACGGGCGGGGATGGAGGCCTCTCTCTTCCGGGGCTTCCTCATTGGTGCCCGGATTCTCGTACCAGTCATATAGTATTGCCATATCAATAGGTTTTAGTGCGTTCAACGTATTTGTTTCTTCCCTCGGAAGTGTCTTCCTGTAAGTGAACGACTCCGGTCGGCCGAACGAACGACCCAGGCCGTTCGATTGAACAACCTTGGTCGGTCGATTGAACGACCCGGGTCGTTCACTTGTAAGGAACCGTGCAAATATACTGAAAATAAAGGGTTCCGCAGCATAAATAGGTATGTTTGTCAGCAGGAATGATTTTTGAAGAATAATCGGAGAATGGCTTGCAAAACGCCCTCGGCAGGCAGTAACTTTGGCGAAGAGGCGAGAGGAAAGAAAGGGTGATGCCCTTCCCCGGAACCGCCAAACAATCATTTTAATAAAAATACTTATGAAGAAAAAACTGATGACTTTGCAGCAGCACCGACTCTTGAAGGAGGCGGGCCGGCTGATTGCCTTTTCGGAAAGGCTGAAACACGCACAAAAAGAAACGACCGGCCGAAACCGGGAGGAGCGGGAAGAGAAGTGCCGCCGGAGCGCGAAAGCCGCAAGCGCCGTGACTGCGCTGAGCGGCGACATCGAGGAGTTCCTCGCTTCGCGCTACGACTTTCGCTACAACCTGCTGACGGCCGAAACCGAGTTCCGCCCCGCCGGACAACGCTCTGCCGCCTTCACCCCCGTGGGCAAGCGCGAACTGAACACTTTCTGCATCGAAGCCCATGCCGAAGGCATACCTTGCTGGGACAAGGACCTGAGCCGGTACGTCTATTCCACCTACATCCCTGCCTACCACCCCTTCCAGCTCTATATGGACGAACTGCCCGACTGGGACGGCAAGGACCGGCTGACTGCGCTTGCCTGCCGCGTCTCTTCCCGGCCCCACTGGGTGCGGGGATTCCATACCTGGATGCTGGGACTTGCCTCGCAATGGATGGGCGTGTCCGGGCTGCATGCCAACAGCGTGGCTCCCGTGCTTGTCAGCCGCGAGCAGGGACGACGGAAATCCAGCTTCTGCCGCGCCTTGATGCCCGACGTGCTGGCACGCTACTACACCGACAACCTGAAGCTGACCTCGCAGGGACAAGCCGAAAGGATGCTGGCGGAAATGGGGATGCTCAACATGGACGAGTTCGACAAGTATGCCGAAAGCAAGATGCCGCTGCTGAAAAACCTGATGCAGATGTCGGTGCTCAACATCCGCAAGGCCTATCAGCAGAACTTCGGGCAACTGCCCCGCATCGCCTCGTTCATCGGCACCAGCAACCGCTTCGACCTGCTGACCGATCCCACGGGGAGCCGGCGTTTCCTCTGCATCGAGGTGAAGCACGACATCGACTGCACCGGCATAGAGCACGACCGGATTTTCGCCCAACTGAAAGCGGAACTCATTGCCGGGCGGCGCAGCTGGTTCACCAAGTCGGAGGAGGAGGAACTGCAACGGCACAACGAGGCTTTCTATCGTGTCAGCCTTGCCGAGGAGGCGGTTCGCAGCTTGTTCCGTGCCCCGCTTCCGGCGGAGAAGAGCATCGACCTGACTGCCGCCGACATCTTTGACGAGTTGCAAAAAACGCATCCCGCCCTGATGCGTGGCAGCAATCCCGTGCAGTTCGGCTCGGTGCTGTTGCGGGCGGGACTGAAACGCCGGCATACGAAGTACGGCAACGTATACGAGGTGGTGAGAAGGAAAAAAGAAGTTTCACCGGAAAGGGTTGAACGATAGGGAAATAATGCGAAAGGTGAAGGGGTGAAGGAAGAGAAAGCCGGTTTATAGTCTCATTACGGATTGACATAGATTCCTATTAATTCAGGTTGTAGATGCCGATGGGATAAATATTTTCGCTCATAATAACTGTATATTTTATAGATTTCTATAAAAGTAACTTTTTTATAAGAACAAAACAAGCGAAAGTTGCGATTTTCACTACTCCTTGTCAGATAAAAAACTTATCTTTGCGATTGAAACAATCTCTTGTTAATGATATGAAATACACATCATATTCTTATCCTTCAGGCAGGGCGGAAGTGGCTGCATTTGTTGTGACCGGCGGAGTGACGGAATACCATGTGATGATACATGCCACTGACCCGAAACAGACCTATCGTGAACAGATGAATGTCGTGTTGGATGCGTATGCCGCTTTACTGAAAAAAGAACTGTCCGGAGCCGTGGCGGTTTTTAAAAGATACTTCCTGAGTGATGCCGCCAACCAAGCGGAACTGTTGCTTGCCGCTACGGCGGAAAGCTCCGATTGCGCGCTGTCTGTGGTGGAACAGCCTCCGCTGGATGGTACCAAGATTGCTTTGTGGGCCTATCTGCAGACCGATGTGCAGACACGAGTGCTGCCGAACGGACTGTATGAAGTGAAACACGGTGTTTACCGCCAGCTCTGGATGGGAGGCAGCTTCAACCGTGCCGCCAATTCGGAATACCAGATGCGTCTTTTGCTCAACGACTATGCCATGCAACTGATGGAGGAAGGGTGTACTCTGGCCGACAATTGCCTGCGTACCTGGATATTTGTGCAGAATGTGGATTGCAATTATGCCGGTGTAGTCAAGGCACGTAATGAGATGTTCGTCACCCAGAACCTGACGGAGAACACGCACTATATTGCCAGTACCGGTATCGGTGGGCGTCATGCCGACCCGAAGGCATTGGTGATGCTTGACGCTTTTGCCGTAGCGGGATTAAAGCCCGGACAAATCAAATATCTCTATGCCCGCACACACTTGAATCCCACTTATGAGTATGGAGTCAGTTTCGAACGGGGAACGGCGGTGGATTACGACGACCGCCGGCAAGTACTCATTTCCGGTACGGCGAGTATCAACAACCGGGGGGAAGTGCTGTATGCCGGAGATGTACGTCGTCAGACAGAACGGATGTGGGAGAATGTGGAAGCTCTGCTGAAGGAGGCTGACTGCGGCTTTGGAGATGTGGGGCATATCATTGTCTATCTGCGTGATATTGCGGACTATGCTGTAGTGAAAGAGATGTTTGACAAGCGTTTTCCCGATATTCCGAGAGTTGTCACGTTGGCTCCCGTCTGTCGTCCGGGGTGGCTGGTGGAAATGGAGTGTATGGCGGTGAAGAAAATCTCTGATTAAAAATATTATCTTTGGTTAATTGAATATTAGGCTGACAGTTGGTAAACGCCTACCTTTGTTGAAATTCTAATGTATAAGGATGAAAACACGTATCTTGTTTTTCTGTATCAGTTGCCTTCTTTGGGCAAGTTGTGAAAATTCCAGACAGAATTATGTGATTGAAGGAACGTTGCCGTCGGTGAAATACGACGGGGAATGGATATACCTCGTGCCGATGGAGAATGCGCCGGGGCGGGTGGATTCTGTAAAGATAACCAATGCCTCTTTTTCTTTTTCCGGACAAGGGGAGGAGATGAGGGTGTTGCGTCTGCGCCATCTGCTGCGTATCTACATCCAGGAACTGCTGGTGGTGACGGAGCCGGGAACCATACATGTGAAGGCCGACTCTGTCGGCTCGGTAACGGGCACTCCACAAAATGATGCCCTTCAGAAATGGAAAGAGGGGAGGGAAAAGATGCAAGAGGCTTACCATTTCATCCGGACGGGACTACGGAATGCCACCGGAAAAGATTCACTGCATCTGACACAGATACGTGACAGTCTGAGGATGCAGGAGCAGGAAACGAACTTTCTTTTCCTGAAAGAGCAGGGAAACAATACGTTGGGAACATTCATGCGGAAGATGGTGCGTGGCTCCTTGACGGAAGAACAACAAAAACTGTTGGATGAAAGCTTGCAGAAGGAAATACATTGAATGGGGAGCGACAGGAATCGGCGCTTTGGCGTTGTTCCTTTTTTTCTTCCGGATATTGCCCTATCATCTGTTCCATCGGGAGCAGACACAACTCTTTTTGCTTGCCACCGAACCATTGGCCGGGTATCTGCGGCATCCGGCGGCTCTGGCACGTCTGTCAGGAGATTTCCTCACTCAATTCTTTTATTACGAAGGGGGTGGTCCGGCCATAATGGCTGTCGTGCTGTTGCTTTGGGGAGTGGTGGTGTTTCGTTTGTTGGTTCCGTACATGGGACGTTGGGCGTGGGTTCCTACGGTGTTGGCGGTGGCTTGGGAGGCAGGAAGGCAATGCGGATTGAGTTATCCGCTTTCCGGCACAATCGCTTTAACCGGTATCGGAGGTGTTTTGTTGTTGTGTCGTAGCTGCATGCGACGTTCGTGGAAGTCGGGCTTACCGGTAAGCATATTGGCGGTATTGTCCGGCTATTGGCTGTTTGGCTGTGGCGATTGGTCGTCACGATGGTACAATATGCCCGATTTAGGGCGGGAATATCTTTTGGCGTTGGATTCGGAAATGTATTTCGGCCGTTCGGAAAAAGTACGGAAACTGTTGGTGGAGGGTGAATACCGCTCTCCGTTCACTGCCTATTATTATAATTTGCTGAATGCACAGCAGAACCGGCTTCCCGACCGGCTGATGGATGGTTATCAACCGGCTTCGCAAGGGCTGTTTCTGCCCGTGGCTCCCCATTCTACCTACCTCACTATTTATGCAGCCAATGAAGTCTGGTTTGCGTTGGGAGATATGACGATGGCTGAACATGCTGCCATTCTGGGAATGATTTTTTCTCCGCATCATACCGGAGCAAGAGCTGTCAAGCGTTTGGCGGAAATCAACCTGGTGAACGGTGATGAGGCGGCGGCTATGAAATATCTTCGTCTCCTGCAAAAGACAATGTGTTACCGTGATTGGGCAGAACGACGTATTCCCGGAAAACAGACGGCCGAAGTCTGCCAATGGCTGGAACGGAAGCGGTTGTTGTTGCCTGCAACGGATACTTTGCGTTCTTCTGCCGACATTCCGCTTTCACTTCGTCATCTGTTACGTAATAATCCTGATAATACGTTGGCATGCGATTACCTTCTCTGCTTTGATTTGCTGAATAAGGATATTGGGGCTTTCGCCGGAGATTATCGGGAGTTTGCTGCAAAGAAGTTTCCTTCCAGATTGTATGCCGAAGGTTTACTTATCTATCTTGCCGGGAAAAAGGCTTCGTTGGATGAAGTGGAAAAATGGAATATACCGCCTCAAGTATTAGATGAATTTGGCGATTATACCCGACTGTACGAGGCGAATGGTGGTAATGGTGCCCCTTTGCAAGCCAAATACGGAAAAACATATTGGTTTTATTTCCACTATGCTACGATGAAAAAGGGGAAGTGATTTATGATGAACATAGATATGAAATATATACAAGTTGTTGTGGGGCTGTTACTGTGCTACTGCCTATATGCTTGCAGTCCCCGTCCGGAGTCTGTACAGCCTGCAGACCGGTTATTGGTGCTCTATCCGGAATATCAGGATGTAACCATTCCCTACAATGTGGCTCCTTTGAATTTCCTTGTGCGGAATGAAGGGGTGGATGCGGTATGCGTGAGTGTAAAGGGAGCATCGGACAGCTTGGAGATAAATGCGCGCGGGAACAAGGCGATATTCCCCTTGAAAGCTTGGCGTGCATTGCTTGAAGCGGAGAAGGAACATACTTTGGAAGTAGTTGTTACTGCCCGTACCGACGGCCGCTGGCTGCGCTATCCTTCCTTTGCATGGCAGGTAGTGGCGGACAAGCTTGACGCCTATGTCAGTTACCGTCTGATAGAGCCCGGTTATGAGGTATGGAATGCCTTGCAGATACGTGAACGTTGTATTGAGAATTTCGAAGAGCGTATTTTGGCGGATAACAGTCAGACAGACGGCAAGTGCATGAACTGTCATGTGCACGGAGGAAATAGTGGCAACTTTTCGATGTTCCATCTTCGGGGTGAGGGAGGGGGGACTGTCCTGAACCGTGACGGCAAGCTCCGTAAGCTTGCCTTGAAGAATGAACAGATGATATCTGCGGCTGTCTACGGGGATTTCCATCCTGACGGGCGGTATGGTGTGTTCTCGTCTAATGTGATTATTCCCATGTTCCATACGGAAAGTAACCGCCGTCTGGAAGTTTACGATACCGTCTCCGATTTGGCTGTCGCCGATTTTGACGGAAACCGGATGATTCTATCTCCGCTTACGGCGGATTCCACCGTATTAGAAACTTTTCCCACATTCTCTGCCGATGGGAAATGGATATATTACTGCTCAGCTCCGACTGTGCCATTGCCGGACAGCGTACAGCAATTACGCTATTCGCTTTGCCGCATTGCGTTCGATGCCAATCACGGCGCATGGGGTGACCGCGTGGATACCCTTTGGAATGCCCGGCTGGAGAAAGGCTCCGTGTGTCATCCGAAAGCCTCACCGGACGGACGCTACCTGCTTTATACCGTTGCTGATTATGGAACATTCCCCATTTGGCACCGGGAGACGGAATTGCAGCTGATGGATTTGCAGACGGGCGCCATCGACTCCCTGCCAATGGTCAACTCCAGCCGTTCGGACACTTATCACAGTTGGTCGTCAGGCAGCCGTTGGTTTGCCTTTGCCAGCAAGCGGGGTGACGGGCAGTACGGGCGGGTTTATTTTGCCTATCTGGATGCTGAAGGGAAGGCGCATAAGCCTTTTGTGCTACCCCAGTCGGACCCTGAAAAAGACGATTTGACATTGAAATCCTACAATATTCCCGATTTGTCGGCTACTCCCGTTCCTTTTGATGCTTCTTCCATCAAGCGGATAAACCGGCAACTGAAGGCTGAGGAATTCAAATGACAAGACATACAGAGAGTACCAAATTGTAAATAATAAATTGTAAATAGTAAATGTTCTTATTTCTGAAAAAGACTTGGAAGATAGGGTTGTCGATACTTTTTGGCGTAGCGGTGCTTCTCTTTTGGGGAAGCGTATATCCGGCCCATATTTCCTATCAGGAGCAGTTCCAGCTTTTCTTGTTCGATGCCGACTACTGGTGGGAACGGATAGTGGTTCCCGGTGGGTTGGCCGATTATATCGCTGAGTATCTGACGCAGTTCTATTATCACGTGTGGGCGGGAGCTTGTATTCTGGCTTTTTTGTACGTGTTGTTGCAACGGTTGGTTTGGAAACTGGCGAAGGAGCAGGGTGCGGCTGATGTGTATTATCCGCTGAGTTTTCTGCCCATCATTGTCTTGTGGCATTTCATGGGTGATGAAAATGCGATGCTGTCATTGGTGGTGGCTCTGCTGTTAGCATTGTCTGCATCCTGCTGGTATGCGGATTTGAAAGGGAAGTGGCAGCGTGTGGCATACATTCTGATAGTCCTTCCGCTGCTTTACTGGACAGCGGGTGCGGCACACTTCATCTTTATGGGCTGGGTGATTGTACGCGAGTTCCGGTTGAATCTTAAAGGTAAGAATTTCTGGGGTGGTGTCGGAGTGTTCTGGGGTGTAGGATTGTGGGGTATCGGTTGTCCGCTATTGGCAAGCATGTGGGTACAATTCCCCATTTACCGTCTGATGGGTGGTATAGGATATTACCGTTTCCCGGCAGTGATTCCCTGGATAGAGATAGGGCTTGCCGTATTACTGGTTGTTCTCCCCTTCCTGCTGTCCGCTTTGCCCGCTTTGAAGAAGAAGCCGGTATTTTATGGAGTTCTGCAAGTGGTGGCGGTAACATTGTTCGGCTATTACTACGTGGCGGCCGGTTGCGATATGGATAAAGAGGAAGCGATGGAGTATGACCAGCTGGTACGTAATAAACAATGGCAGGAGATTATAGAAAAGGCAGAAGAGAAGTCACCGGTTTCACCTTTCGGCGTGACCTGCCTGAATCTTGCTTTGGGAAAGACGGGACAGATGGGCGACCGTATGTTCGAGTTTTACCAGAACGGGACGGAAGGGCTGCTGCCGGAGTTTCAGCGTGATTTTACTTCTCCGTTGCCCACCAGTGAGGCATACTATCATTTGGGTATGGTCAATACGGCACAGCGTTTCACTTTTGAGGCGATGGAGGCCATACCTAACTTCAACAAGAGTGGCCGTTGCTTCAAGCGTCTGGCAGAGACGAACCTGATAAACGGGCAATACGAAGTGGCAGCCAAGTACCTGCGTTTGTTGAGGAAGACAATCTTCTACAGGGATTGGGCAGAGGATGCCATGACCTATCTGTATAATGAGGAAAAAATCAATGCCCACAAGGAGTGGGGTTGGTTAAGGCAGATACGCTATACGGAAGACTTCTTGTTCAGCAGCCAGGAAACGGACATCATGCTGGGGCTGCTTTACCAGCACAACCACCGGAACCGGATGGCATTTGAGTATATGCTGGCCTATGTCCTGCAGCAACGTGATTTGGAACGTTTCATGAAGTACTATCCGCTGGGTAAGCATGCCGGCTACGACCATATTCCCCGCAGCTATCAAGAGGCGTTGATATATGTATGGACACAGACGCACAAGAACTTCCAGGGTATGCCGTGGAGCATTTCGCCCCAAGTGGTGCGGGATGTAACGGAATTTGCGCGGATATATACCTCGCAGCAGAATGCCCGGCAGATGTTGGAGGCGCGTTTCGGCAGTACATACTGGAATTATTTGCTACTAAGAAAGTAAAATGAAAAAGATGAAGAATATAGCTGTTTGCATAATGGCTGCATGGTGGTTTGCCGCTTGCGGCAATCCGGTGACTTCCCCGGAAAGGGTGGATGAATGGCCGGATATCTATCCCGACTATATCGGTGTGACTATTCCTGCAACCATTGCTCCTATGAATTTCAATTGTATTGGTGGAGCGTACGAACGTGTGGATGTGACCGTGACCGGAGGAAAGTCCGGAGAGATGCACGTAAATGATAAAATAGTATCATTTCCGCAAGATGCATGGCAAGAGCTTTTGGAGGAGAACAAGGGTGATAGCCTTCTGTTTACGGTATGTATCCGGAAAGACGGCGAGTGGAAACAGTACCGCTCTTTTCCCATGTATGTCAGTCCGTATCCTATAGATTATGGGGTGGTATACCGCAAGCTGGCTCCCGGATATGAAGTTTATAGCAAGATGGGCATTTATGAGCGTGACCTTGCTTCGTTCGAGGAGCGTCCCTTGCTGGAGAATACCATGGTGCCGGGCATGTGCCTGAATTGTCATGCTTTCAACAAAACAAATCCGGACCATCTGAGCCTGCATATCCGTGGAAAGAACGGAGGGACCTTGATGCAGATAGACGGGAAGCGCGAAATGCTGGATACGAAAACGGATTCCACTCTCTCTGCGGGGGTGTACCCTTATTGGCATCCAAACGGCAAATATATTGCCTATTCTGTCAACAATACGCGCCAGTCTTTCCATGCGGTGAAGGATGAGCGTGTGGAAGTGCTCGACTTGGAATCGGATGTACTGGTCTATCATCCCGAGACACATGAATTACTGCTCTCTCCCTTGCTTCAGAAGAAGGAAGTCTTCGAAACCTTTCCAGTATTTTCACCGGACGGACGCAAACTGTATTTCTGTACTGCGGAGGCCAAGCCGATACCGGCGGAATATAAGGAAATACGTTATAGCTTGTGTAGTATAGATTTCAATCCGGAAGACGGGACATTTGGCGAAAAGATAGATACGCTGGTCAATGCGGCAGCTATGAAGAAAAGCATCTCCTTCCCGAGGCCCTCGTACGATGGCGAGTATATCATGTTTACTTTGTCGGATTACGGGAATTTCTCAATTTGGCATAAAGAAGCCGATTTATGGCTGTTGGATTTGAAGGATGGCGGTATGCGTCCCATAAAGGAGGTGAACAGCGATGATACGGAAAGTTTCCATAACTGGAGCAGCAACTCCCGATGGTTTGTGTTCAGTAGCCGCAGGGGAGATGGGCTTTATACCCGTCTGTATCTGGCAAGTATGGATGAGAATGGGGTGGTGGGCAAGCCTTTCCTGCTTCCTCAGGAAAATCCTT
>ENA-UEOL01002270-UEOL01002270.1-human-gut-metagenome-genome-assembly--contig:-NODE-2270-length-10927-cov-8.020645_pt1 | contig 10927 bp, 10 predicted proteins | sample MGYA00242884_ERZ507884 | MGnify/ENA primary metagenome ERZ507884 (study PRJEB26167, sample SAMN06115417) | human gut metagenome | host: Homo sapiens | place: China:Chongqing | collected 2015-03-06... | reverse complement strand
AGTAGTTAAGCCCTTATACGTCGAAAGTACTTGGCTGGAAGCGGCCTGGGAGGATAGATAGCTGCCGGTTAGAAAAACAGCTCATGCGATGCATGAGCTGTTTTTTTATGTGTAGATACTTAAATTTGCACTTTTTCTCTGGATAGTATATAATATCTAAAAAATTTCTCAAAACCGGGCGAAATTTTAAGCGTGCAACGTAACTATAGGTGAATATAATTTATGGAAGCGTATTTCAATAGTGAAGTATGCATTTCTGGTGTGTTAGTTACGAGGTGACAAGTATGACTTACGAAGAAATGAAATCTAGCGGCAGTAATATGGAAATTGTTCCTTGCAAAAGAATGCAGTGCAAAGGAGCTGTTCCACGTGTGCTTAACATCAATTCCTATATGAATGTATATGAGTTTGAAGAGCAGGTTATGAAGTATATGTGTAATATGCGTCCAGTTATGGATGAATTCATCTGCGTAGACTTTGCTGGCATTGAGGACAGACCTGTGGACTTTATTCAAAGTCTGGTGGAAGGCTATATCCGCTACGATAGCGTGCGTATCAAGAAAAACTATCGTGTTGAGTATGGCAAATTGGATAAAACTGGTAAAAATCATATCTACGTGCTCGAAGCACCTCATGGGGTGTGTGACTACGATATGGCAGTCTTTGTCTTCGATATGGTGTGTATTGAAGGCAAGGCTCCGTCAGACTGGCATTGGAAAGAGATAACTGAGAAAGTGTTTGCTAAGAAAGAGGAAAGTACAGAAGTCATGTATGTTGAAGGGATTGACTGGAAGGAAGCAGCTTTGCTTAAAAGAAAGATGCGCCGTGTGTTAGGTGCTATTATTGGCGATATCGTTGGTTCTGTATATGAATTCAATGAAATAAAAACGAAAGATTTTCCATTATTCTCCGAGCGTTGCTGCCCAACTGATGATAGCATCATGACGTTGGCTATTGCGAGTGCTTTGGTAGAATGTGAGAAAGATTACAGCAAACTTGCTGATGAAACCATAAAACAAATGCAGCTTTGGGGAATGAAATATCCTAAAGCAGGTTATGGTAGTATGTTTTCTGATTGGCTCTGCTCGAATAATCCCCAACCGTATAATAGTTTTGGTAATGGCTCGGCGATGCGCGTTAGTCCTGTAGTATATTTTGCTAAATCTTTGGAAGAAGTAAAAGAGCTCTCTAGGATAGTTACCAGCGTAACGCATAATCATCCGGAAGGTATAAAAGGTGCTGAAGCTACTGCAGTTGCAGCCTATATGGCTTTGCACGAAAGCAAAAAAGAAGAAATTTTTGCTGTGATAAATGCTGAGTACTATCCGATGAATTTTACGTTAGACGAGATACGAGCTGACTACGAATTCAATGAAACGTGTCAGGAAACTGTACCGCAGGCATTAAAAGCATTCTTTGAGGCGACAAGTTTTGAAGATGCGATCAGAAATGCCATATCTATAGGAGGTGATAGTGATACAATTGCTGCTATTACAGGCGCGGTTGCAGGTGCTTATTATGGTGTACCGTTACATATTGAGCATAAAGCCTTAAAATATCTTGATAAATTGCAGGTAAGTGCTTATTATCGCTTTGTGAAATATCTATGCGGAGATGCAGAATGGTTTGAAGAATCTTAAGATGGGCATACTGACAATGACAAGCCTTTGGTTGTTCTTTCGTATGTATTAGGGATGGGAGATGATTGATTTTGACTATTTGGAGATTACATGTTAATACTAGTGGTGGTAACTGCGCTGATATTTGCCTTGATAATAATGTGATGGCTATGGGTTGGTCTATCACTGATAGGCACATTAAAAATTTTACCGAAGCTAGGAAAAAGAAAATTTGTGAACAACGTGTAAATATAAATTCTTATGAAGATTATGAGAAGCTGATTAAGAAGTGGAAGGTTTATGATGGTAAATCGTATGTTCCTGCTACTGTGCGTAAGTTATACTGGGAAGTCAAGCCTGATGATTTAGTGTGGATTCGCTATAAAGGCATTTATTATCTTGGTAGAGTTGGAGACACAAGTCAATGGGTCTATAAGATCAATCAGGATAATTTACAAAAAGATCAGGATAATTTACAAAAAGATGCAGCTATTCAACGAACAGATATCGAATGGTTGGAAGTTGGTGATGAATCTACAGTACCTGGGTTTGTAGCAACGGCATTTATTAAAGGAAGAACTTTGCAACGCATAAATTCTGAAGCAGTGCAAATATTTTCTCAACACTACTATAATACTAAAATAGGCAAAGAGCATTATCAAGGATTGACTATTGAAGCTAATCCAGAGGAATTTTATGATTTGCTTTCTCCAACTGATTGCGAAGATTTGGTGTGTGCGTACTTGTCCTATAAATATAAATATATAGTGATTCCGTCAACCGATAAGAAATCTACAGAACTTTATGAATGTATTTTGCTTGATCCTAAAGATAGAAGTCACGTATATATTCAAGTTAAAAAAGGTAATGTAGATATTGATGCAAACGACTTTAGGCATTTGCAAGGCAAGGTTTTCTTATTTACGAGCGAAGGAACAGTAAAAAATCTTGATTCCAATAATGAAAATATAGAATGTATATCGCCAGAAAAATTGTTCAAGTTTGCTATGTCTGATGCAGCAACAAATATTGTTTCTGATAGCATTAGCTATTGGACAGAATATATGCGGAAGGCATTGAAATGAAATCTCTTCTCCTCACAGCCTTCGACCCCTTCGCTCATTACACAATGAATCCATCGTGGGAAGTCGTACAGGCTTTACCTGAAACTATAAATAACTATAATATTCATAAGCTGCGCGTGCCTAACATCTTTGGCCTTGCGCCGCGCCTGCTGCTCGAGGAGGCACAGAGCGTGCAGCCTGACGTCATTCTTATGACGGGCATGAACAGCGGTACGACGAAAATAGATATCAATCTTGCGGCATTAAACATCAAGGATGCGCTTATCGAGGATAATATGGGACGTAAGCCGTGGAATGAGCCAATTCTTGCTGACGCCCCCGCCGCCTACTTTGCTACAATTCCTGTACATGAAATAGTCCGCTCTTTACGTGCGCAGAAGTTGCCCGTGCAGCTGGAGTTCGCTTCCGGCGGTTATGTCTGCAATGAAATTTTTTACCGTGCTGCCCATGCCTACGTCGGTACGACAACGAAGGTTGGCTTTGTACATGTACCGTTGCTGCCGGAAATGGTGATGGATGAAAATATGGCCTTACCATTAGAAAAAACTACGAAAGTTTTGCAGGCAATCATCAAAGAATTATAATTTACCGGATAGCTATCATGGCTATCCGGATTTTGTATATCCGAGCATAAATTTGCATGGTTAAATGCTATTATTTTTCTATGCAAGGCGCTATAATATTAGAAGCAAAGCATATGGGCAGGTGATATGATGTACTTTCAATACGGCGAAACAGAAATAAATTATCTTAAGCGCAAGGATAAGAAACTGGCTTGGGCTATAGAGCAAATCGGTCATATTGAGCGCAAGCTGGACGCTAATCTTTTTGCTGCTGTTGTACGTCACATTGTCGGGCAGCAGATATCATCTAAGGCGCAGGCAACTGTTTGGGCGCGTTTGGAGGCAAGGCTGAAAGTTGTTACACCTTTTACGGTTTATGCTGCGTCGGCTGAGGAGCTGCAGGCCTTGGGCATGAGCCTGCGTAAGGCAGAATATATCAAGGATTTTGCGGATAAACTTATTAGCGGCGAGTTTGATTTGCAGGCCGTAGAGCAGATGAGTGACGCAGAGGCAATTACAGCTCTGAGCAGCCTGAAGGGTATCGGTAAATGGACGGCAGAAATGATATTGCTGTTCTGCCTGCAGCGACAGGATATTTTAAGCTATGACGACCTGGCGATTCAGCGAGGTTTGCGGATGCTTTATCATCACCGTAAAATAACCCGCGAGCTGTTTAATAAATATCAAAAGCGTTACAGTCCCTACGGCAGCACGGCAGCCATCTACCTTTGGGCGATTGCCGGCGGTGCAATAGAGGGTATGAAGGATTATGCGCCTGCGAAAAAACGTTAAATTATAAGGGTTCTATTCCCCTTAGTGCTACCACGCAAAATAAAGGAGGTTGAAGATGTTGTACTATAAAAAGATTTCCTCGCCTTTAGGCGAAATAACTTTACGCAGTGATGGTGAAAGTTTAACCGGTCTATGGTTTGCAGACGATAAGCATTATGGCGATAAAGATATTCAAGATGCGCAAAATGCGGAGCTGCCTGTTTTTGCACTTGCCGAAAAGTGGCTGGCGGAATATTTCGCAGGCTGCGAGCCGAAGGTAAATGTACCTTTGCAATTTACCGGCAGTGATTTTCAGGAAAGTGTCTGGAAGATATTGCAAAACATCCCTTATGGCAGCCTCATTACTTACGGCGATATTGCGTGCGAAATTGCAGCGCAGCGTGGTCTTGCACGTATGTCGGCGCAGGCTGTAGGCGGTGCAGTGGGGCGTAATCCGTTGTGCATTATTATTCCGTGTCATCGCGTAATAGGCGCTGATGGCAGCCTTACCGGCTATGGCGGCGGTATGTGGCGCAAGGTGCGTTTGTTAGAGATAGAAAAGGCAGATATGAGTAAATTAACTGTACCGACAAAGGGCACAGCGGTATAAAGGAGTTTTTATATGAATAAAATGTATTATCCTGTTGTCGCATTGGCATTAGGACATCTTGTTACAGATATGCAGGCCGGCGCGCTGCCTATCGTTTTACCGCAGCTGAAGGAGCTGTTTTCCCTAAGCTATTCACAGTTGGCGGCGATTGTGCTGCTGCAAAATATTATGTCATCCGTTATTCAGCCGGCCTTCGGCTATCTTACCGACAGGCGCTCGCTGCCGCGCTTTCTGCCGCTTTGCGCAGCGCTGGCAGGTGCAGGCTTTGCCTTTGTAGGCTGGGTTTCCAGCTATACGCTGCTTTTATGCACGGTCATCTTCATCAGCCTGGCGAGTGCAACATACCATCCGCAGGCTTCTAAAACAGTAAATTTTTTGAGTGATGATACAAATCGCACGAAGAATATGGGCTTATTTTCTATCGGTGGTAACGCCGGTATGGCGGTGGGCTCTATCTTCATGACCTTCCTTTTAGGCCTGGCCGGCGGCATTCATAACACCATGTATTTTGCTGTCCCCGGCTTGCTTGTCTTTTTACTGATGGCTAAGGCGATGCCTGATTATATCCGTGTCAACAAGGAGCATGAGGTACAGCAGGCTAAGAAGGCTGCAGACGGTACAAGCGAAAAAATGTCATATTTTGCGCTTTTCCTGATTTTGTTCTATATCTTTATGCGTTCTTCTATTCACAGCGGTATTTCAACGTATCTGCCGTTGTATTTTATGAAGTTCCGCGGCTTTGAGGCAGTTTTCTCCAGCAGTCTGGTGTCCGGCTTCCTTTTAGGCGGTGTGGCAGGTACCTATGTCGGTTCTATTTTGAGCGACAGGCTGGGAGCACGCAAAATTCTTTTAGGCTCTATTACGCTGAGCATTCCGGCGATTTACTGTATTACGATAGCTACGACTAAGCTTTTTGCTATGGCTTCTGTTGTTATTGCCGGCTTTTGCATCATCGGTTCCTTTGCAACTACGATTATCATTGCACAGTGCATGATGCCTAATAATGTTGGTATGGCGTCCGGTCTGACAATCGGCTTCAGTGTTGGCTTAGGCGGTTTTGGCGTAACAATTCTCGGCGCGCTGGCCGATAAGTTCGGCCTGCCGATGGTTATGCAGCTTTTGGTGTGGTTGCCGATTGTAGCGGCGATTACAGCTATTTGGATTCCGATACCGAAAAAATTACAAAAATAAGATAACATATGCTGAAAAAATGGTCCTCGGAACTTTTCGTTTATCTTAGCTAAATCATATAATAAATTTTTACAGAGGGGTATTTTCTTATGGATAATAATTATAGACTTGGTATTATTTATGGTCTGGGGGCCTATCTTTTATGGGGCGTGCTGCCGATATACTGGAAGCTGCTGCAGCATGTTGAGGCGATGGAAATTTTGGCGAGCCGTTTTTTATGGTCAGCCGTTTTCGTCTTTCTTTTATTATTGGTAACAGGCAAGCTGAACATCTTCATGCAGGAAACCAAGGCAATTTTCAGCACAAAAAAGACTGCCTGCTGCATGGTGTTGGCAGCAATTATGATCAGCTTCAACTGGGGTATTTTTATTTGGGCGGTAGAAGCTGGACGCATTGTAGAAACAAGCATGGGCTATTATATCAGCCCGCTGATGAATGTGCTCTTTGGTGTAGTATTTCTGCGTGAGCGCCTTGCTAAGCTGCAAATTGCAGCAGTTAGCTGCGCTGCTGTCGGTATTGGTGTGATTATTGTCCATAACGGCGGCCTGCCTTGGGTAGCATTGACACTGCCATTGACCTTTGCCTTCTATGGTTTGCTGAAAAAAATTATTGTTGCCCAACCGATGACGAGTATTCTGTTGGAAACACTATTGATTTCGCCTTTGGCTACAGGCTACTTATATTATCTTAGTATCAACGAAGGTACTGTTTATCAAAGCTGTGATATGAGTACGCTGCTGCTTTTGGCAGGTGCCGGCGCTGTTACGGCGACACCGATGCTGCTGTTTACGGCCTGCGCGCGTAAGCTGCCTTTGAATATTGTAGGCTTTTTGCAATATATTTCGCCGTCGATATCGCTGATGATTGGTGTGCTGATTTACGGTGAACCGTTTACCGGTACTACTGCTGCAGCCTTTTGCTGCATTTGGGCGGGACTGGCGCTGTTCATCTGGTCACAGATAAGAAGATAAAAATAAACTCCTGCAGGCAGGCTAGAGGCCTGTCGGCAGGAGTTTTTACGTTTAGCTTTCATATTCTCCTTTTTGAAAAGTATCGGCTGATTATGCTATAATTATATTTGTTTTTTATGGAGGTGTTATAGTGAGCTTTTTCTCAGATAAGTGGCGCGGTATTGTATTATGTGCTGTTTTGGCAGTGCCGTGCTGGTTTTTAGGCAAGCTGGTGCCTGTAGTCGGCGCGCCGGTCTTTGCAATTCTTTTAGGCATGCTGGTGGCACTTGTGTGGCCCGTAGAGGCTGCATTTAAGAGCGGTGTAGGCTTTGTATCTAAAAAGGTGCTGCAATACGCAGTAATCCTGCTTGGCTTCGGTCTGAATATTTCCGTAGTACTGGCAACCGGTAAGCAGTCACTGCCGATTATCGTCTGCACGATTGCCACTTCGCTTATCGTAGCCTATGTATTGCATAAGGTGATGAACATTCCCGGCAAGATTTCCACACTTATCGGCGTAGGCTCGTCTATCTGCGGCGGCAGTGCGGTGGCTGCGACAGCGCCTGTCATCAAGGCAGACGATGAAGAGGTAGCGCAGGCTATCAGTGTTATCTTTTTCTTTAATGTGCTGGCAGCGCTGCTTTTCCCTTGGTTGGGTACGGTGCTGGGATTTTCTACGACAAGCGGTGAAGCCTTCGGTATTTTTGCCGGTACTGCTGTTAACGATACTTCTTCTGTTACGGCAACGGCGGCGACCTGGGATGCAATGTTCGGTCTGGGAACGGCAACTTTGGATAAGGCGGTGACGGTAAAGCTGACGCGTACGCTGGCAATTATTCCGATTACGCTGGTATTAGGTTATCTCATAGGCAAACGCGAACAGGATGCGAATCATGAGGTTAATATCAGGAGCATTGTGCCGAGCTTTATACTGTACTTCGTACTGGCTTCGCTTATCACTACGTTGGCGACAAGCATGGGCGTAGCAGCAGAGGTTTTTGCACCGCTCAAATGGCTCAGCAAGTTCTTTATCGTTATGGCGATGGCTGCGGTAGGTCTGAATACGAATATCGTCAAGCTTGTGACAACAAGCAGCAAGCCTTTGGGACTCGGTCTTGGCTGTTGGGCAGGCATTACGGTTGTGAGCCTGCTGCTGCAGCATCTGCTTAATCTCTGGTAAGCAGAATAAAATTTAATTTTGCATCGGAAACAGCGACAAATAATAGTTTGTTCGCTGTTTTTGACGTTTTAAAAGGCTGTTTTGCTTGTGAGCGGGACGAAGCGGGACCCCTAGATATAGTGTTGTGGAAATCTCCCATTAGTTGTTATTAAAGTTATCCACAGATTGTGCATAACATGTTGATAATTGTGTAAAATCCTTGTAAACAAGCCACTTTTTTCTCGGAGGCTGGTGGATAACACTCTGCATAACTAAAAGTTATGCACAAAAACTGTGGATAAGTCTGTTGATACTGTTGATAACCTTACACTAAATATCGGAAATAGAGGATATAATTTCCGGGAAAACAAGATAATCTCCTATTGATGAGGTGTATTTTGTATACAAACGCAAGTTTTTTTGCTATCTGCAAAGTTTTTGCTTGCGTAATAGACGATTTTTGTTCATAATATTACTATGACTAATTGTAAGTAAATGGAGGAAGATTAGGTTATGGCATTAAAGCAAATGGATGCATTGGCAGCTTTGCGTGAGGCTGCAGGTGAAGTTATAGAAACTTCTTTGTGTGATGTACAGGGTAACTGGCTGGCACTGGTAGATACTGAGGAAGGCAAGCGCCTGGCTTTTGCTGCGAAGGGTGAAGCTGCGCTGAGCGCACTGTGGAAGGATGTTGAAAAGGAAGCAGACGTTAAGGACGTACATGTTTCCGTTATGGGCTTGAATGCGAATAATGCTGCGCTGGTGCGCCGCTATGTTAAATGGACTGCACCTACTGCCTGCGGTACAAAGGGTGCCAGCATCGGCTTCAGCGATTGGCTGGGCGAAGCAGATGCAGTTGTGGCGGAGCTGTTCGGCAAGCGTCAGCTGAAACCGGTATTAGTTGATTTTACTACCGAGGACAGCGAGGCTTTGCAGCGCTATTTTGTACAGGCTGTGGATACCGCAACCTGGGGCGTGCTCGAAGAGGGCTACAAGGAAGGCTACGGCGCTAATGCTGCTGGCCTGAAAACCGAAGAGGAAATCGTTAAGGCTCTGCTTTACGGCTACAGCATGATTGGCTTTGACTGCAGTGATAAAATTGACCTGGGCATTGAAAAGCTGTCCGACGAGGCTGTTGACAAACGCTTTGAGCAGTTCAACGAAACCTTCCGTGCTGCTGTGCATGCTTCCTATCTGAACGCTGAGTTCAAGGTTGGCACCAGCAAGATTACCTTTACGGAAAATCAACTGCACCGCATCGTTCTGGAATACGGCGAAGCAATTATGCATATCCAGTTCATCTATAACTCCTATTTGAAGAATACTCCGTGGGATATTGATTTTGAGCTGGATCTGTCCAAGCCCGGTAAGGTGCTGACTCCGCAGGAGCATTACCTGATCGGCAACGAGCTGCAGCGTAACGGTATTAAGCTAAGCTCTATCTGCCTCGACCCGCTGAAGGACTCCGAGGCTGTAAACGATAACCTGCAGCTGCACTGCGAGATTGCCGACACCTTCGGCTATCGCCTGAGCTTTAAAAATGCGGATATCGCTATGAACGATACTGCTGCTGCTATGAAATATCTGAAGGGCAAGGTTCATTTTAAAATGAACAATATCCTTTGGATGAGCGCAATAGAGCTTGCCAAAGCTCTGGATGCCGACCTGTTCGGCAAGCTGTGTGCTGCCTGTGGCTGTGAGCCGACAGCAGACGCTACCGACCGCGCACTGGTGCTTGGCTACAGAAAGGCGCTTAATCCGAAGGAAGAAGGCAATGTTGCTGCTGACATGAAGGCTTTCCTGGAGGCACATCATGCTGAATATGCTGCTGCAATCAAAGAGAATGTAGCTGCAAAATTGAAGAATATCTGAAATTAAAATTCAAGGGCTTCCCAAAAATTTTTGGGAAGTCTTTTGTTTTAAACGATACAAAACAGCGTTTTTAACGTGTTTTTGCATAATGGATATTAGTGTACTTTGTCTACTGAAAAGTAGCGCGAAATTTTTAATCGTTTGATTAGTTTACGTGCAATAGACAAAAAGCTGAAAATGTTCATGTACAGTGACTAAAAGAAGAAAAATGTAAAATTTTACAAAAAGGTGTTGACACAGAGCCAGACCTATGGTAAGATAATGCCACGTTAGAAATGACTAACCAAGAAGCGGAAGAAGCTCGAGATGGGCAAGCTGCCGCATTCTTTTTGAAGTTTTGGTTAGCTCTTTCTAACTATATTTCCTGCATAAGCACCACACGGCAGGAGACAATAGTGGAAAACGGGCAGGGAGGCCGAAGACATGGAACGCAACTTTGAGACAGTCATGATCGAACAGTGCGCCCCGGTGCTGGCCAGCTTAAAGCCTGCGGGACTTTTCCGCTACGAGACGAGCGACTGCGCCGACCTTGCCCGCCGCGTCCGCAGCTGGAACGAACAGCTGGGCGAAAAGGGCCTCTGCGTCCGCGTCCTCAAGGGCTGTGTGCGGACCCACCGGTATCTGGTGTACGTCTACCGCGAGAGCAAGCTCCGCGCTGTGCTGGCCCAGCCGCAGGTGCGGGATTTCCTGTGCAAGGAAGGCTACACTCTGCCTGAGCAGTCGGACGATTACGCGCCGCTTGTGCGGCAGCTGTCCCGCCGGCTCTGCTGCGAGGCCGATTTTCCCCATGAGATCGGCGTATTTCTGGGCTATCCGCTTTACGATGTGGTGGGCTTTATCGAAAATGCGGGCCGCAACTTCACCTGCTGCGGCTGCTGGAAGGCCTATGGTGACCCCAGTGCTGCCCAGCAGCATTTTGCTCAGCTGAACAAGTGTACGGCAGTGTATCTCCGTCTGTTCCGCAGCGGAACGCCCATCCAGCGTCTGGCTGTCGCAGCCTGACGCCCCTGAATTTTGACATTCTCTTCCAAATACTCTCTTTTTATCCTGGCGCCTGCCGGAGACACCACGCCCCGGCGGGAAAGATCCTCCTTTTGACACGCGGCC
>ENA-UEOL01002269-UEOL01002269.1-human-gut-metagenome-genome-assembly--contig:-NODE-2269-length-10929-cov-7.685496_pt1 | contig 10929 bp, 9 predicted proteins | sample MGYA00242884_ERZ507884 | MGnify/ENA primary metagenome ERZ507884 (study PRJEB26167, sample SAMN06115417) | human gut metagenome | host: Homo sapiens | place: China:Chongqing | collected 2015-03-06... | reverse complement strand
GAGAACAAGGCAAACATTTTGGATATATCCCAAACCATTGTGCAAGAGTATTTTAATATGATGATGATAGCAGACTTGTCTAAGGTGGAAAAGCCTTTTGAAGTGTTGGCGAACGAGTTGGCCGAGATAGGTTTGTCGATGGGTGTTCAGGTGAAATGCCAACGCGAAGAGATTTTTGATAAAATGCATCGTATTTAATCCTGTGGCTAAGATATGATTAATATATATGAGGTGTTGGAGACCAACAAGATGATCGAGCAGGAGAATCTTGATGTGCGTACCATTACGATGGGTATCAACTTGTTGGATTGCGTGGATTCGGATGTGGACGCGCTTTGCCGGAAGATTTATGATAAAATCACACGTCTGGCGAAAGACTTGGTGAAAACCGGAGAGGATATTTCTAAGGAATATGGAATCCCCATAGTGAACAAACGCGTTTCCGTTACGCCTGTTTCGTTGGTGGGAGGATCTGCTTGCCGCACGCCGGAAGATTATGTAAAGGTGGCTCATGCCTTAGATCGGGCAGCGAAAGAAGTAGGTATTAATTTCTTGGGCGGCTATTCGGCTGTCGTGTCCAAGGGGATGACCCATAGCGACGAACTGCTCATCCGTTCCATACCTCAGGCTTTGGCAGAAACGGAACGCATTTGCAGTTCTGTGAATGTAGGGTCAACGAAAACCGGTATCAATATGGATGCCGTGAGACTGATGGGCGAGATTATCTTGCAGACGGCCGAGCGTACGAAAGACAAGGATTCTTTGGGCTGTGCTAAACTGGTGGGCTTGTGCAATGCTCCGGATGATAATCCGTTCATGGCCGGTGCTTTCCACGGCGTGTCCGAGGCGGATGCCATCATCAATGTGGGGGTGAGCGGTCCGGGCGTGGTGAAACATGCGTTGAGCCAAATCAGGGGAGCCAGCTTCGAGGTGCTCTGTGAGACAATCAAACGTACGGCTTTTAAAATCACCCGTGTGGGGCAATTAGTGGCGCAAGAAGCTTCGCGGCGTTTGGGAGTGCCCTTCGGCATCATCGACTTGTCGTTGGCCCCGACTCCGGCCGTGGGGGACAGCGTGGCCGAAATATTGGAAGAAATCGGCTTGGAACGCGCCGGTGCTCCGGGAACCACGGCAGCATTGGCTTTGCTGAACGACCAGGTGAAGAAGGGAGGCGTGATGGCTTCATCATACGTGGGAGGGCTGAGCGGAGCCTTTATTCCGGTGAGTGAAGACCAAGGTATGATTGATGCCGTGGAGTGTGGCGCGTTGACTTTGGAAAAGTTGGAGGCCATGACTTGTGTTTGCTCGGTCGGGTTGGATATGATTGCCATTCCGGGCGATACGCCCGCCACGACGATTTCGGGTATCATTGCAGACGAAGCCGCAATAGGCATGGTGAACCAGAAAACGACGGCCGTGCGCATCATTCCCGTAGTGGGCAAAACGGTAGGGGATACGGTAGAGTTCGGAGGACTTTTGGGCTATGCTCCCGTGATGCCGGTCAACTCTTTCGGTTGCGGTGATTTCGTGAACCGGATAGGTCGTATTCCGGCTCCAATACACAGTTTCAAGAATTAACAGGTTTTCGTACTTTGACGGATTGAATCCATCCTTTGTTTCCGTGACTGTGGTTTTTGCAGTCGACTTACCATAACGGTTGTTTATGGTGCGAAGGGAAACAAAGGATGGTTGTGCTTTATGGAACATGCGCTTCATGTGAATTGGTAGATATAGTTCTTGTCAAAGGCTATAAAGTCCAATAGAGAAATAAATGCTGTTTCATATCTTTGCGGCATATATATTATTGATAGTATCATGAAAATGAAGTGGAAAAGAATAATGGCTTTAGGACAAGCCTTTTCTGTAGTTGCCATTATGGAAGCCCAGGTTGTGAATCCGTTTGGAAATGCTTTGGTTCCGGATATGATTGCAGATGCCAGCATACAGGAAATCGATGGTATGTTTTATTGTTATGCCACGACGGACGGATATGGAAGAGGGTTGGAAACGTCCGGGCCTCCGGTGGTATGGAAGTCCAAGGATTTCGTGCATTGGAGTTTCGACGGGACATATTTCCCGTCGGCAGCAACTGAGAAATACTGGGCTCCCAGTAAAGTAGTCCAAGCTAATGGAAAGTATTACATTTACCCTACGATTAACGGTTATATGTATCCGGCTGTCGCCGACCATCCGGAGGGGCCGTTTAAATTGGCTCGCGGGGAAGACCGGTTTTACAAACCTTATACGGCTTCTACCCTGTTGCAGACAGAAGATCCGGGCGGTATCGATGCAGAAGTCTTTATAGATGACGACGGGCAAGCCTATGTGTTTTGGGGACGTCGGCATGTGGCCAAACTGGCAAAAGATATGATTACGGTGGACTCCGTTGTCCATGTGATTTCTACTCCTCGCAAAGAATATTCGGAAGGCCCTATATTCTTCAAACGGAAAGGTATCTATTATTATTTGTACACCATAGGGGGAGATGAGAGGTATCAATATGCTTATGTGATGAGCAAGGTTTCTCCTCTCGGGCCTTACGAATACCCGGAGCAGGATATTGTGTCGACTACAGATTACGAACAAGGTGTCTTCGGGCCGGGACATGGTTGTGTCTTCAATACAGATGAAGACCATTATTATTTTGCTTACTTGGAGTTCGGCCGCCGCAGTACCAACCGGCAAACCTATGTAAATCGCTTGGAGTTCAATGAAGACGGTACGATTCGTCCGGTGAAATTGAGTTTGGATGGAGTGGGGCCTTTGCGGAAGGTGAAGGGAAGGAAAGAAATTAAGGCTGATACGGTTTATGCATCCAGTACGGCGGCCCCCTTGTTTATCGAACCCATGAAAGACGATTTGTGTCGTCGTACGGAGTATTTTGTTCCGGCCTTTGCCGTGGATGGGGCGAACGGTTCCCGATGGATGGCTGCGGAAGGAGATAAGGACAAATGGCTTGTTGCAGATTTGGGAAGAAGCCGGAAAATACGGTGCAGTGAAATTTATTTTGTACGTCCTACAGCCGGACATGCTTATCAACTTGAAGGTTCGGTGGACGGGACTACATGGAGGAAATGCGGAGGACATGACGACTTGCGGATGCAATCTCCGCATGTCGATGAACCGAAGGGGAAATATCGTTTCCTGAGAGTCAGGATTTCAGAGGGTGTTGCAGGAGTTTGGGAATGGAATATTTATTAAACGAGAATAGGAATGAGATATTTATGGTCAATCGTTTTTAGCCTTTGTCTTTGTACTGGTCTGAAAGGACAGCAGCAAAGAGAGTGGGGCAAGTGGGAAAGTTGGGGAGACCAAGGTGATGGGACGTATATGAATCCGGTCATCCCGTCAGACTATAGTGATATAGATTGTATCAGGGTCGGGGATGATTATTATGCCATATCTTCTACGTTCCAGTTTTCTCCGGGAATGACGATTTTACATTCTAAGGATCTGGTGAACTGGGAAATCTGTGGGAATGCTGTCGAAGATTTGACCCAAATCGGTGAAGAGCTGGATTGGACACGCATGAACCGTTATAACCGTGGGATATGGGCCGGGACGTTGCGTTACCATGACGGTCGTTTTTACCTCTTTTTCGGGACACCGGATGAAGGATATTTCATGACCTCTGCCGTACGTCCCGAGGGGCCGTGGGAGCCCTTGACTTCTCTTTTGTCCGAACCCGGTTGGGATGATTGTACCGCAATTTGGGACGATAAGGGAAAGGCTTACTTTGCGGGGACTCATTTTGCAGACGGTTATAAGACCTATCTTTTTAAGATGTCGGAAGACGGAAAAAGCATAGACCGGAAATCGGCTGTGCTTATCAATGAAGGAAGCGGCCGAGAGGCTAGCAAATTGATAAAGGTAAACGGATGGTATTATCTGGTTTTCAGTGAACATAAGCCGGGTGTCGGGCGTTATGTCTTGGCCAAACGATCGAAAAAAGTGACGGGACCTTATAAAGAAGAAAGGCAATTGGCGTTGCCTTCCGTGGAAGCGATGGAACCCAACCAAGGTGGCATAGTCCAGGGGAGGGACAATAACTGGTACTTTCTGACGCATCATGGCACGGGTGATTGGAGTGGTCGTATTGTCAGCCTTTTGCCTGTCACTTGGATTGACGATTGGCCTATATTGGGAGAGGTTTTGGATTCAAATATAGGTACGATGAAATGGACCGGAGCGATGCCTTTTCAAGCGGATGAGAAATTAGACATTCAGCGTAGTGATGATTTCGACGAGAGCCGGTTGCCTCCGCAATGGCAGTGGAACCACCAACCGAGGAAGGGGTTCTTTTCCTTGACTGAACGTCCGGGATGGTTGCGTCTGAAAGCTTATCGTCCGTTGGAACCCAATCAATTATTGAAAGCCGGTAATACGCTTACACAAAGGACTTTCAGAAAGCAGGATAATGTGGTCGTGGTGAAAATGGATATTTCCGGGATGGAAAACGGACAGAAAGCCGGTCTTTGCCATTTTTCTTCACCGCATTCCGCTATCGGTGTGACGAAAGAAGGAGGCATTTGCTATTTGGAATTTCGTGAAAACGGCAAGATAACGAAAGGCATGCAAGTCCCGTCAAAACATATCTGGTTCAGTAGCCAGTGGGGTTTGGACGGTAAATCCCGATATGCTTATAGTTTGGACGGGGATAATTTCTTGCCTTTCGGAACGCCCTATCAAATGGCTTGGGGAAATTATAAGGGTGACCGTATCGGCATGTATTGTTTTAACGATAATAGCGAGAGCGGTTTTGTGGATGTGGATTATTTCCATTACCGATAGGAATGGATAGAACGAAAATCCCTGCGTCCGGAGAGGACGTAGGGATTTTCGTCATAGTTTGTACCAAACGTATAGAGTTATCGTTTGACTATCGGGTTGTAAGTGAGGGCCAAAGAGTCCGTGGTACTTTCTATCAGAGGCTTCATCGTCACCGTGAAGAGGTTCTCTAAAGAGTCATACGGGAGAGTACATGTGGGAATGCCGGCTGCGTATGGAGCAATCTCGTACTGCTGATAGATGAATTCTACTCCGTTGGGTCTGCATACCGGAGCAGTCTCCGGAAGCGGAAAAGTATAACGTGCATTCTCATCCAATAGCCTTTCATAAAGTTCTTCATCGCTGTTTACTTTGAAGAATTTACTTTTCAATCCATTCTTTATCATGCCGCGTAACTTTTCTTTGCCGTTTGCCGTGAACATGTCCCAACCGAATTTACGACCGTCCGATTTACGGAATACACCGCCGCTCAGACTTTCACCGCCGTGTGCTCCACCGGAATATTCATATATTTCAGAGGTATATGTGATGAACTTTTCTGTTTCAAACGCCTTTTTGAATTGTACGTAATAGGCAGATACATCCATGGCCGTGTTTTCTCCTATTTCAGCAATGTCACGTTTCACCTGTTCCGCACGTTCTGTACCATAGTATTCCAGTAGTTTCTTACCGTCATCCAAACTTCCGGTGTAGGTGCCACCGAGCTGTTCATTCATCCATTCCCGTATGTTCTGTGTCACGACACTGGAGTTATCCGTCGGATAAGCGGCAGCCAACTTACATCCTTCAGATGAAGGCTTTTCCTCCCATGTGATATCTTCCGTTTTTATGGCACGACTTTGGTCTGTTCCATTTTTTTTCTCCAGATGGCAGGAAGCCATTCCCAAGGCAAGAGCTAAAAGAGCAGCACTAAAGCTGCCGTATTTAAAACATAAACTACGCTTTTTCATATTGCTTTGATTTTATAAATGATTATATAACCAAAGTTACGCCTTTATTTCAAACCTAAGCAGTTTTTTCCAATAAAAACTGTTAATCTTTTGCCTTGCCCCTGTTTCCATACAAACAGTCGGATGGTTTCAGCTTGTTTTTCCTTTACCTTTGTAGAGAAATAAAAATAGGAGGCGTATGAAGCAACAGAATAAGATTATAGTGGTAGGGGCAACTTCCGGTTTGGGGCGTATGTTGGCTGAACGCTATATTCGTGACGGACATGTGGTAGGTATCGTCGGTCGGCGTGGAGATAAGCTGGCAGAAGTGGCCAAAGGTCATTCCGAAGTACATTGTTTAAAGGCGGATGTGACGGATATCAGCCAAATAGCAGTGCATTTGTCTGCTTTGGCCGGTGAGATGGGAGGTTTGGATTTACTAGTCTTGTGTTCCGGAGTGGGACGAATGAATCCGGATTTGGATTACGGACTGGAGTTACCCACAGTCGATACCAACGTGCGTGGTTGGACGGCAGTGACGGACTGGGCTTTCTCGTTTTTTATGCAACAAGGATATGGACACTTGGCTGCCATTTCGTCGGTAGCCGGCATCCGTGGTTTGGCTCCGGCTCCTGCTTATTCCGCTTCCAAGGCCTACCAGATCCACTATTTGGAAGCGTTGCGGCAACGTGCACGCATTTCCCGTAAGAGGGTTTGCGTGACGGATGTTCGTCCCGGATTCGTTCGTACTCCCTTGCTTTCCCATCCCGAAAAATTGTTTTGGGTGGATGAACCGGAAAAGGCGGTTAGGGCTATCTACAGGGCCATAAGCGCACGGAAAAAGAAAGCCGTGATTACCCGGCGTTGGGCGTTTCTTGCTCCTTGGATGCGGATTGCACCGGAGTGGTTGGTGGCGAAGATATTAGGAAAAGCCTGAGTCTTCCGGATAAAAAAATCCCGGTCGAAACTGGTTTGGAGTCGACCGGGATGTGCTTTTGCCCTTGTCTTTAGAGTGTCTTAGAAAGAGACCCGTTTTACGCTTTTGTCTGCAAACGTGATGTCTACGGCATTCAGGTCTTCAGATACTTTTACGTCCTTTACGGGGGACAGTTCTTTCTTCGTGAAGCCTTTTTTACCTTTCTTCCAAAGCATCAAGGTGACGAATATCTTTTCCTTTTCCACATTGCTTTCAGCCATGATGAGTCCGCATTTGTGGCTCACCGGATGCAGCCCTTCCGGATAGCTGGCTGTAACCGTTTCCCATCCTTGGAGCGGAACCAAAGCCAGACGGTATGCCCCGTTGTGCAGTATTACGGCATCTTTTACTTTGGAAGACTTCTCTTCCTCGACGGGATTGCCGTTGATTTCCGGTAAGGTGTAATGTCCCAAACGGACTTTGGTGGCTGCCGGAGTGACGACCTTGTCTACCCGCAAGACACCGTTGGGCAGGGGGATGTCCGCCAGTTTGTACCGGATGTCACGGTTGGTTTCCAATTCGGCATCGCGTCGGTAGATGCCGTTTTCAAAACTTTGGAACGTGTAGAGGCGGAGCACCTCCCATTGGTTCTTGCCGTTCAGGGTGGCGTAGTTCATGGAAACTTCTCCGTTCGTCCCGTCGGCCATCCAAGGGAATTCCGTGTGGTAGGCCAACTTGTTATAGTTTTCGGAACTGCGGAACTTTTGCCAGTCGTTGGCTACCGTTTCATGGCACCACGAACGCATTTCCGCCCCTCCGCAATTCGGATAGTCGGTGATGAGCAGATTCGTTGCGGGCTGGAATTTGTTGTACACATGGTCTTTTTTGAATTCCTTTTCCCACGGCCCGTTATTCTCCACAGCGGTCCAGAACGGATTGTCGGCAGGGAGGAGCAGGCTCAGGAACGCCTTTCCACACCAGTATACACTGCCTCGGCAACTGTAAATCTGCACAGCCGGTGCGAAGGTTCCGTAGAATCCCAGCGTCGGCACATTGTCTTCCAGAAAATCGGGGTTCTGCAAAAATTGCAGCAGGGTGGCGGAAGCGATGCGGCGCATCCATCCGTAATTGATGTCCGGGGCTTTTTCATATCCTAACAACGCGAGCGGCACGACGGCACCGAAGCGGTAAGGGATGCTCCGTCCCCACATGTTCATTTTGCCTTCCGCACTGAACATATAAGGATAATTGTCCGCCAAGTCATGCTGGTTTTTCATGAACTGCGCGGCATATTCCGGATAGAAGTGCCCGTACATTTGCGCCCAAATGGGGCCGTACATCTGGAATGCCCACATGCTGTAATAGTCGTATGCCGGCGCGTCGTTATACCAGCCTTCTCCGCGATAGAGCTTGAGAATCTTTTCCAGGTTTTCTTTCATGCGTTGGTCGTTGACGGCATAACCTTGTTCCTTGAAGAAGCTGATGACGAAAACGTTGAAGAACATCCAGTTCGACCCTATGGTCGGACCGTTGCCGTAACTTAGCATCGTGGCGGCCAGTTGGTCTTTCTGCTCTTGTGTGAGCGGTTCCCAAAGGATGTCCTTGGCCACAGACAATGATATGGCCAGGGCGCCGAATTCCACCAGTATCTGGCTCGGCCCCCCCTTGCGGTGAGGGATGAAGCTCGGACTGTCCGGCCGGATGAGGTTCAGAAGTTGGTGGCGGTAGTAGTCCGCCACTTTTATCCCGTTTAAAGTGAGTTCCGGCTTTTCCCGGAGCAGGGGAGCGGCTACGAACAGCGTGCGGCAGAATCCTTCTAGTTTGGCCGTGGGCACTTGTCCTTCATTGTTAGGATAAGCCTTGTCGAGCTGTTTGGGGAAATACATCGGGTCGTCCAATGTGCGGATGTAAGTGAAGGCCCCGCTTAACAAGTATTCGGCTGCGTCAATCCAGCTTTGACGCGTCATGCCGGTGTAAGGACTGAGTTTGTAGTCGGGACTGGGGATGGTAAATGTCTGTTGGATGGTATGCGTCGGAGTGGCGACTTGTCCCATGGCGTTGAGCGGCCCTGCTAATGCGGCGGCCAGAATCACGGTTTTTAAATATTGCTTTTTCATTCAGGTTTTGTTTGATTGGTTTTTCTTTCCGGTCAAAGGTACAAAAAACTTTGCTTTCGATTCCCATGAAGATTGAAAATGTTTCTTGAAAAGATAAAATATGTTATATAACATGTTTTTTAGAGCAAGAAATTTGCAGAATCGCCAAAAGGTTGTACCTTTGTACTGTGTTTTTCATAGTATTAGATTTAAGGTTAACAAAGGTTGGGCTCAGCGGAGCCCTTTTTTTATGTCCTTCCGGGAGGAAGATATGGAGGATGCCGTGAAAAAATAAAAGGAAATGCCCTCTTTTTGCGATAGTTTTTTATAACTTTGTCCCCGTCATGATTAAAACACAAATGGAAATGTATTTGCATGAAGAATTAGAAACTTTGACGCGGACGGAAATCGAGGCGTTGCAATTCGAGCGTTTGCTCCGTACGGTCCGTCGTTGTATGAAATCTCCTTTTTATCAGAAACGGTTTGCCGAGGCTCATTTGTCTCCTGAAGACATACGTTCGTTGGACGACTTGCGTAAGATTCCTTTTACTACGAAACAGGATTTGCGCGACAATTACCCGTTCGGGCTTGCCGCGGTGCCGATGAGCGAAGTGGTGCGCCTGCATTCCTCCAGTGGCACGACGGGCACCCCTACGGTCATCCTGCACACGCAGAAGGATTTGGACGAGTGGGCCAATGCCGTGGCGCGTTGCTTGTACATGGTCGGCCTGAGGCGGGGCGATGTCTTTCAGAACTCGTCGGGGTACGGCATGTTTACGGGCGGACTGGGCTTCCAATACGGAGCCGAACGTCTCGGCATGCTGACGGTGCCGGCGGCTGCGGGCAACACCAAGCGGCAGATTAAGTTCATTACGGATTTCGGCACGACGGCCTTGCATGCCATCCCCAGTTACGCCAGCCGTATCCATGAGGTGATGGAGGAAATGGGGATAGACCCTGTGCGCGACACGAAGCTCCGTACTTTGGTCATCGGGGCGGAACCGCATTCGGAGGAACAAAGGCGCAAAATCGAGAAGATGTTGGGCGTGAAAGCTTATAACTCATTCGGCATGTCCGAGATGTGTGGGCCGGGGGTGGCCTTCGAGTGTACGGAACAGAACGGGATGCACATTTGGGAAGATTATTATATCGTGGAGATTGTGGATCCGCAGACGTTGGAACCCGTGCCCGACGGCGAGGTGGGCGAACTGGTGCTGACCACCATCAACCGCGAAGCTATGCCGTTGTTGCGCTACCGCACCCGCGATTTGACCCGTATTTTACCGGGCGACTGTCCGTGCGGACGTCACCATAAGCGGCTCGACCGCATGAAGGGACGGAGCGACGACATGATGATTCTGAAAGGGGTCAACATATTCCCTATTCAAATTGAAACGGTATTGATGCAGTTTGAAGAACTCGGGACGGACTATTTGATAACCCTGACCAACGAAGAGGCCAACGACTTGATGACGGTGGAAGTGGAGTTGAAGGAATTCAGCGACGACTATCCGCGCTTGCAGGCGCTGACCCGTGAAATCACACGCCAACTGAAAGATGAAATCCTTCTGACGCCCGTGGTGAGACTGGTACCCAAGGGGACTTTGCCCAAACAAGACGGCAAGGCCGTAAGGGTAAGGGATTTACGTAGAACGTTGATATAAAAATGAAAAATATGACAGTACATCAAATATCTATTTTTGTAGAGAACAAGTCGGGTACATTGTTGCGCGTGTTGGACTTGTTCAAAGAAGCCGGTGTCCAGTTGATTGCTTCCACCATATCCGACACCGTGGAATATGGCATCTACCGTATTATCTGTTCCGAACCCACGCGGGCATGCGAAGTGTTGCGGGCGGCAGGCATTTCGGCCAGCATGTCGGAAGTGTTTGCCATCACGTTGGACAACCGTCCCGGGCGTGCGGCCGATGCCGTACGTGTGATTACGGGTGAGGGGATAGGCATATCCTATCTTTATTCTTTCCTCTTGGGCGGAAAGGGTATCTTGGTTTTCCGCACGGATGATGCCGCACGGACGGAAGAAGTTATCCGCGTGCACCAACTCGGCGTATTGGACGATGAGGCTTTGATGGCGCTTGTCTGAAAGATAGAAGGAAGGGAAAGTGATGCAATCGTGGACAACAACGAAGGAAATCCGCTGGGAAATTTTGCCTATACCTTTTCCACCGGACCGACAATT
>ENA-UEOL01002268-UEOL01002268.1-human-gut-metagenome-genome-assembly--contig:-NODE-2268-length-10930-cov-25.818299_pt1 | contig 10930 bp, 8 predicted proteins | sample MGYA00242884_ERZ507884 | MGnify/ENA primary metagenome ERZ507884 (study PRJEB26167, sample SAMN06115417) | human gut metagenome | host: Homo sapiens | place: China:Chongqing | collected 2015-03-06... | reverse complement strand
CCTCAATAGTTTTTTGAAATTCCCGTGTGAGGGGGAAAGTTGATTACAAACAGAATAAATTACAGCAGTGAAAGTGACGATACAAATGCAGGAAGAGCAGAAATGTTCTTCCTGTTTTTTAACAGAACTTCAGCAGCTGGCGGGGAAAGGAGACAGTATGGCAAAGTTCTTAAATTATGAGGACCGGCTGGAGATAGAAAGCGGACTAAAGGAGCACATGACTTTCACAGAGCTTGGAGAGAAACTGGGAAGGGACAGGACTACCATCACAAAGGAGATCAGGAACTATTCCATCGAACAGGACACCGGTTATGGAAGTTACCCGCATAATACCTGCAAGTACAGAAAAGCATGTAAGAGGAAAAAAGTATGTGGGACAAATGACTGCAGGCATCCACTGGTAGCTGTCTGTAAACAGTGTGAACTCATATGCAACCGTTACTGCGAGCATTATGAAGAAGAAATATGTACCCATCGCTTTAAACCGCCATATGTATGCAACGGATGCAGTGAAGTAAAGAAGTGTACGCTGACAAAAACTGTTTACGATGCTCTGGGAGCCCAGAGGCGGGCAACGGATAAGATATCGGAATCCCGAAGCGGGATCCTTGCTACGGAAGGGGAAATCGCCAGACTCAATGAAATCCTGGTGCCGTTGGTAAAACAGGGGCAGTCTATCCATCAGATCTACCTGACACATAAGGATGAACTGATGTGCAGTGAAAAGACCCTCTACAACTACGTGGATGGATGCCTGTTTGATATCAGGAACATAGACCTGCCAAGAAAGGTAAAGTACCGTCCGAGATATAAAAAACCGGAGCTGAAAGTAGACCGTGGATGCCGTGTGGGAAGGAATTATCATGATTACGAAGTATATATGGAACAGCATCCGGACACAGCAGTGGTGCAGATGGATTCCGTGATCGGCAGCAAGGGAGGGAAAGTCCTGCTGACGATATATTTTGTAAATGTGTCACTGATGCTGGGGTTCCTGCGGGAAGCGAACACCTCAAAGTCAGTGATAGATATTTATGATGAACTGTACCACCGGCTGGGAGGGCAGGATTTTAGGAAGCTGTTTCCGGTCATCCTGACGGATAACGGAAGTGAGTTTTCCAATCCCAAGTGTATAGAGAACGGACCGGATGGAAAAGGATTTCAAAGGACGAGGATCTATTACTGCAATCCAAGTGCGCCGTACCAGAAAGCAGAGATCGAGGTGGGACATGAATTTATACGCAGGATCCTGCCGAAAGGAAGAAGCTTTGATGAACTGACGCAGGCAGACGTAGAGCTGATGATGAACCATATCAATTCCTACCGGAGAAAGAAACTGAACGGAAAAAGTCCGTATGAAGCGTTCAGCTTTTATTATGGAGAAGACCTGGCGGAGAGGCTTAGATGCCACGAGGTTGCAGCCAAAGACATCAACCTCACCGCAAGACTTCTCAAAAAGTAACCAGAAGACAGAATAAAGCACAGACCGCCGGCTGAAATAGGAACAGCAGAAGACGTGAATTATGGCTTGCAAAATTTGTAAGCCAAAACTGACGTCCGGTTTTTGTGCAAAAAAATACTCTGCCATAAGGTGATTATATCATAAAAGCAAGGGAAAAAACGGGAAAGTCATTACAAAAGTGGAAAGTCGGGTACAAAATTTGCAGGTCGCTTTCAAAATGTGAAACTCGTTTACAAAACGGGAATCTCGGATGACTATTGAACATCAGCGGGTGATGGGCCTGCTGTTTTTTGATGTTTCGTTACATGAAAAGATCGGTTCGTTACAAGACATATTAAGGGTGAAAGAAAAGCGGCGATATAGAAGACAGAGAGAAAAAATTGCAGATCAAAGGAGGTCGCAAAATGAGGATCACAACCCAAATGCTGGCAAATTCCGCAGCAAAAAGCGGGATTCCCATTCAGAGAACGTCGCTCTTGGACATTATCAATAACAAGTCATCCCAGAACCTGCTGGGAACCATCGGGAAGAGCATGAACACCACAAGTACCGGTGCCACGGACATTCTGAGGAAAAATAATTATGCAAAGCTGGAGGATCTGTCGGAGAAGTTGAGCCAATCTGCGTCAAAGCTTGCAGGCAGCGATAAGGATTCCATCTACGACAAGGCAAAAGAGAGCGGAGACACCACGGACATCCTGAGTGATGTGAACAAAATGGTGGAAGCGTACAATGCTACCATGAAGCAGCTTAAGACCACCGGCGGAATCATGAATGAATTTTACCAGCAACAGTTAAAAAACATTCCAGCGGGCAGTAAAGAATCACTGGAAAGTATAGGAATCAGTCAGGCAAAGGACGGAAGCCTGATCGTGGACGAGAAAGTATTCCGGAATGCGGATGCGGATACCTTACAGAAGGTACTGGGAGGAGAGAATGGCATCGCCCCCAAAATAGGATTTCTCGGTGAGCACATCAATAAGAATGCTTCCGAAAATGTGGTCAGCGCATCCAACCGGTATGGTTCCAATGGGGCAACCTATATGGAAGCTTTTGAGGCTAACAAGTATAATTTCTTTGGGTAAGATTGTGTTGTAAAAAAGGCATTGTATTTCAAAAAAATTGAGATACAGTGCCTTTTTGCATATCTGAAATGGAGACCGAATTCTGGCATTAACATTTCTGCATCAATTCAAAAACATTTCTACAAAACTTCCGGGATACATAATATACAGGATAGGAAAATCGAAGTATAATAAATAAAAAGTATAGGATACCTCGGAAAGGGATAACAAATGAGAATATTAGAAATTATATTGCCGGTACTTGTCATGCTGGTTCTCGGTATGGCATGCAGAAAATTAAAGTTACTTACCAAAAGTGGAATAGATAATATGAAACTGCTGGTAACCAATATCATGCTTCCGGTGGCAATCTTTCATGCACTGGCCACAGCGGATTACAGTGTGGAGACCTGGAAACTGGTGGGGATTATGTTCGTTATGCTGGTGGTATCTTTCGGAGTAGGATTTCTGTTGAAGCCGCTTATGAACGGAGAATACCGCAAGTACCTGCCGTTTATGGTCAGTGTATATGAGGGTGGCCTCATGGCGTATCCTTTGTATACCAGCCTGTGCGGGCAGGAAAATCTCTCACAGATCGCAGTACTGGATATTGCAGGACTTTTGTTTGGATTCAGCATCTATATGGGGATGCTGGGACAGGTGGAAAACGGAGAGAAGATCAATGCAAAGAAACTATGTATGAGTGCATTCCACACACCGGCATTTATTGCAAGTGTGCTTGGAATCCTGGCAGGACTGTCCAAGGTGGTGATTTGCCTGATCGACAGTCCCTTCGGCGGTGCATATCTGGCGGTGGAAGGGATCCTTACCACATCCGTGACAGCAATCATTCTGATCGTTGTGGGATATAGCATGGAAATGACAAAGGAACTGATCCGGCCATGCCTGAAGACAATCCTGATGAGAGTTCTGCTACAGACACTTATGGCAATTGGAGTGCTGTGGGCAGTGCATTTGTGGATAGGAGATAACATGCTGTTGAATCTTGCCATCATTTCCTATATGTCGGCACCGGCCACTTTCAGCATGCAGACTTTTCTGAAAAAGGAAGAGGGCAGTGCCTATGTATCAACAACCAATTCTATGTACTGTATGGTGTCGATTCTGGTATATATCATTCTGGCAGCAGTGGTTTATTAGAAGTGTGAAAAAGGCAAGCAGGATAATTATATATATCCCTAAAAGCAGGATTTGAGAATATCTGCAAATTCTTCGATATAATATTCGGAATTATCTTTTTCCCAGAAGGCACAATATGTTTTTTTGACAGGAACCTGGTTCCTTACAAGCGGTATCCTGCTGTCCGGTCTGGTTGATGACAAGAATGCAGGGGGTATTTTTTAAATCTTCGGTTTCCAGGGAACTTAAAAAAGCTCTTCTCTGGTTGTTGATGGCAAGATCAACAGCGTCATTTTTCCATAGCATGATACAATTCTTCATGACTTCCCACCATAATTTTTACTTCTATGGTAGGATATTAATAACTTAATCTCTTGATAAATAAGTGGTCGTTTACTATAGTAAAAAGTAATTGGTCACTTATTTTATTCTGAGGAAGGGAAAAACATTTATGATAAAACCTGCCCCTGATTCCTGTCATCTCCTGCTGGACAGCAGGCTTGCGAACGAGGAAGTACAGAAAAATCCATACACTTACAATAACATCAGAGAAGTCCTGTCGGATGGAGCACTAAACGCAGCAACTGTGGAACACCCGGTGACGGTCTACATTGCTCCCGGCATCTATTGGCTGGAGGATCCGCAGTCGGAGGCGGTGATCGTAAGGGAGGATCCGAAGGATCTTTACCCTTACGGATGCAAGGTAAACTGCGCAAATCTGAAATTGGTGGGGCTGTCGGAGAACCCGGAGGATGTGGTGATTGCCGCCAACCGGGGGAACGACCATGGAGCGAAGGGGAATTATACTCTGTTCCATTTTTCCGGGGAACAATTGGAGATGGAAAACCTGACTCTGGGGAATTATTGCTGTGTGGATCTGGATTATGCATTGGATCCTGCGCAGTCTGTGAAAAAGAGGACAGAAGCCATTACGCAGGCACAGCTGGCGGATACGAATGCCGATAAGTTCCATGCGAAGAATTGCCGGTTTGTCAGTCGTCTGAACCTGTATCCCGTATGTGGCGCGGGCAGAAGCCTGTATGAACATTGTCATTTTGAACAGACGGACGATGCTCTGAATGGAAATGCAGTGTACCTGGACTGTGAGTTTGATTTTTACAGCGGAATGCCGATCTATCAGGCTTCCGGTACGGGAGCGGTATTCTTAAACTGTACATTTCATTGTGAATATCCACAGGATGGGGAGACTCACGCACAGTATTTTACAAAAGTCGGAGGACAGATCGCACTGATCGACAGCAGCTTCGCAGGTCTGCCGGACACCAAAGTTGCGGTCTTTTGGACGAAATATCCTTCCGTAGCATTGAAGTGCTATCAGGCGAATGTGACATATCCGGAAGGCCGGTTTACGCCTCCGGAGGTTGCGGATTCCCATACGGTGGACATTGACGAAAAGATGCTGGCAGAGGCCTACTATATCCGTAAGGATGGAGAAACGATCTACAATGTCTATAATCTGCTGGGCGGGAAAGACGACTGGGACCCGTTGGGGAACGGAGAAGTGATCCGCTTTGCCGGAAAAACAGATATTCCTACACAGCTTCTGCTGGAGTCAGAGGCTTTTGAACTGGAAGCAGGCGGATCTTCCATAAATATAAAGGGAAAATGCCTGACCTTTGATGGGCGTGAGAGGAAGTGTGAGATACATTTTAAAATAGAAGGAGACAGTGCAGACTCCATAGAAATACAGCGTGTGTCGGAGAGGAGCTGTCTGCTGCAACTGAAAGACAGTAATATAGACCATGAGACGGAAGTAGTACTCACGGCGCAGACCAAAGAGGGATTGCAGACCGGTGCGTATGTCAGAATTCATCCCCGGAAAGTGGCGGCACCAAGGCTTACGGGCAATCCGGTGATCTGTCTTGAAGGCAAAATGCTGCGGCTGTCTTATGATTTTACGGAAGCGGAGAATGACTGCTCGGATATTATCTGGTATCGAAGCAGAAACATTCGGGGAGAGGACAAAATCGTGACGGCAATCTCCCAACCGGATCAGCCGGAGAAAGTTTATGCCCTCACCGGAGATGATGTGGGATATTATATTTTTGCACAGATAAGACCCAGAACGAATCGCAGCGAATACGGGGAAGCGGTGCAGTGCTTTTATGAAAAAGCTATTTCGCCGGAAGATGTGGAAACAGACAGGATCTGGACAGATTTTCATAACCTTCCTCTTTACAGCCATGCCGGAAACGAAAAAGGTGTATGGAATTTTGATGCGAAGCGTCCGGCGGATACCTGTGATTTTGAAAAGTGGGATCGGGAAAAGACGCAGGTCTCCTGGCACTACGGTGCAACAGGGGACGGCAGTAAGGGCGAAGGGCTCTATCAGGGAATGCAGGGGGCCAGGATCCGCTATACGCCGACCACGGCACCGGAGATGGGAACGGAAACCAAACGGAATATGGAAGTCTTGTTGGAAGCCGATCCGGCAAAGTCTGCCGGACAGGGTTTTGGAAGCGCCGGACAGTATCTGGATGTCTGCATCAAGACGGACACGGACACTCTGGACGGTTATGGACTTCGGATCATCCGTACGGCGGCCCATTCCGATGCGGTATCCATGTATCTGATACAGTATGTGCGTGGACAGGCGCAGTGCATTTCCCGCGAGGTCGTGACAAACTGCTTTGTAACGGGATGCAGAATTTGGGTGCGGTATGAGAACGGAATATTATCGGCAAAAGCATGGACGGTTACGGAACCTACGGTGGTACAGCAGGAAAGGGGCTATGCCCGGGGAGTGGAGCTTACGGCAGAAGTAGGCAGAAGAGAAAATGCCGAAAACACCGGACTACTGATCTGGCACACCGGATCGTTGGGAACGGAGAACTGGAGAAATACCACGATGTTACATGGCGTAAGCATTCTTTATTTTTAAAAATTTCAGACTGCATCGGGCAAAATGAAAGATGAACTGGTCGACAGTACCTATCTGCGGCTGAAAGCATGTGCTACATCAGTGGAGCAGTATTTCACATGGGATATCCGTGAGGATATTCTGGAAAAGGATGATATCAGTTATCAGTTTATAGATTCTTTGCAGGATGAGCATATTGAACAGACGCTTTTCATGGAGGATGAGAGATTTATTACTTCCATTGTGGACAAGGATGGGAACAGGACAGAAGGAACCAAGGCTGATCCACAGATATGGGAGACGGTCAGAGCCGGTAACGATTATGAAACTGATGGTGTAGAGATTCAGGGAGAAGAATATTATGTCTATTATATGCCGGTATGTTCCGATGACGGAGAGATTCTGGGAATGGCTTTTGCCGGAGAACGGGAGAGCATAGTTCAGGATGCAATATCCGACATGTTAAGAAGCCTGGTTCTGCGCTCAGTGAAGAGAATGTAGCCAGCAACGAGGAAGTAACGGCAAACGTATCTGATATCGCAGAAGCAGTTAACAAAATTTCGGACGATACAGGAACAATTAAAAAGGTATCCACGGATCTGGAAGAGTTGATGCAGTATTTTAAGTAGTTTGAGATATTTGGAGACATTCGTGGACGGGTGCTGCTTTATGTGCTATTATGCAGAATGTCATCAGAAAACAGTAATTGTAGGAAGTAACAGGGATTATAATGAAAAAAAGAATGTTCATGGCACTGGCGGTCGCTCTCACCGGAGTCAGTATGGTGGTGGCAGCAGGAAACGGAGAACTGAAAATACAGAGTGAAACCTCGGTACAGAAAGTACATGCGGCAGAAATACATCAGATCGGTGTCGAGCCGATCCCGGCTACCGGACAGATTACCATAGAGGATCTGCTGGCGGTACAGGGTGGCGAGACGGAAGATCCCAGAGCACTGGAAGGGGTGTCGGATCCGGAGGATGTTCCGGTAGACGAAGCTTCCGTAGAGGATACGACCGCAGATGAATATGCGTCGTTAGCGATCGCCAATGTGACGAATTACGTCAATGTCCGGACAGAACCGAACACGGACAGTATCGTAGTGGGCAAAATCTATGACGGAGCGGTGGCACAGATCCTGGATGTGGCAGGAGAGGATCAGGACTGGTTCCGGATCATCTCCGGTAATGTGGAGGGCTATATCAAGGCAGAGTTTTTTATTTACGGAGATGCAGCAGCTGAGGTTGTAGACAATTATGTGACCAGATATGCTGTGGTTATCGCAGACCGTCTGAATGTGAGACAGGATCCTGCCACAGATGCAAAAAGAATTGGTTACATTGACAATGGAGAAAAGGTAAAAATTTTGGAGAATGACGGAGACTGGCTGAAGGTACAGTACACCGACAGCAAGGAAGGCTATGTCTCTGCGGAATATGTTACGATCTCGGAAGAATTTATCTATGCGAAGACAATAGAAGAGGAACAGGCGGAAATTGCTGCACAGAAGGCATTGCAGGCAAGAGAACAGACTGCCGAGCAGGATGCCCCGGAGGTGATCACGAGCATCACACTTCCCGCAACTACTTATACCTCCAATGCGGAACTCAGACAGGGAATCATTGAGTATGCCATGCAGTATCTGGGCAACCGGTATGTACACGGAGGTTCCAGTCTGTCAGGAGGTACAGATTGTTCGGGATTTACCTGCTTTATCTATGCGGAGTTCGGATATTCTATCAGCCGTACACCGGGAGGACAGTATTCCGGTGCCGGACGCAGTATCAGTTCTGAAGAACTTCAGCCAGGAGATATTGTATGTTATAGTTCCAATGGAGGGAAGAGCTGTACCCATGTAGGACTGTATATCGGTGACGGACAGATCATCCATTCCGCCAATTCACGGAAAGGTGTCATTATCAGTGCTGTGGACTACAGTCCCATCATCGGTATGCGAAACGTTATTGATTAATAGAATCGGTTTTGAAATTATGGAGCGCCTGATCTTTGGTGAGTACGAAATCACCGAGGATCTCGTCGCTCCATTTTTGCAGGTCTTCCAGATGAAGGACCACACCGGCATAATTGCGGATGCCGTGGGAGGCCGCCAGCTCTTCGGTATATTCTTCCAACAGATAGACATTTTCAAACCGTACCGGTCCGGAGGTGTACTGACAGACCAGCGGGATCACACCGGTGGTCTTCCGCTCGATGGAGACACCGTCCTCTGCAACGTGAAAAGTCAGCCAGGCCATACCCTCTAACATGCTGAGAGCATTTTTCTGGGTGGACACATAATTGCCCAGCGAATAATAGCACAGAGACTCATTGCCGTTTTCTGCGGTAATCCATTCCACAGGCTCTACCACATGGGGATGGGTTCCGATAATGACATCGGCACCGGCTTCTGTCATCTCCAGTGCCCATTTTTCCTGATAGCTTGAGATTTTGGAGGAATACTCAGTCCCCCAGTGAGGACAGACGATGACGATGTCTGCCAGTTCTTTTGCCCGGGAGATATCCTCTAAGACCTGCGGGTTCAGCGTGGTGAAGTCCATCTGTCCGTTTTTCTCATTTACGGCACACAGAAGATTCAGATGCCCCAGCAGATCTAAGGGGAGTGTCTCGGTATTGGCACCGTAGGTATAATTTAAGATGGCGAAAGTGACATCATCGATGGTAAGTAACGGAATGTCATCTGCCTGTGAAGCGTCTTCGTGAATACCGGTTACCAGTACCTCCGGGTGCTTGTTTTTCCAGAAATCCGCACAGTACAACAGGCCGTCCAGCTTCTGATCCGCGGTATGATTGGATGCCTGCAGAACCACGTTGAATCCGGCATCCGCAATCGCATCCCCAACTTCGGTAGGAGAATTAAAATAGGGAAAACCGGAAAATCCCCGGGAATTGCCGCCCATGACAGTTTCCTGATTGATGATCCGGATGTCTGCCGCGTTTAAGAAGGGTGAAATCCCCTGAAACAGCATGGAGAAATCATAAGTTCCGTCCTCCTGTTTTCCACTGGCCACGATTCCCAGATGCATCAGGTTGTCCCCGACAGCCATGAGCGTAATGTCATGCTCCGGGAAGGGAGTGGGGGTCGGCTCCGGAGTAGGGACGGGAACCGGTGTGGCAGAAGGCGGTGCAGGGGTCTGTGGAACGACAACAACATCGCTGCCTGCAGCAGTTTCTTCCAGAAAGTAATAGCCGCCCATGCTCGCCAGTAACAGTAACGGAACGAGAACCAACAGCAGATAGAAACGTGAAATCGGTTTTTTCATATATTATTCTTTTGTTCTCCTTTATTATCTCTTACGGAATTCCGGTTACAAGGTCTGTTTACAATCAAAAGTAACAATAATATTATAGCATTGATTTTATTTTTTCGCAAAAAGTAGAAACAAATTACTGTTTTCCTATTGACATAGTATGAAATAGGAGATATAATCCTACCCATAAGTTGATTCGATACTTAAATGAGACATCGAAGAGGAGGAAAAGGATTATGAAGAAGTTTGAGTGGAAGAGCGTTTTGGCACTGGCATTAACAGGAGCATTGGCACTGGGGCTGACCGCATGCGGCAGCAGTGACAGCAAAACCGCAGACGCAGGAAGCGCAGCGGCAGCAGACGGCAAGGCAGTATACCGCACACTGGATGAGATCAAGGAGAGCGGAACCATTAACATCGGAGTATTCTCCGATAAAAACCCGTTCGGCTATGTGGATGAGAACGGTGAATATCAGGGCTATGATGTGTATTATGCAAGAAGACTCGGCGAAGGCCTGGGGGTAGATGTGAATTTCGTATCTACAGAGGCAGCCAATCGTATTGAGTATTTACAGACCGGTAAGGTAGATGTGATCCTGGCGAACTTTACCGTAACTCCCGAGAGAGCAGAGGAAGTGGATTTCGCTTCTCCTTATATGAATGTGTCACTTGGCGTGGTATTCAAGGATGATAATGTGATCACTTCCTTAGACAACTGGAATGCAGATGATTCCATCATTGTAATCTCCGGCACCACCGCTGAGACATATCTGATCGCAAACTATCCGGATATTCCTTTACAGAAGTTTGATTCCTATGCAACCGCAAAAGAAGCTTTCGAGAACGGCACTTCTGTTGCATGGGCAAATGATAACACCGAAGTTATCGCATTCGCTCTGCAGAACGAAGGATATACCGTAGGTATTCCTTCCCTGGGCAGTGCAGACACCATTGCTCCCGCTGTTTCCAAGGGCAACACCACACTGCTTGACTGGATCAATGATGAGATCGTAGCTTTGGGTGAGGAGAACTTTTTCCATGCAGATTACGAAGCAACTCTGGCAGACACCTATGGTCTGGACTATGAGGACAGCCTGGTAGTAGAGGGCGGCAA
>ENA-UEOL01002265-UEOL01002265.1-human-gut-metagenome-genome-assembly--contig:-NODE-2265-length-10938-cov-4.859589_pt1 | contig 10938 bp, 8 predicted proteins | sample MGYA00242884_ERZ507884 | MGnify/ENA primary metagenome ERZ507884 (study PRJEB26167, sample SAMN06115417) | human gut metagenome | host: Homo sapiens | place: China:Chongqing | collected 2015-03-06... | reverse complement strand
AATAGCAAAAGCGGCCGTCTTTTTTTTCGGCCGGAGTGCTTATTCGGCCCGCATTTGCGCCATTCTGCGGGGGGCGTCAGCGGAGACCGCGCTCCGGGGGGGCATGACGGGCGGTTCGTTCGTGGCTGGAGGCGTTTAATTTCCGTTCAGGCAGTCGCGCAGCAGGCCGATGGCGAAGGCGCTGGCGCGGTCGATGATCTGTCCCCGGTCGGTTCCGCACTGTTTGAGGATTGCGACCGTCTCCCGGGGTGTCGCCACGGCGATCCACACCGTGCCGACGGGCTTTTCCGCCGAGCCGCCCGAAGGTCCTGCGATTCCGGTGGTGGCCATGCCGTAGTCGGCGCCTGCCGTGCGGCGGACGCCCTCGGCCATCTGGCGGGCCACCTGTTCGCTCACGGCGCCGTAGCGGGCGATGTCCGCGGGGTTGACGCCCAGCAGTTCGGCTTTTGATTCGTTGCTGTACGACACCACGCCGCAGAGGAAATAGGCCGAAGCGCCGGGCATGGCCGTGAAGCGCGCGGCGATCGAGCCGCCCGTGCAGCTTTCGGCTGTGGCGAGCGTCAGGGAGCGTTCGGTGAGTATTTTGTGCACCACCTCCTGCATGGTGGCGGTTTCGAATCCGATGATGTTGTGGGGGATGATCCTGCGCAGGGCCTCGAACCGGCTCTCGATTTCGCGGGCGACGCTTTCGCCCTCCACCTCGTAGGCCGACAGGCGCAGGCGCACCGCGCCCGGATTGGGCAGGTAGGCCAGTTTCAGGTACGGGGGCAGGGCGTTTTCCCACGCTTCGATGCGCTTGGCGAGCATCGACTCGGGCAGTCCGGCGGTGATCATCGTGCGGTGGACGATCTGCCGCAGCGCGAAGCGGGTCTTCAGGCGGGGCATCACCTCGTCCTCCATCAGGTGCTCCATCTCGAACGGCACGCCCGGCAGCGAGACGACGACGTGCCCGTCGCGCTCGAACCACATGCCCGGGGCCGTGCCGTGGGCGTTGAACAGCACCGTGCAGCACGCGGGGACCATCGCCTGCGAACGGTTGAGTTCGTTAAACTCGATGCCGCGTTCGGCGAGCATTTTCTCAACGTGCCCGGCCACCCGTTCGTCGTAGCGCATGTCGCTGCGGAACATCTCCGCGAGGGTCTTTTTGGTGATGTCGTCCTTCGTGGGGCCGAGTCCTCCGGTGATGACGGTCACCTCCGAGCCGGCGAGGGCGCGCTCCGCGGTTTCGATGATTTGCGTGCGGTCGTCGCCGATCGAGATTTTCTCGCGGACCACGATGCCCGCCGCATTGAGGTGTTTGGCGATGGAGACCGAATTGGTGTCGACGATCTGCCCGATGAGTATTTCGTCGCCGATGGTGATGATGGTTGCCTTCATGTGTGGGGTTATTTTTGTCCGGACCCGGGGCGGCGTTCCTCTTCCGATTCGCCGTCGGATGCCTTCCCGGCGGTCCCGACGGCCTCCGGGGCGGATGCTTCGGGGTTTTCCCCGTTTTGCACGGACTCCCCGGCGGCGCGCATGGCGGCCGGCTTTTCGACCGCGGCGATCAGTTCGCGGCACACCGCTTTGACCATTCCGGGACCGTTGTAGACGTATCCGGTGTAGAGTTGCACGAGGTCGGCCCCGGCGTCGAGCATCGCCCGCACGTCGCCGGCCGACATCAGTCCGCCGACCCCGATGATGGGGTAGGTTCCGCCCGAACGGGTGTGGACGCGGCGCACGATCTCCACGGCGCGGTGCGTGAGCGGTGCGCCGCTGAGACGTCCGCTGCCGATCTTTTCGAGCGTCGTACGGCTCGTGTGGAGTCCTCCGCGGCTGTGGGTTCCGTTGGTGGCCACGATCCCGTCGAGCGGCGTTTCGAGCAGCACGTCGGTGATCTGGTCGATCACCTCGTCCGACATGTCGGGCGAGATTTTGAGCATGATCGGCCGGAACTGGTTCTGCCCGCGCCGGAAGTCGAACAGCGGGTTGAGTATCTGAAGGATATGTTCGCGCGTGTGCGTCGTGCCTTCGCGGCAGGCGTTGTCGCAGCTGATGTTGACGGTGAAATAGTCCGCATACTGGTAGAGGCTGCGGAAGAGTTTGAGGTAGTCCGCCGGAGCGTTCTCGGCGGGGGTCGAGGTGTTCTTGCCGATGTTGCAGCCCACGATCACGCCGTCGTGCGGGCGCCGCAGGTGGCGGATGGTGGCTTCCAGTCCGCGGTTCGCCAGACCGATGCGGTTGATGATGGCATTGTCCTTCGGGAGGCGGAAGACCCGCGGCCGCGGGTTGCCCGCCTGCGGACGGGGCGTCACGGTCCCCACCTCGACGAATCCGAATCCCAGCGCGGCCAGTTCGCGGAACGCCTCGCCGTTGTGGTCGAATCCTGCGGCCAGCCCGATGGGGTTGGCGAAACGGATGCCGAACACCTCGCGTTCGAGCGCCGGATGCTCCACGGCGTAGCATTTGCGCAACAGCCAGCGGCCGCCGGGTATCAGCCCGATGATGCGCAGCAACAGCAGCACCGCGTGGTGGGCCTGCTCGATGGTAAGCGAGAAAAGTACGGGCTTTATGACTCTCCGGTACATGGTTCTTAACTGATAATCGCGGGCAAAGGTAATTAAAAAAGGGCGAATTCGCTAATAAAAAGCAGGTTTCGCCTTTTTCGGACGCCGGAGCGTGCGCAATCCGCGCCGTTCGTGCTAAAAATATTCGCGGCGGTAGGCGTAGTGGTCGCGCATGGATTCGAAATCCCCGGGCCGCTCCTTGAGGCTGCGGCTTTCGGACGCGATGTCGTACGCCCCGCCGATGGTCCGGCAAAGTTCCTGCCAGGAGATCGGCCGCCGGCGCGCCGGGGCGGCCTGTGGCGGATACCACCCTTCGAGCGGCAGGCCGAAACGGCGGGCCAGCGAGGCGACGGACATTGCCGTGGCGTTGGCCTTGCCCTGCTCGGAGTAGCCCGCGATGTGGGGTGTGGCGAGCAGCGCGTTTTCCAGCAGCGCCGGATCGAGGTGCGGTTCGTGCTCCCAGACGTCGAGCGCCCAGCCGAGACCGCTCCGGAGCAGGGCCTCGCCGTCGACCACCTCCCCGCGCGAGGAGTTTATGAGGATGGCGCCGGGTTTCATCAGGCCGAACAGCCGGCTGTCGGCCATGTGGCGCGTCGAAGCGTCGAGCGGCGTGTGGAAGGTGAGGATGTCGGCCTCGCGGGCCACCTCCTCCAGCGTCCGGAATCCGCACCGCTCGCGCTCCTCGCGCGGCGGGTCGCAGCAGACGACGCGGAATCCCCACCCTTCGGCATACGCTTTCACGAGCGATCCGACGTGTCCCACGCCCACGATTCCCAGCGTGCGCTCGGCGGGCTGCCAGCCCTGCGTGCGGGAGAGGTGGACGAGCGCCGCGCCGACCCATTGCAGTACGCCCCGGGCGTTGCAGCCCGCGGCCGTCGTGACTTCGATGCCGTGCGCCGCGCACCACGCCGTGTCGATGTGGTCGAAGCCGATGGTCGCCGTGGCGATCAGCTTTACGCGCGAATCCGCCAGTAGTTTTTCGTCGCACCGCGTGCGGGTGCGGATCACCAGCGCGTCGGCGTTGCGGACGTCGGCGGCCGAAATCGCCGTTCCGGGGAGGTATTCCACCTCGGCGAACGGCTCCAGAACGCCCCGCAGAAAGGGAATGGCGCTGTCGGCAATGATTTTCATGGTAACGGGTGTTTTTTTCGTTTTTCGTCTTTGAGCAAACAAATATAGGTAAAAAATAAAAAATGCGTACCTTTGCAATTCAAAAGCATGTTATGGAACAGAAAAACTTCGATCCGGACGGGGTCGGCGTGGACAACGGAACCTATTTCGGACTTCCGTTCGCTCCCGAAACGGCGGAACTGGTGCTGATCTCGGCGCCGTGGGACGTGACGGTCTCCTACGGGGCCGGAGCGGCTTATGCCCCCGACGCCATTATCGAAGCCTCGACGCAGCTGGATTTCCACGATCCGCTGGCTCCCGGCGTCTGGCGCCGCGGCATCGCCACGGCCGATGTGGACTATTCGCTGCTGGAGTCTTCGCAGCGTCTGCGGGCCGACGCCGCACGGGTGATCGACCACCTCGAAGGAGGCGGCTGCCTGGAGGACGACTATGTCGTGCGCAAGGTCCGCCGTGTCAACGAGGGGTGCATGTCGATGAACGCCAACATCGGGGCGCAGGCTTCGCGCTGGCTCGATGCGGGCAAGACCGTGGGGCTGGTCGGCGGCGACCACTCGACGCCCTACGGGCTGATCCGGGCGCTGGGCGCGCGCCATGCGGCGTTCGGCATCCTGCACGTCGATGCGCACTGCGACCTGCGCGATGCCTACGAGGGGTTTGAGTTTTCCCACGCCTCGATCATGTTCAACGTCCTGCGCGACGTGCCGCAGGTGACGAAGATCGCCCAGGTCGCCGTGCGCGACTTCAGCGAGTCGGAGGCCGCGCTGGCCGCTTCGTCCGGGCGCGTCGCCACGTTCGACGACCTTTCGCTCGCGGCCGCCCTTTTCCGCGGCGAGACGTGGGATGCGCAGAGCCGCCGCATCGTCGACGCGCTGCCGCAGGAGGTCTACGTGAGTTTCGACATCGACGCCTTGACCTTCGAAAACTGCCCTCACACCGGAACGCCGGTTTCCGGCGGCCTTACGTTCAACCAGGCCGTCTGGCTGCTCGATACGCTCACCCGCTCGGGACGCCGTATCATCGGTTTCGACGTGGTGGAGGTGTGCCCCGCGCCCGACGAGCGGATCGACGCCATCACGGGCGCCCGCATGCTCTGGAAACTCTGCGGGCAGACCCTCAAGTCAAACGAATCATAAAACGACCGATAGATGCGACTTTTTTCGATGTACCGCTGGGTTCGCCAGCGACACATGATGGGGCTTCGGGGCCGCAACTTCCTGGAAGCGCCCTGGGCCGGAGGCGTGGTGCTGCTGGTGTGCGTGATCGCCGCCATGCTGCTGGCCAATCTCCCCGCGACCAAACTCTATTACCACCACCTGCTGGAGACCGACCTTTCGCTGATGGTCCATTCCCCGGACGGTGTGATCGACTGGATCTTCCCGCGGGGCATGACCGTCGAGAAGTTCATCAACGACGGGCTGATGGTGATTTTCTTCTTTGCCGTGGGGCTTGAGATCAAGCGCGAGATCGTCTGCGGGCAGCTTTCGTCCGCGCGCCGGGCCATCCTTCCGGTGCTGGCCGCTGCGGGCGGCATGCTGGTCCCGGCGATTTTCTTCACGGCGTTCAACCACGGCACGATGGCCGCAAACGGCTGGGGAATCCCCACCGCCACGGACATCGCCTTCGCCATAGGCATCCTCTCGATGCTGGGCAACCGCGTCCCCGTGTCGCTCAAAATCTTCCTCACGGCGCTGGCCGTCGCCGACGACCTGGGGGCCATTCTGGTCATCGCGCTTTTCTATGGCGGCAAGGTGCAGATCACCTGTCTGCTGGTGGCGCTGGTCATCATGCTGGGGGTCTACTTTATGAAGCAGATGGGCGAGAAGCGCATGTTCTCCTATCTGGTCCCGGCCTTCGTGGTCTGGGGGCTGTTCTATTACTCGGGCGTCCACTCGACCATCTCGGGCGTGGCGATGGCGCTGCTGATCCCGATGGAGCCGCGTTACAGCAAGGAGTATTTCGCCCATAAGATGCGATGGCTCAATGCGCTGATGCTCCGCGCCGCCTCGCACGAGGACTTCCCCAACGAGGAGCAGCGGTTCTACCTGCGGCGCATGCACGACCTGTCGTCCAACTCGGTGGGCATGAGCTACCGTCTGGAGCACGGACTGGCGCCCTACGTCACGTTCCTGATCATGCCGGTCTTCGCGCTGGCCAACGCCGGCGTCGAGATCACGTCGCTCGAATACCTCAATATTTTCCACTATTCGCCCGAAATCGGATCAATCGGCATGGGCGTCTTCTTCGGTCTTGTCCTCGGCAAGCCGCTGGGCATCTTCCTCGCCAGCTGGGGAGCCGTGAGGACGGGTCTTGCGGAGCTGCCCGAGGGGGCGACGTGGCGCATGCTGCTGGCCGTGGCCTGCCTGGGCGGTATCGGGTTCACGATGTCGCTGTTCGTCGATTCGCTGGCCTTCACCGACCCCGATCTGGTCGACCGCGGCAAGATCGCGATCCTGATGGGTTCGCTGGCCGCCGCCGTCGTGGGGTGCCTGCTGATCCTGATCTTTTCGGGGAAAAACCGCCGGACCCGGCAGGGCGGGCGGTAGGCATCCGCCGCGCAGGCGGCGTTTGCCGGAAATGGCGTCCGGTCCGGACCCGTGCGGCCGGAACAGATTTATTTGCTTCTGCCGGCGCCTTGCACTATCTTTGCAAAAAAGATTCGATAATGATGAAAAAGACCTTCCCGATCCTCCCGGCCCTCGTGCTGCTGCTGGCCGGAGCCTGCTCGAAAAATTCGGGCGGAGGCGGCGTGAAACTCCGGAACGATACCGATTCGGTGGCCTACGTCATCGGCATGAACGTGGGCGCGAACCTGCTGAAAATGGATTCGACGATCAATGTGAACGCCGTTTGCGAAGGCATCCGCGACATGTTCCGCGGCAATCCCAGACTCTCGGCGGCCGATGCCGAGACGTTCTATCTGAGCTACGTGAACTACGCCCTTCCCGAGAAGGCGCGCGCCTATGAGGAGCAGTTCCTCCTCGACATCGCCAAGTCGAACCGCTCCTATGCCCGCACGTCGTCGGGCGTGACCTACACCGTTACGGACGTCGGGGATCAGAATCAGGTTCCCACTTCCGAGCGCGACAGCGTGGCCCTGCGGTGGGTGATCCGCACGGCGGCGGGCGACGAGATCACCTCCTCCTACGAGCGGGGTGATACGGTGCGTTCGCTGGTCCGCAACCTGCGGCGCGGGGTGCAGGAGAGCGTGAAGCTCATCGGCAAGGGCGGCAAGATCAACGCCTGGATGCCTTCGTCGGCAGCCTACGGCGCCGAGGGCGACAAGGAACTGGGCGTGGCTCCCAATGCGACGCTCTATTTCGAGATCGAACTCGTCGACCTCGACAAGTATACGACCCGGTCGCGGCGGCGTTGACGGTCCGTCCGGCGCCGCCGGTTCCGCGGCCGGATCGTCCGGCCGCGGGGATTTCGCCAAAATAGTTGCTCGGAATCATTTCGTTAACAAAATTTTTATATCTTTGCGGGGAATAAGCCCGCGCTTTGATAGGCGGCGCCTCGGCAGAGCCGGATAAATTCGCCTCTGCTCCCGGTTTGCACTGTCTTTGCGCGTGCGACGGCGACAATATAAAGGAAACATCAAACATAGTGAAAACAACAATGAAAAAAATCTTTTTTGCTGCGGCGCTCGCGGGTGCCGCAATGCTCGCCTCCTGCGGAGGAAACAAGGGCGGGGTACAGCTGGGCAGTCTGTCCGAGTTCGACTCTCTGTCGTATTCGCTCGGAGCCAACATCGGCTATGGCATGAGCTACGAAATGAAGGATATTCCGTTCGATTTCAAGGCTGTGGACAAGGGTGTCCGGGAAGGCGCTCTGGGCAAGGCCACCCAGGAGCACGACAAGTCGCTCGATATGCTGCGCGAATATTTTATGACCAAGCGCGGCGAGCGTGCGCAGGCCGTGGCGCAGAAGCGTGCCGAGGCGGACAGCGTGCGCCTGGCCGGCGGCGACACGACCAAGGTGGAGTATCCCGCGGCCGATCCCGACATGTTCGAGAGCGAGGAGGAGCGTACCGAGATCTCCTATGCCTTCGGTAACGACATCGGTTACAACATCGCACAGAGCGGCATGCCCATTCAGCTGGTCTGGATCGGCGAGGCCATGCAGAACGTGCGCGACAACAACGCCAAGATGACCGAGGACGAGGTGAACCAGTACTTGCAGTACTACTTCATGGTGAAGCGTCCGGCCGAGAACGCCGAGGCTTCGAAGGCGTGGCTGGAGAAGACGGAGAAGAAGTCGGGCGTGAAGAAGACCGAGTCGGGCCTGCTCTATAAGGTTACCGACGCCGGCGACGCATCGGTGATGCCCAAGGACCCGCGCGACGTGGTGAAGGTGCACTATACGGGCCGTACCCGCGAAGGCAAGGTGTTCGACACCTCGAAGTTCGCCAACCGTTCGAAGGAGCAGCAGGAGATGATCAAGAAGCAGCGTCCCGATGATTTCGACAAGGACGAACCCGTCGAGTTCCCGCTCAACCGTGTGATTCCCGGATGGACGGAAGGGTTGCAGCTGGTGGGCAAGGGCGGCAAGATCACGCTCTGGATTCCCGCCGACCTGGCTTACGGTGCGCGCGGCGCAGGCCGTGACATCGGTCCCAACGAGGCTCTGGAGTTCGAGGTCGAGCTGATCGACGTCACTCCCTACGTGGAGCCTGCTCCGGCCGATTCGACCGCAACGGCCGAGAAGCCCGAGGCTGCTCCCGCAAAATAGTCGGACCGTGAAAAATGAATCCGGATGTGCGCATGCACATCCGGATTTTTTATAAATAGGTATCTAAAAAAACTCCGGCCTTCGAATCATCGAAGGCCGGAGTTTTTCGGTTGGGTCCGTTTAGAACGGCAGGTCGTCGACCTGTGCGGGCGCAGAGGCGTAGGAAGGCTCCTCGGCGATGGGCGGCATGTCGGGCATCGGGGCCGCCGCGGCCTCCTGTTTGGGTTGCAGACGCCATGCGCGGATGTCGGTGTACCAGCGGCCGTTGTATTCGCGCGACTCGATGTTGACCGAGACGTTGTAGGTCGAGCCCTCTTTCAGACGGGCCACGTCTTCGGGCTTGTTGAAGAACGTAACGCAGATTTTGCGTGTGAAAGAGCCTTCGTTCATTTCGAAAACCACATCCTGACGCTGCCACTCACCGCGTGCCGACGTTCCCTTCGTCACGGGCAGTATTTTGTAAACGGTTCCTTCGAATTCCATAGTGTAAATAGGGTTTGTTTGCGGCAAAGGTAGCAATTTTCCGGGACATTCGGAGCCTTTCCCGCGGAAAAAACGTCTGACGTCCGAAGATCGGCGGATGCGGCGTTTCTGTCCCGGAACCGCGGCGTGCGCCCCGTTCCGTTCGGCTCCGTCGGAGGTTCGGCCCTTTCTTTTTGCTGCCTGTTACAGTGGCCTGCGGCCCGTAATCCGTATAAAAAAGCAGGACCCGGTTTGCTTTTTTTGCTTTTTTTGAATTATCTTTGGTGCTGTAATGATATTTTTTATTTGTCGGAGCGTTCTGCCGGACTGTCCGGTTTCGGCTGCGTCCGGCGTGTTGGCACCTTTGTCCATGATGAAAAAACTACTGCTTTTTGTTGCGCTTCTCGGCCTCGCGCTGCCCCTGCGGGCGCAGGACGACAAGGCGCTGGCCGCCGCCGCTGCGAAGGCCGACCTGAAACTGATGTCGTTCAACATCCGCTATTACAAGCCCGGCGCCGACGGCGACAACGGCTGGGTTGCGCGGCGCGCCGCCTGTCTGGAGATGATCCGTGCGGAATCGCCCGACGTCATCGGCTTCCAGGAGCCGCACCGGCCGCAGATCGACTATCTGAAGGTGAACCTCCCCGAATACGCCGAGGTCGACATGGGGCGCGACGCCGCGACCGACATCGAGAAGAAACCCGACGGCGGCGAGCATCTGATGATCATGTACCGCCGTTCGAAATACATCCTGCTCGACAGCGGGTTTTTCTGGATCAGCCCCACGCCCGAATGCCCTTCGCGGGGCTGGGACGCCATGTGCCGCCGCGTCACGGTGTGGGTGCAGCTCAAGGACCGGAAAACCGGAAAGGAGTTCTTCTATTTCGACACCCATTTCGATCATATCGGCAAGCAGGCCCGCGCCGAATCGGCCCGGATGATGGTCGCCCGGATGAAGCGGATCGCCGGTGAGAAGGCCGCCGTCTTTCTCTCGGGAGACCTGAATACGACCTACGACAACGCCCTGCTCGACCCGCTGAAGGCGTGGATGCAGTCGGCGCGCCATGCGGCCCCGGTGACCGACGAACTGCCGACGTTCAACGACTTCGGCAAGCGTTCGCTGTGGATCGACTTCATTTTCGCCCGCAACGCCCGTGCGCTGGCCTACCGGACCCTTGTCGATTCCGGGCGTTACGGCGTTCCGTTCCTCTCGGACCACAATCCCGTTTACGCGCTCTACAAACTCTGAATCCGCCGGACGGCCGACAAACCCGGATACAACCAAATTCCGATACCATGAAGAACCTTTCCCTCGTTTTCCGCAGCCTCGCGCTGCCCGTGCTGCTGCTGACGCTGAACGCCGCCGGTGCGCAGGAGAAGCAACCGCTCCGTTACGTCGATGCCGCGACGCTGACCGTCATCGGCAAGAGCATGCCCACTCCCAAACTGTTCCAGCGGGTCGACACCGCCCGTTACGAACTCTGGCAGCCCGTGAAGAACTACTCGGCCTTCTCCACCGGACTGGCCGTCGTTTTCCGCACCGACAGCCGGACGATCCGCGCCCGGTGGAAAACCGGCGGATACGGATTGGGCCACAACATGACCGCCATCGCCCGCAAGGGTCTCGATCTCTACATCGAGCGCGACGGGCAGTGGGTCTACGCCGGTTTCGGCTGGCCCAAGGGCGACAACCACGACAGCGCGCTGGTCGAGTATATGGACGAGGGCGAAAAGACCTGTCTGGTCTACCTGCCCCTGTGGGACGAGGTGCTTTCGCTGGAACTGGGCATCGACGGCGACAGCCGCATCGAGGCCGTTCCGAACCCCTTCCGCCACCGGATCGTGGTGCTCGGGTCGAGCATCACCCACGGCGCTTCGGCCGGGCGTCCCGGCATGACCTGGACGGCGCGGCTGGCCCGCCGGATGGGACTCGATTTCCTGAATCTCGGTTACAGCGGGCAATGCAAGCTGCAACCCGAATTCGCGCGGATGCTGGCCGAGATGGATGCCGACGCCTTTGTTTTCGACGCCTTCTCCAACCCGAGCGCCGGGGAGATCGCGGTGCGGCACG
>ENA-UEOL01002262-UEOL01002262.1-human-gut-metagenome-genome-assembly--contig:-NODE-2262-length-10948-cov-6.226658_pt1 | contig 10948 bp, 8 predicted proteins | sample MGYA00242884_ERZ507884 | MGnify/ENA primary metagenome ERZ507884 (study PRJEB26167, sample SAMN06115417) | human gut metagenome | host: Homo sapiens | place: China:Chongqing | collected 2015-03-06... | reverse complement strand
CCTCCGTTTGGACCATAAACCACTCCCACCGGCAACAGTCTTCCACTTTTTTCCTCTCCTAAAAGAGATGCACTAAATTCCGGAATAGCCGCCGCCTGAAAGTCAAAAGTAGTTTCTTCTTTATAAGACTTAAAATTCTGGAATGAAAACTGGCATAGCATAATCTGTCCCTCCTTTCATTTCCATTATACAAGCATATTGCATCAATTTCAAGTTTATATTCTCGATTTAAGAAATTTATTTTTTGTATTCCGTTTTATAAGTCAGTTTCTGTCGTCTTTGATCACACTCCACCCACCCTTCCAGCGTCAGCGGCGTGTAATCCGAATACATGCAGAAGCAGTTGATCATGTGGCATGGCACTGGCTGCGCTGTCTCATGATGGACACTTTTTCGCAGCGTGGCTCTGGTTTCTCTGCAAAACCTGTCCACCAGTTCCTGATTTGTTGTTTATCGACTATCAGTATGGTCCTCTGCAAAATCATTCCGGGTGTGAAATTGACACTTGTGGAACTTGGCACGAAACTGCCAGATGGATGACAGGATGATCGTGCTCCTGGGCTTGGAAAGTGGTGCAGAATCAACTGCTCTGCTTTCTCCAAGCGAATAGGCATGCCCATAACACCGCAACCGACAAATTTGATGCCATTGTCTACATTGATGAGCGTGTCACCAACGAGGAAAAGAGCGCCAATACCGCAGCGATGCGCAAGGCGTTTGATGCGTGGCTGGAGGAAAACGGTCTTACGGCAGCCCCCGCTGCCCTAACCGAAGTGCCCGATCCGTGCGAGGGGTGCTTTGATACATTAGCCGGGGCGATTGCGCATATCGACCATATTTTGCGCTTTCCCGACCTGCTGCTTATCTGAAACACCACGCTTGAAAAAACCTTTTTCAAAATTCAGTATTCAATCGTCAACATATTGGTAATCACGCGAAAACTAGTACTCCAACGCTGAACAATCTACCGCGATTTATATTACAATATTTACATATTATAGTATAAATAGGAAAGGGTGTATCTGCTTGCTACAGGTAGCCGAATATGAGAATTTTGTCCGTAAGCGCATCACGCAGCTGCGCCATCGCCTTCATGTTTCTGAACATAAAATGAGCCTTGACCTTGGCAAAAGCGGCAGCAATATGCGCAGTATTTCAATCGGCAAGGCAATGCCCTCAATGCACGAATTTCTGCGCATCTGTGAATACCTCGGCGTAACCCCGCAGGAATTTTTTACCGGTGCCGGGGATGAAACCGACCGCATCAATATCTTTAACCGGCTGCAAGACCTCGATGACGGTGACATACAGAAATTGCAGACATTCCTTGGTTGGATGGAAGAAAAGTAAATCCACTTTCTGCCTGACAAGCTTTGGCTTGCTGGGCTTTTCTTTTTATAGGGCTTATTTAGTGGAAAGGCGTATTGCATGGCAGATGTGCTTGACGCTCCGGTATTCCGTGTTGTAATTTCGTTGATTTCGAGCCATATAGAAAACACACCCCACTTCCCAGCACAAGCATACTCGTATACTTGTCTGACAAATGGGGTGCTGTTCTGCTTTTTTATTGAGTCTTTTTGATACGCGAAAGCCTTGCGTTGATGAGCGTATAGGCTTCATCCGGCAGGTATTTGTTGATGTGGTTCCAGATGCTGCTGAAACTTAGTGCACCACCTTGTATCATGCGGTCAGCAAGATCAGCGTGGTCAAGCTGCAGCGGCTCCACCGCAAGTTCCTGAATAATTTGGTAGCCTTCGGGATAGCGGTAAACTTCCTCCAACGGGTCATCTATCGAGAGGTATCCCTCGCGAATCTGCACATCGGTGGGCGGAATCAGGTGGCTGAACCATTGCGCCACATTTTCAGAGTAGCACTTGGTTTCTTTCAGGGTATATTCCTCCGGCTCGGCAGCAACACACTCCCATATCAGGCTGTGGCGGCAGTCGGTGTCGGTCACAGCCATCAGCTCGTTGACGGGGCGATCCAGCACAACGTTGGGGAACAGGAACACCGGCCCGCCCTGCATGGTGCCCAGCTTGCGTCCGTTCAACAGCAGGGTGACCTGCGCGGCGTTGCTGTACACCTTAACGGTCATGGGGGCGGCTGTGTGCTTGAGGTAGCGCTCACCGCAGATATAGACGAACGGTTCCTTGCTCCAGCAGGCTTTGTAGAAATAGAACGCCTGCTTTTTCTGTTTGCGGTCAAAGGTCACAAGACCCTTGTTATTGCGTCCCTGAACGCCGCCCTCGTTGCGGACGTCCACGGCAAAGTCAAACATATTCCACAGCCACGTCGCCCAGATATAGGGGCGCTCCTGCAGGGCGCGGTAGGCTTTCTCGTGAACGATAGCCTGATATTCTTCGGTGTAGTCCTTAACTTTGGGGGCGGGGCTGTGCCAGCGCAGCACAGCTTCTGCGCCGTATTCGCTGATGGCCATCGGGATATCGGGAATCTGTCCGTGGCGTTCATCACAGAACGCGCCATGATCCTCGACCGTGCCCTCATACCAGCCCTTGTACTCGTTGTAGGCGGTCACATCGGTCAGGCGGAACAGCCGGCTGGATGTAGGGGTCATGCCGACGTTGGCAATGCCGGTCAGGCGGCTGGGGTCAAGTTGCTTGCACAGCTCGTGAAGGCGATGGACAATGTGGAACATAGCCTCACTCTCGCCGCCGATGCCGATTTCATTGGCAACGCCCCAAAAGCAGATGGACGGGTGGTTGTAGTTTTGCAGAATCAGCTCCCGCATCTGGCTGAGCAGGTTTTCGTCGGCGGCAGGGTCGGGAATGTACAGGCTAATAAAGGGAATCTCTGCCCATATAACCATTCCCTCGCGGTCGCAAAGCGCGTAGAAGAACGGGTCGTGCTGGTAGTGCGCCAGACGAATCGTGTTGGCACCGATTTCACGAATCATTGCCATATCTTCCAGATGTTCCCTTTGGGTGATGCCCCAGCCCATATTCTCACGGTCCTGGTGACGGCAGACGCCGTGCAGCGGGTACGACCTCCCGTTGAGGAAGAATCCCTTGTCGGCGGTGACGGCATAGCGGCGGAAGCCGAAGGAATCAGTCAGCACGTCAATGGGGATGCCATCCTTGTACAAAGTGGCGGTAGCCGTGTATAGGCAGGGGTTTTGCGTGCCGTCCCACAGTTGCACGTCGGACACGGTAAGACAAAGCGTCGTTTTTTGCCCGGTGACAGGGGTTTCTTCCTGCGCCACTACGGTACCGTCTGGAGCCTTCACGGTCAATGTCAGACGGTCGCCGCCGTCACACAGAACCGCTGCCTGCACGGTGCCGGTCTCGACGTCGGGGGTCAGCAGCAGACTATCGGCACCGTATTCGGTAACATTGAAATGCGCTTTGTCCGCAAAGATCAGCAGCTCCACCTGCCGATACAGACCGCCGAAAAAGGTAAAGTCCGCCTGCGCCGGGTAGACAGGCAAATCGGCGTGGTTATCCACCTTCACAGTCAGCTCGTTTTCGCCGCTGTGCAGGTAAGGGGTCAAATCCATGGTGAAGGCGGAGAAACCGCCGCGATGTTCGCCCACAAACTGCCCGTTACAGAACACCGATGCCATTTTGCTGGCAGCGCCGAAACGGATAAATACCTGGGCTGCGTCGGGCGCAGTAAAGGTTTTTTGGTACCAACCGATACCCTGATAGTAGTTATCGCCGCCGTCCTGCCCGTCCAGGGCGTTCCAGGTATGGGGCAAGTCGACAGTCTGCCACGACGTTTCGCCGTCCTTGCGGAACTGCCAGCCTTGATTGAACGGTAGAATTTTTCGCATTATAACACACTCTTTTCTTTGTGGGTGTATTGGTTATCAGGGTTGAAAGAACAGCCGTTCCGCGTTGCCGAAGCAGACCTTTTGGTAGGCGTCAAAGGGCAGCAGCTCCTTGGCAGCACAAAAATCCAGCCACGCCGACAGCGCAAAGTGACAGGGCGCATCCTCGCGGAACATCCAGTCGGTGCCGAACATCAGGCGGTCCTGAAATTCCTTAACAAAAGCCAGCCCGTAGGCGGGGTCACGCAGCAGGGCGGTCTGCCCGCTGTTGGCGGACAAATCGCAGTACAGGTTTGGATACTGCCGCATAAGCTCCGGAACGCGCCCCTCGACAAAGGGGCCAAAGGGGCAGGAATTGCGCGTTTCGGGGTCGGTAACGTCGGTTTTCGCCATCTCGAACCAGAACGGCTGGGAGTGTCCGATAAAAATCAGCTTGGGGAATTTTTTCAGTGCCCGTTCCAAGCCGGGCAGCCGGGGGTCGTCCACAATGCCGTAATAAGGGTCGGTATCGGCGGGTGCCATGTGGAACAAAAAAGGCATCTGCACCTGCTCCAACACGGCAAACAGGTGATCCATCTTGGGGTCATCAAAACGGATGCGGGTGCCGAACTCGCCCAGACCGACAGCGCCCATCTGCTTATAGCGCTTGACTTTTTCGTGGGTCAAGTCAGTTCCGTCGGGGCAAAGGTTACACATCCAGGTAAAGTGTTCGGGGTAGCGCCGGCTCAGCGCGTAGGCGTCCTCCGCAAAAAAGGTAGGACCGCCCATGCTCATGTTTTCCGGCACGGGCAGCAGCACGCAGCGGGAGAAGCCCATATATTTGTTGGCGGTCAGCCGTTGGGAAATCAGACTTTCGTTATCCAGCATGTGGGTGTGGATGTCGATTTTTTGGCAAAACTGCATCATAGCGCCTATCCTTTCTATGGAATTACAAGTCCAGGAAGCAGGCAATGCTGTGGCCTGCGCCAACGCTGCGCATAGGAGGCGTTTCCGTACGGCAGCGTTCGGTGGCATAGCGACAGCGGTTGCTGAAGGGGCAGCCCGCGGGACGGTTCATAACGCTGGGCACCTCGCCCAGCATCTCTATGCGCTCACGATCCTTGTCCACCTTGGGGTCAGCGATGGGAACGGCAGAGAGCAGCGCACGGGTATAGGGGTGCAGCGGGTGGCTGTACAGCTCCTCGCAGGGGGCAATCTCCATAATTTTGCCGAGGTACATGACGATGATACGGTCACTGATATGCTTAACCACCGACAAGTCATGGGCAATGAACAGGTAGGTAATGCCCAGCTCCGCCTGCAAGTCCTCCAACAGGTTGATGACCTGCGCCTGAATCGAAACGTCCAGTGCCGAGACAGGCTCGTCGCAGAGGATGACGTCCGGACGTGAGGCAATGGCACGGGCAATGCCAAGACGCTGGCGCTGACCGCCGGAGAATTCACGCGGGACACGGTGTTTGAACGAGGGGTCCAGACCTACCATGGTCAGCAGCTCGTCCACGCGGGCGTTGTACTCCTCGCGGGAGTTGCACAGCTTGCCGACTTTCAGCGGTTCGCCCACAATAGAACCGGCGTTTTGGCGCGGATCCAGCGAAGCAAAGGGATCCTGGAATATCATGGCGATTTTGGCGTGTACGCGGCGCAGCTCGGCAGCGTTGGCGCGGCAAAGATCCTTGCCATCGTACAGGATCTGCCCGCCCGTAGGCTTATAGGCTCGCATAATGCAGCGTGCCAGTGTTGATTTTCCGCAGCCGGATTCACCCACGATGCCCAGCGTTTCGCCGCGGTATACCGGGAAGGAAACATCATCCAGTGCCTTTACATCTGCCACCTTGCGCTTCATCAGCCCCTTGTACACGGGGAAGTACATCTTCAAACCCTCGACCTGCAGAATCGGCTCGGTGCTGACTGTCTTTTTGGCAACCGCTTTACCGCTTCGCACAAGGTGCTTTTGCTTTTCGTCCAGCTCGGCGCTGCTCAGCAGGCAGCGCACCTTATGCCCCGGCTCGTACTCGGTAAGCGGCGCGGCACAACGGGTGCAGCGATCCTCGCGGTAACGGCAGCGGTCATAGAACTGGCAGTAAGGTTTGCGGTTGACCGGGCTGGGGGGATTGCCCTCAATGGGGGTCAGACGGCGGTCCTTGCTGTCGTCCAAACGCGGGATAGCGTCCAGCAGACCGCGGGTATAGGGGTGGATGGGGTTTTCAAACAGGGTGAACTTGTCGCCGGATTCCACAATATTGCCGCCGTACATAACATAGATGCGGTCGGCATAGCGGGCCACCAACCCCAGATTGTGGGTGACGATGATGATGGAGAAACCCTTGTCGCGGGCAAGCTCCTGCAGCAGATCCAAAATCTGTGCCTGCGTGGTGACGTCCAGCGCGGTGGTAGCTTCGTCGGCAATCAGTACTTCCGGCTCGGCGGCAATGGCCATGGCAATCATGATGCGCTGACGCATACCGCCCGAAAAATGCTGCGGATACTGGTTATAGCGGCTTTCAGGATCAGAAATGCCGACCTTGCGCATAATCTCCAGGGTGCGCTGCTTGGCGGCGTCCTTATCCAGTTTCAGGTGAAGCATGATGGTTTCCTGAATCTGGTAGCCGATGGTCAGCACCGGGTTCAACGAGGTCATAGGCTCCTGGAAGATCATACCGATTTTGCCGCCGCGGATGCTGCGCATCTCGCTGCTTTTGAAGCCGTATTCCAGAATATTGCCCGTAGTGCCCTTGAGGTAGACCTCGCCGGATTCAATCTTGCCCGGAGGCATGATGAGCTGTAGGATACTCATGGAAGTTACCGACTTGCCGCTGCCGGATTCGCCCACAAGACCGATGATCTCGCCCTGTTTCAGGGTAAGCCCCGAACCGGTCACGGCCTCAGCGCGCTGCCCGTCAGAGTAAAAGGTTGTTACAATGTCCTTGGCTTCCAGCACAACGCCCTCCGGCAGCGTGTGGGGATGCAGTGCGGGATTGGTTTGTTTGTTATTCATTACTTAGCCCCCCTCAGCGTCGGATCCAGTGCGTCGCGAATACCGTCACCCAATAGGTTCAGGCTGATGATCAGCAGCGCTATACAGATGCAGGGAGCTCCTGCATACAGCGGATGGGTCAGCAGGAACGGACGGGCCTCGTTGACCATGGTGCCCCACGATGCCGTGGGTACCGTGATGCCGATGCCAAGAAAGCTCAAGCCGCTTTCCATCATGATGGTGATGCCGATGGTCTGGGTCGCCATAATGATGATGGGAGAAATACTGTTGGGCAGAACATGCTTGATGAGGATTTTTAGAGGGTGCTCGCCCAGCAATTTGGCGGAAAGGATATACTCGCTGCTGATGGTGGACAGCGAGGAGGCGCGCATCATGCGGATAAAGCCCGGCATGGTGGAAATACCCATTATGCAGGCCATGGAAGCAACGCTGCGCCCATAGAGTGAAACCAGCGCCGTAGTGATAGCAATCTGCGGGATAGCGCAGAAGGCATCGCAAAAGCGCATCAGCATCGTGTCGATAATGCCGCCGTTGTATGCGGCCAGCATACCCAGGAAGCAGCCCACGATCGATGCCAGCAATACCGAGGTCACGCCGATGATCAACGAAACCTGTGCGCCGTACACCACGCGGGAAAAGATGTCGCGCCCGTACATATCGGTACCGAACCAGTGCGCGGAACTGGGGTCTGCGAGCTTATCCAGCATAGCCATCTCGTTGGGGTCAGCGGTAGCGATCAAGGGGGCAAACAGCGCCAGAATAACAAAAAACAGCGTGCCGATCAAACCAAATAAGACGATTTTTCGGGCGGTCATTCTGCGCAGAAACAGACGGAGATTCTTTTTCCTCTCCTGCGAAAGAGAACCGGTTTTCATCTTCTTGCTCCTCCCTCTTGCTTACGACAGGCTGATGCGGGGGTCCACTGCGACATACAGCAGGTCGGTGATGATATACGCCACCGAGATAACCGCCGCCGTGATCAGGACCAACGCTTGAATGACCGGGATATCCATCGTGTTGACGGCCTTGACCATCAGGTTGCCCATACCGGGAATGTTAAAGACGTTCTCCACAAAGATGGAGCCGCCGATCAGGCTGGCAAGACGCCCGCCGATCATCGTCAGAATGGGGATAAGCCCGTTGTTCATAACATGCTTCCATAGGATGCGTGTCTCTTTTAAGCCTTTGGCGCGCGCCGTGCGCACATAGTCCTGACCCAGAACTTCCAGCACGCTGGAGCGCGTCTGCCTACAGAAGCCGGCGATGCCGCACAGGGTCAGGCAGGTAAGCGGCATGATCAGCTGCTGGATATGCTTGTGGAAATCCACCCATGGCCAAGTAAAGCCCTGCGGGGGCAGCAGTTTCCATTTCATCGAGATATAATACAGGAACAGGATGGCGGTAACGAACTGCGGTATGGCAATCAGCAGGTTGGAAAAAAGTGTGATAATGGTATCCGCCCATTGCCCGCGCTTGACCGCCGTGACAGTACCCAGCAGGATGCCGATGGGCATTGACAGCAGCAGCGAGAGAACCGCCATATACAGCGTAGTGCCCAGCTTGCCGGAGATGACCTCCCACACGCCCTTATGGTAACAGTAGGAGGTTCCGAAATCTCCCTTGAGCACGTTGCCCAGCCAGGTCAGATAACGCACGATGATGGGCTTATCCAACCCCATACGGACAAAGGCGACCTGATATTCTTCCTGCGTGATGTCGGTGCCGAACTGCGCGTAGACGGGATCACTGGGCATCAGCGAAACCAGAAAGAAGGAAAGCAGCGAAACGATCAGCAGCAGGGCAATCGTTTGCATGATACGGTTCAGAAGGTATTTCGCCATTTTGGATGTTGCCTCCTTTGAAAAGGGCGAGCGTCGCTCGGTGTGTTACGGTTGCGGCGGATGCGCCCGCCGAGGGCACCTAACCGGAACGGCTGCCGGAAATAACCGGCAGCCGTTCCCGATGCAGTGCTTATAAAGGTTTCAGGGACATCAGTTCTTGCAGCCGACCATGTTGGGGTTCCAGTAGGAAATGCCCAGACTTGCCATATCGCCCAGAATCAGGCGGTCGCTGACGGCGGCGCGACCCACGGCGTTGGCGATGGGCAGGAAGTGGAAGTCCTTCTGCACAAACTGTACGCAGAATTTGTAAATCAGCTCATCCTGCTCCTCAATGCTCTTAGCGGAACGGATGTTGTCGTACAGGGCGTACTCCTCATCGGTCCAATCGGTGCAGCCGGCCATGTAGCCGTAGGGACCGTAGAACTTATCCAGACGGTCCAGGATGGGGTCAGCAAAATACATGGCGCCGACCATCAGACCGCCGGCAGTGTTTTCGCCGGTCCAGAATTTTTGCATTTCATTCATGTCGGGCATTTCGACTTCGGCCTCAATGCCCAGCTTTTTCAATTCTGCCTGAATGACGGTTGCCTGCGTCTGAGTGGTGGCGTCGGCAACAATGCGGGTCTTAAAGCCGTCGGGGTAGCCGGCTTCCGCCAACATCTTCTTGGCAAGCTCGTAGTCCAGAGAGGTAAATTCCAGACCCTCGTCGTAGTAGGTGGCTTCCTTGTAGCCGATGGCGTCGGTGTGATAGCCGGCCTCGCCAACAATGGCGGCGGCAGCGCCTACCAGGTCAATGCCGTGGCTGAACACAGCCTCGCGCACCTTGACGTTGGACCAGGGATCATCGGGCACGTTGGTGATGGGAATCACAAAGGAAACATTGCCGGCGTTGGCAAACTGGGGCACCAGCTCCCAGCCGTTGGCCTCAAACAGTTCCATTGTTTCGGGAGCGTCCATGACCATGTAATCCACATCGCCGTTCAGCACAGAGGCTGCCATAGAGGTAGCGTCGCTGGTGTACAGGAAGGTGACCGTATCGGGGCCCCAATCATGTTCCTGCCAGTAGTCCTCGTTGCGGGTAAAGCTGAGAGAGTAGTCCTCAACGTAGGTATCCATGACGTAGGGACCCGTGCCGTTGAAGGAAGTCATCATCGCGTCAAGACCGATGGTGTCAAAGGTGTGTTTGCAGAAAATCTGCATCGGCAGCAGCCAGGTCTTGTAGTTTACGTTGAATTCGGGGTACTGCACCTCAACGGTGTAGTCGCCGGTCTGGCGAACCTCGGTGGGGTTGCCAATCTGTGCGCCGCGACCGTAGTCGATCCAGGACTGGATGGTCCAGGCGACGTCTTCTGCCGTCAGAGGCGTTCCGTCGTGGAATTTGATGCCCTGCTTGACCTGAATGGTGACCAGGAAGTTTTCTTCGTCTACGTCAAAGGATTCTGCCAGAACAAGGTCGTAGTCATCGGCAGTGCCCTGAATCTTTTTGCCCAGAGGTTCCATGCAGAAGCTGCCCCATGCAATGGCGTTGCCGGCCTGATAGGGGGTAAAGAAGTTGTTAAAGACGGCATCGGTGGCAAGTACCACGTCGCCGCCCTTGTACTGCTTATACTCGTCGACGGGTGCAGCCTGCGATGCGCTTGCAGCCGAAGAAGTGTCGGTCGTGTCGCTTGCGGGGGTGCTGCCGGCGGCACCCCCGCCGCAGGCTGCCAGTGATCCTGCCATCAGAACGGCAAGAGCTGCGCTGAGAATGCGTTGGTTTTTCATGTTGTTTTCCTCCTTGTTGCGGGCTATATTTGCTGTAGGGGAACCATCACGAGCGATCCCCCTGTGTTCCGTTGCCTTGTCTGTACTTAGACTATACGCTGTTTCTACTAAAAACGGAATTGCAATTTTTTCATATATCCATTGCAGTTTTGACATTTCTATGGTACACTGTGCATAGATTGTGACAGGGGGTGTAGAAAATTTCTGTATTGTTTATCCACGAATTCGACGGCTATACCTTTAAGCGGATGCTGAACAATTACCCGGTAGAGAAAAGCAGTATGTTTTGCGATCACTTTCATGTAAACTATGAGCTCCTGTATTTCCTGCGCGGGCGTGCTCGCTTTGAGATCGGCGCGCGGCAATACCAACTCAAGCCCAAGACGCTGCTGATCATTCCCCCCGGCACACATCACCAGGGCTTTGTTGACCCCAGCGAAGATTACGAGCGCATCGTCATCAACTTTTCGCCGCGGGATATCTCTCCCCTGCTTCTCGAGCCTTTGCGCCACTGTCCGACCGCGCTGGACGTTGCGGGCAGCGAACTGGAGGAGTTGTTTG
>ENA-UEOL01002261-UEOL01002261.1-human-gut-metagenome-genome-assembly--contig:-NODE-2261-length-10950-cov-4.684540_pt1 | contig 10950 bp, 10 predicted proteins | sample MGYA00242884_ERZ507884 | MGnify/ENA primary metagenome ERZ507884 (study PRJEB26167, sample SAMN06115417) | human gut metagenome | host: Homo sapiens | place: China:Chongqing | collected 2015-03-06... | reverse complement strand
GGAGAGACCGGTCCCGGTCCGGCGGCGCGCCGCCCGCATGTGCCGCGCGGCGGCTATATCCTGTTCACCAGCTCCCTGCCGTCCAGCTCGGCCATCAGGCGGTCGAACATTTCACGACCGCGCACGGCGTCCAGTTGCGTCCAGCGGGCCACGATATTGACGCGCGCCAGATAGGACAGAATGGTATTGATGTCGAAATAGTCGAACGTCGCCAGCTCGGTGGCCTCGTTCCAGCGGATCAGGTCGATCTTGTGCTCCTTCTCGACCAGATTCGCCTCGTCGTTCACGGCGGCGATCACGGCGTCGATGTAGGGCAGTTCGCCCCGCAGACCGAAATCGGCGGCCGAACTGCGCTCCAGCTGTTCGACCACGTCGCCCCCGCCTACGGTCACCTCCTCGACCGGACGGCCCGCGGCACGGGCCGTCACGGCGGCCGTCACGTTGCGCAGGGTGCGGTCGAACTCCGACCACTCGCGCAGGAAGCGGCTCTTGGCACGGCTGCAGGTGGCGTAATAGGCGTCGAACAGCGCGGTTTCGAAACGCTGCGCCGTATCGACCTCCTCGGCGTCCTCCCCTTCGGGATCGGCATAGGCGCGCAGCACGCGGCCCACGGCGGAGGGCAGGCGCTTGGGAGCCTTCACCTCCTCTTCCAGCTCCTCGCGCGTGAAGTTGCCCAGCGGATTGTGCGCCGAGCGCCCCGCACGCAGGGCGGCGATATTCTCGCAGTCGTAGTAGCCGTACAGGAGCCGCACCTCGCGGGCGTCGCCGCGGTTCACCTCCTCCAGAATCCCGGAGACGATGGCCCGGGCGTCGAAGCCCTTGGTGTCGGCGTCGAGCGCGTACTCCTTCAGGGAGGCTACCAGACAATAATATTCGGTCGCAAACATAGCGTTACGCCTTAAACAGCAACCGGTAAACCTTGTCGCGCAGATACTCGCCCAACAGCGCCTCGATGTCAGCGTCGGCGAACGAAATGTAGTAGCCGCCCTCCTTGGCGCCCACCTTGAAGCCGGTCTTCACCTCCTTCGACCAGCCCACCTCGACACCGGCGGCGAGCAGCTCCTTCGCACTCTCCTCGAACGCCGCGTCGAGCTTCTTGCGCTCGCCCTCGGGCAGCAGGGCCTGCAATTCGACCTTGCCCGAATCGGAACCGTTCCAGTTTTTAGCTACGGCGACGAGCATCTCCTTGATGAACGCCGGGTCCACGACGGCCTCCTTCACACCCCGGGCCGTAGCCTTGGCGATGATCAGCGAGGCGATCTCCGACTTGATTCTGCCGACGGCCTGCTTGCCGGCCAGCGAAATCTCGGTCATGGTGTTCTTCGAAACGTCCTCGGCCTTGGCCTCCGCCTTTTTGACGATCTCTTCGGCCTCGGCGCGGGCCTCGGCGACGATCTTCCGGGCCTCGGCCTTGGCGTCGGCCACCAGCTTGTCGGCCTCGGCGCGCCCTTTCTCCAGCCCCTCGTCGTAGAGCTTCTGCGTCAACTGTTGAAGTTTGTTTTCCATAGCGTTATTTAGTTTTGATTATTGTTTTTCGGTTTTAACGCACAAATATAAAAAAGATTATCTACAATCGGGGATACTGAACAGCAATTTATCCTATTTTGACAAATTTCCGGCACAAATGGAGCAGATGTATAACCGCAGGCCCGCCGCACCGCAATGGCGGCCGCCGCAGGCCCGGGACATGCCCCGGAACTGATCGCCAAAGAGGTTGCGTTCGGCAACGGACAGATCCGCAAGGGCGGAAACACGCTGACGATAGAGGCCGTCGCCCCGGCTCCCGGATTCACGGAGTGTTTCTTCGGACTCGACAAACTGGTCCTGCATCTGCAATAAGGGCAGTCCGGCTTCGGCGCGACACGATCCGGGCCGGCCGGGAGATACAAACGCATTCCCCGGCCGGCCCGGACAAGACGGGCGAAAGACACCCGCAAAACCTTAAACCTATTGGTGCTGGGGGCGCAGAAGATCCTGCACCACCTTCACCGGAGAGAATGTCGTGACGGGAACGTCGACGAAGACCGTGTTCCACTTCGCCATCGCACCGTTCCAGAGTCCCGGAAGCTCCTGCGCACGCAGATCGCGGCCGCCGGAGGATTTCGACGAGATGAATCCCGTCGCGGGATCGGTGTACCGGCGCAGATCGAACTTGCACCCCTTCGAATCGCGCACGCCGCAGACGAGGTCCACCGGATTGAAGTGCGTGGCCGACTGCATCAGCGGCAGGTCGTCGGGCGCGATCTGGCTCGACTCGGCGATCTGAAGCGACTCCGTGCCGTCGGGGTTCCCGACCCAGAACGGGCCGCCGCCCGGCTCGCCCTCGTTGCGGACCATGCCGCAGACGCGGATCGGACGGTCCAACACGGCGCGCAGCAGCGCCGAATCGTACTCGGCGGGGAGTTTCACGCAGAGCTGTTTCTCGATGAATTCGGCGATGGGTTCCAGCTCGGCGCCACCCACTTCGAGGGCCTTGAGGTACTCGAAGGCGCGCCCCTGGAGGTCGAGCAGAACCCCTGCAAGCACCTTTTTATAACGGACCGTGTCCCCGCGGCGGGCATCGGTCGTCACGTTGTCGATGTTCTTGATGAAGATCAGGTCGGCGTCGATCTCGTTCAGGTTTTCGATCAGCGCCCCGTGGCCCGCGGGACGGAACAGCAGCGTGCCGTCGTCCTGCCGGAAAGGCGTGTTGTCGGGATTCACGGCGAGGGTGTCGGTCGAAGGTTTCTGCACCGAGAACGAGATCTCGTAACGGACGCCGAACCGCTTTTCATAAAAGGGGACCTTTGCGGCGAGCAGCTCCTCGAAGCCCGCGACGTGCTCGGGCGAGACGGTGAAATGGATGCGCACGACGCCTCCGGCCGCGGCGTAGGCCGCCCCTTCGACCAGGTGCTCCTCGACGGCCTTGCGCGCCCCTTCGGGATAGGCATGGAAGGTGACCAGGCCCTTGGGCTTGCGGCCGTAGTTCAGCCCGTCGCCGACGATGGCATTCACGATCGCACGGTCGTCGGCCCCGGCGGGCAGCACGGCGCGAAGTTCGGGCCAGAAGGCGAACTTCCCGATATTTTCCAGCAGCGTGTCGATGCCCTTGCCGCGTTTGCCGTCGTTGACGAACTCGAACAGCTCCTTGAACATGCGCGTGGCGGCCCCCGAAGCGGGCACGAACTTCACCACCCCCAGTCCGGCAGACTCTTTTTCATAGCGTTCCACGGCGGCATCGGCCTCCGCCGCGCCGACAACCAGCACGCCGTCGCCCGGCGATGCGGCCCGCACGACATTCAGGAAAGGGAATCCACGGCGGAAATTCTCCAACTGGGTCTCCGCCTGTTCGGGAGTGAGTCCGTGCTCCCGGATTTGCTGCAAATCTTTTTCGTCGAACATATTCTGTTATCGTTTACATGGTCACCGATTGCCAAACCTGCGGTGCCTCCGACGTTTGCGCCGGGAATCGCCGCCAAAAAAACGGATCAGCGCAAGCAAGGACAGCAGTATGCAGATCAGCCACACCATTGAGTTATTCAGGTTTGAATCTCAAAGTTAAAAATAATTTCTAACTTTGCATACCATGATTCGAGAATTTCACCAAATCAGCCTGCGCGGGCGCAACAGTTTCGGCGTCGACCAGCGGGCCGCACGCCTCGTAGAATTCGAAACGGCCGAGGATCTGCGCACGTTTTTCGCCGCGGGGATTCCCGGGCGGTGGACGGTGCTCGCCGGGGGCAACAACATCCTTTTCACCGAAGATTACGACGGCGTGCTGCTGACCCCCGTGGCCCGGCAGATCGCCCTTTTGAGCGACGACGGCGACGAAGTTCGCCTGCGCGTCGAGGCGGGCGTCGAATGGGACGACCTGGTGGAATGGGCCGTCGAACGCGGTCTGTGGGGCATCGAAAACCTCTCGCTGATCCCCGGCAAGGCGGGGTCCGCCCCGGTGCAGAACATCGGGGCCTACGGCTGCGAAGCGAAGGACGCGATCCGCCGGGTCGAGATGTACTGCGTCGAAACGGGCAACCTGCTGACGCTCGACGGCGCGCACTGCGGATTCGGCTACCGCGAAAGCGTCTTCAAGCACGACCTGAAAGGGCGCGTGATCATCACAGCCATCGAAATACGCCTCTCGCATACGCCGCGTCCGAAACTGGGCTACGGCGACGTGGAGCGCGAGGTCGAAGCCCGCGGAGGCGCCACGCTGCGCAACATCCGCGAGGCGATCTGCTCGATCCGTCGCGCGAAACTTCCCGATCCGGCCGTGCTGGGCAACGCGGGCAGTTTCTTCAAGAATCCCGTGGTCGAAGCCCCCGTCGCGGAACGGCTCCTTGCCGAATATCCCGACATGCCGCACTATGCGGCCCCCGAAGGCCGCGTAAAGCTGGCCGCCGGGTGGCTGATCGACCGGGCCGGGATGAAAGGCTACCGCGAGGGAAGCGTGGGGGTTCACGAGCGGCAGGCGCTGGTGCTGGTGAACCACGGCGGCGCCACGGGCGGCGAGGTGATCGCCTTCGCCCGCACGGTGCAGGCGAAGGTCCGCGAAAAATTCGGCATCGAAATAGATACTGAAGTGAACATATTATGAATCTTTTGGACTCTTTTCAACGCTACATCGACGAGAACGACCTCGCCACGCACGACGACCGTATCCTGCTCACCGTCTCGGGCGGCGTGGACTCGATGGTCATGCTCTCGCTGTTCACCCGCTGCGGCTACCGGGTGGGCGTGGCCCACTGCAACTTCCAGCTGCGCGGCGCAGAGAGCGACGAGGACGAAGTGCTGGTGGAAGACGAGGCCAAAAAGCACGGCGCGGCGTTCTACAACAGGCGCTTCGAGACCAGGGCCGAAATGGAGCGCACGGGCGAGTCGATGGAGATGGCGGCCCGGCGGCTGCGCTACGCATGGTTCGACGCCTTGAGCCGCGAGCACGGCTACACGGCCATCGCCATCGCCCACCATGCCGACGACTCGATCGAAACCTTTTTCATCAACCTGCTGCGCGGAACCGGGCTGCGGGGGCTGACGGGAATCTCGACACAGGTCGGAAAGGTGATCCGCCCGCTGCTGTTCGCGTCGCGCAAGGAAATTCTCGAATACGCCGTCCAGAACCGCATCCCCTTCCGGGAGGATTCGTCGAACCGGTCGACCAAATACCTGCGCAACAAGATCCGGCTGGGGCTGATCCCCCGCATCCGCGAAATCAACCCCAAGTTCACGAGCCTGATGAGCCGCAACCTCGCGCGCCTGACCGACGCCCAGCTGTTCATCAACCACGGCATCGAACGCATCCGCTCGGAGGCCGTCACCTCGGACACGGGGATCGACACGATCCATCTCGACCGCCTCGATCCGGCCTTTCCGCAGGGATTCGTGATCTACGAACTGTTGAGTTCGGGCTACGGATTCAAGGGCGACGTGATCGACGCACTGTGCCACTCGCTCGAACAGGACGCCACGGGACGGCGGTTCTACGCCCGCGAAAGGGTGGCCTCGATCGACCGCGGAAAGATCGTCATAGCGCCGATAGCCCCCGACGACGCGTGTCTGACGACGGTGCGCAAAGGCGCCCCGCGCAGCTACTGCGGCAACTCGGTCCTCTACTACGAATACTGCGACATCGACACGATCAAGAATTTCGGCGTTCCCGAGAACATCGCGCAGATAGACGCCGACCGCCTGCAATTCCCGCTCACGCTGCGCCGCTGGCGCGACGGCGACTGGTTCGTGCCGTTCGGCATGACGGGCCGCAAAAAGGTGTCGGACTTCCTCGTCGACGCCAAGGGCTGCGTGGCCGAGAAGCAGCGGCAGTGCGTGCTGCTGTCGGGCGACGAGATCGTCTGGCTCGTCGGACGCCGCATCGACGACCGCTACCGCCTTACGCCCGACACGGAAAACGTGTTGCGCATCACCAAAGAAATCGTTTAAAATGGCAAAGAGCGCTCTGAAATTCAAGGATTCCGTCGCCCAGTACGAACGGATCGCGGCAGAGGTCGCGGCCCGCCGGTTTTCCGGCATCTACCTGCTGATGGGCGAGGAGAGCTACTTCATCGACGCACTCTCGGACCAGCTGGCCGCGACGATCCTCGACGAGGCCGCGCGGGCCTTCAACCAGATCACCGTCTACGGGCGCGACTCCGAGGCGGGGCAGGTGATCAACCTCTGCCGCCAGATGCCGATGATGGGACAATACCAGGTGGTGATCCTCAAGGAGGCACAGCAGCTCAAGGGGCTGGACAAGCTCGCGCTCTACACGCAGAAGCCCTCGCCGACGACCATTCTCGTGATCTGCCACAAGGAGAAGAACGCCGACAAACGCTCGGCCTTCTACAAGGGCTGCGCAGCGAACGGCACGGTGCTGGAATCGGTGCGCCCGCGCGACTACGAGATCGCGGCGTGGTTACAGCAGTTCATCCGGCAGAAAGGATTCACGATCGACCCCAAGGCGCTTTCGATGCTGACCGACCATTTGGGAACCGACATCGCAAAGATCTCCAACGAAATCCGGAAACTCACCGTCTCGCTGCCCGAGGGCACGCAGCGCATCACCGACGCCGACATCGAGGCCAACATCGGCATTTCGAAGGATTTCAACAACTTCGAACTCTGCAAGGCGGTCGTCACCCGGGACATGGCCCGCGCGCTGATGATCGCCGAGCACTTCGCCCGCAACCCCAAGGACAACCCGTTGCTCTTGACCGTCATGGCGCTGTTCGGGCAGTTCAAGGAGATGTTCGTGGTCAACTACCTGCGCTGGCTCGCACACCACAAAGGACGGCCCTTTCCGCCGGACACGGAACTGATGCGCATCCTGCGCAAGAACAACACGTTCGTCATCGGCGAGATCAAGCAGAACGCCGCCGGATGGGACAACCGCAAGGTGTTCAACATCCTCGGGCTGCTGCGCGAATACGACGCCAAGAGCAAGGGACTGGGTGCGGGCGGCGCGTCGGACGGCGAACTTCTGCGCGAACTGCTGCTGAAAATCTTTCTGCTTTGACCGGCCTCTACCTATACCAGACCGTGCATCTGGCCCGGGGCCGCGCGCGCAACGTCGCCGGACACATCGCCGTGCTCGACGCCGCGTCGCGCGAACTGTTCGGACGCCCCTACGCCCCCGCCGCAGAGCGGCTCGCGAAGCGTATCGAGACGCTCTCCGCCGCGGAACGCTATCCGGCGGGCGTGTCGGGCTTCGTGCGCATCGAACTGGACCCCGACGGCACGGAACGTCTGCTCCCGGCAGGGGTGTCGCTCTACGACGGCTACGCCTTCCGGAGCCTTCAGCCCGAAGCCGTGACCGTCGGATACGATCTGACGCTCTCCGAGGCTCCGACCTCCGCGCGCGAGGCCGCAGCGCAGCTGGCACGCAGGCTGGCCGAACGACGCGGGGCGGAAGTCGCCGTGCGCTGCGACAGCGCGGGAATTCTCCGCTCGGCCGACGACGCGCCGCTGCTGGCCATCGCCGGCCGCACCGTCCTGACGGCCCCCGGTCCCGCAAGCGTCGAACGCCGCCTGGCCGTGCTGGCCGTTCAGGCCGCAGGGCTGGAACTGCGCGAAGAGGCCTTCGGACGCGCCGACCTGCCCTCGCTCGACGAACTTTTCTTCGCCGACCACCGGGGCGTCACCTCGCTTTCGCGCTGCGACGGGCTGCCGCTGATGACCTTCGTCGCCGAACGCATCGCCGAAGCGATGGAGGGTCTTTTTCCGAAAAAATAGAAACCGGACCGGACGCAACCGTCTTATCTTTCGGGGAACCAAAACCCGAAAATCGTGAAAAAATACCTCTTTGCGTATGCGGTTCTTGCAACCGCACTGCTGTTTTTCACCTGCCGCCATTACCGCGCCGAGAACCGGCGGCTGGTCGAAAACCAGACGGCCCTGGCGGCCGACGTCACCCGTTACCGCACACGGCTGGGCGCGGAGGCGGCCTCGGTGCAGGCCCTCCGGCTGCGGTGCGGGGAGTTCGAAACGCTGCGCGCGGCCGACGCCGAGCAGATCCGGCGTCTCGGCATCCGGCTCCGCAGGCTCGAAGCCGCCGCCAAGGCCGTCGCCGTCACCGACGCCGAAATCCGCACCCCGCTGCGCGACACCGTCGTCGTCCGGATACACGACACGCTCCCCGTGCGCGACACCGTCCGGATGTTCCGCTGGCGCGACCCGTGGATTTCGGTCGAAGGACGCATCGGCCGCGACTCGGCCGCCTGCCGCATCCGCAGCGTCGACACCCTGCGCCAGGCGGTCCACCGCATCCCGCGCCGTTTCCTCTTCATCCGCTGGGGCACGAAGGCCCTCCGGCAGGAGATCGTCTCGACCAATCCCCACACACGGATCGTCTATGCGGAGTACGTGAAAATCGAACGCTGAAAAATTTTCCGCAAAAATCCGGCTGTCCCGTAGGGGTCGGCCGGATTTTTCGTGTCACAATAGAAACGACAGCAAACCATGAATCCGGACAACCATACCTGGGACCTTCTGGTCGGCGCCCTCAAAGGCACGCTCGGCGAGGCCGAACAGCGCGAATTCGACCGATGGGCCGCCGAAGCGGAAAACCGCCGCTTCTACAACAACCTGACCCGCGTATGGCGCGAAATACAGCAGCGGGCCGCGGCTTACGAGCCGGACCGCGACCGGCTGTGGCGGCAGTTGCAGCAACGGATCGGAACCTACGAAATTCCGCATGCGGACCAGCTTCCGAAACGTCGCCGGAGCCACCTGCTGCAAATGGTCATAGCTGTCGCCGCGGCAGTCGCCGTGACCCTTTTCGCAACCCGCGCCGACCTCTTCCGCTCCGCCGCAGAGACGGCGGAACAGCGGCTCTGCGCCTTCGAAGGCAAGTCGCAGGCGCGGCTCTCCGACGGCTCGACGGTCTGGCTCCACGGCGGATCGACGCTCACCTGCGACGCCCGTTTCGCCGCCGGGGAACGCCGCGTGAAACTCCGCGGCGAAGGGTTCTTCGAGGTGGCCAAAGACTCCGAACGCCCCTTCACCGTCGAGGTCGAAGGGTTGGAAATCAGCGTCCACGGCACGAAATTCAACGTCCGCACCGCGGCCGACCGCTGCGTGTCGGTCTCGCTGGTCGAAGGCTCGGTGTCGCTCGACACCGGGCGCGGCAGCCGCAGACTGCTGCGTCCCGGGGAGATCGCCTGCTACGACCCCGACACGCGCAAAGTGGTCATCGGTCGCGGCAACGTGGCGATGGAATCCTGCTGGGCCGCGGGAAAACTCGCGTTCGAACGGCAGTCGCTGGGCGAAATCTGTCACTACATGGCACGCTGGTACGACACCGAAATCCACATCACCCCGGCCCTCGCACACAACTACGCCTACACGTTCACCATTACCGACGAACCGCTCGAAGAGATCCTGCGCATCATGAGCCGCATCAACCCCATCGCCTACACGTTCGCCGAAGACAACACCGTCACGATTTCCGAACTCGAATAAACCCTGCATTACGACCTTTAAAAACCCGATTGCCTATGAAGCGATAAACCGACCCCCTACCCGACCTTACCGCAGCGGCCCATGACCAATGCCGCCGCAAACTTTCCACAAACTTAAAATTTCAACCATGATGCACTTCAGACTATTTGCAATCCTCTTGCTGCTGGTCGCAGGCAGTACGACGGTTGTATCCGGCCAGACGCAGCAGGAACCGGCGCTCGACATGGAGTTCACGGACATCCCGCTTTCGGAGGCCATATCCCGTATCGAGAAGAACACCCGCTACACGTTCTTCTACGACGCCAAGCAGACCGACCTCTCCCAACGCGTGAGCCTCAAGGCGAAGCGAATGCCGATTTCAGCCGCCTTGAAGGAAATGCTCGCCCCGACAGGGCTGAACTTCACCATCACCGAACGCCAGATCGCCCTGATCCCGGCCCGCAAGGCCGCGGCCCGGCAGCGCACGATCGCAGGCGTCGTCAACGACTCGTCCGAAACGCCGCTGGCGGGCGTGGCCGTCACGCTCGTGGGCGACAATACCCGCGGTGCGGTAACGGAAGCCAACGGCAGCTTCTCGCTCACGGTCCCCGACGCCGACATAACGCTCAACTTCACCTATCTGGGCTACGTGAGCAAGAAAGTCGCCGTCCCCGCCACGCAGAACAACGTGAAGGTGTTCCTTACGGAGGACGCCGTGAAGATGGAGGATGTGGTGGTCGTGGGTTACGGAACCCAGAAAAAGGTGAACCTCACGGGCGCCATCGCCACGGTGGACGAAAAACAGCTGCAGAACCGGTCGGCGCCTTCGGTGGCCCACATGCTGCAAGGCTCCGTCCCGGGACTCACGGTCTCGACTTCGTCGGGACGCCCGGGCAATCCGGCCAGCCTCAACATCCGCGGCATCACCTCGATCAACGGCGGTTCGCCGCTGGTGCTGGTCGACGGCGCCGAAGGCGACCTGATGAAGATCAACCCCAACGACGTGGCCTCGATCTCGGTGGTCAAGGACGCTTCGGCGGCGGCCATCTACGGCGCCCGTGCGGCATTCGGCGTGGTGCTCGTGACGACCAAGAGCGGCGACTCCTCGGGCAAGACCCGCATTTCGTACAGCGGCCGCTGGGGCTGGAACGAACCCACCACCTCGACCGACTACGAGACCCGCGGCTACTACTCGGTCTACCTCAACGACCTCTTCTGGCGCTCCTACGCCGGAAACAACTACACGCGCTACACCGAACAGGACATGATGGAGCTGTGGGCGCGCCGCAACGACCGCACGGAGCATCCCGACCGCCCGTGGGTCAAGATCGACCAGCGCGACGGCCGCGACACCTATGTCTACTACGGCAACACCGACTGGTATCACTACCTGTTCAAGGATGAGCACCCGAACACGAGCCACAGCATCTCGCTCTCGGGAGGCAACGACCGTGTGGACTATCTGCTCTCGGGCAGCTATTACAGCGAGGAGGGACTTTTTCGCCAGCATCCCGACAAGCTCCAGAAGATCACATTCCGGTC
>ENA-UEOL01002257-UEOL01002257.1-human-gut-metagenome-genome-assembly--contig:-NODE-2257-length-10957-cov-112.121691_pt1 | contig 10957 bp, 10 predicted proteins | sample MGYA00242884_ERZ507884 | MGnify/ENA primary metagenome ERZ507884 (study PRJEB26167, sample SAMN06115417) | human gut metagenome | host: Homo sapiens | place: China:Chongqing | collected 2015-03-06... | reverse complement strand
CTGCGTCAGCACTGCTTCGTCAATGCGGCACTTGTTGATGAGCACCAGCTCTGCATCCCCGATGCGGGGCGCAATATCGGCGTAGTCGGTGCGCACATAGCTGGTGGTGTCTGGCACCAGTGCCTTTACCCCGGACCAGTCCAAGTCCCCTTCTTCCATCACATAGCTTTCCAGAATCACTGCCTTCATAGCTTTCTCATTCCCTCTCTGGTTTACGTTATTCCGTTTCTTTCAGCGGATAGAGCGCCAGTGCAAGACTGCCGCCGTAGGGGCGGCTGTCCAGCGCGGCATAGCCCTTTGCCAGCAGCAGCGCCAGCTGCACCCTGTCCTCCAGCGGCACCCACACCGGTGCAGTGCGGACGGGCGCGCAGCCGGTGCACAGCAAAAAGCAGGGCGCAAGGCTTTCCAGCGGGCGCAGCGCCCGCAGCCCGAAGCCCTGCCGAAAATACAGCGGCAACAGCGCTGCCGCCGTTTCGGTGCACTCTACCACCGCCCATACCGTGCCCTTGCGGCGCAGCCGGTCTGCCCGGGCTGCGGCAATTTCCACCAGCCGGGCGGGCAGCTCCTCGCCGGTATTTACCGGCGGGGTGAGCAGGCAGCCGCCCTCCAGCTGCCGACGTCCCAGCCAGTTGCGCAGTGCCGCTGCGGCGGCGGTATCGGCGGTGAGGGGCAGCACCAGCAGCGCTGCCCCGGATGTACCCCACGCCTCGCCTGCGGTCAGCATCCGCAGCACCTCGGAGCAGGGGCGGTAAAACCCCGCCCCACCGCAGCGCACCAATGTAAAAAATTCTTCGGCGGAAAGCCGCCGTACCTGCCGCTGACGCGGCGGGTCGCATACCTGGATCATTTGCAGTTCCTCCGTTCTGATGTTCTTTCCATCAGCATACGGAAAACTGCGTGCGAACCGGCGCGAAACAGCGCGCCTTACAGTGCAAAAATCAGTCCAGCGAGATGTCCTCGCTCAGCACCTGCCCGATGGGCTTTGCGATGCACAGGTCGGCAGAGGCATCCGCTCCGGTGGGCTGCATGTTGATGACCACCAAATTATCGCCCCGGAAATACCGGATGAGCCCGGCGGCGGGGTACACCACCAGACTGGTGCCGCCAATGATGAGGGTATCGGCATGGCGGATGGCATCCACTGCGCCGGACAGCACCTCCTCGTCCAAGCCCTCTTCGTAAAGCACCACGTCCGGCTTTACGATGCCGCCGCACTCGGTACAGCGGGGCACACCGGTACTGTTTGCGATGAAATCCACATCGTAGAACCTGCCGCAGCGGGTGCAGTAGTTGCGCAGGGTGCTGCCGTGCAGCTCGTACACCGTTTTGCTGCCCGCCGCCTGATGCAGGCCGTCAATGTTCTGGGTGACCACAGCCCGCAGCTTGCCCTGCTGCTCCAGCTTTGCCAGCCGCAGATGGGCGGCGTTGGGCTTTGCACCCTTTACGATCAGCTTGTCGCGGTAAAAACGGTAAAACTCCTCCGGGTTTTCCTCCCAGAAGGTATGGCTGAGGATGGTTTCGGGCGGGTAGTCGTATTTCTGGTGGTACAGGCCGTCCACGCTGCGGAAATCCGGGATGCCGCTCTCCGTAGAAACGCCCGCGCCGCCAAAAAAGACGATGCTGCTGCTTTTTGCAATGATGTCTTCCAGTGCCTTGACCATAGTTGAAACGCCCCTTTCCTCATGGAAGCTTTTGTGTTAAGATAATACCAGTATAGCACATTCTTACAGGAAAGGAAGAGGCCGATTTTGAACGTCTGGTACATCAACAGCATCCTTGGTGCCATCTGTCTGGAGGAGGAGAACGACGCGCTGTGCGGGGTACATTTTTGCCCGGACGGTGCGCCGGAGCTGGAGCCTCTGCCACGCAGGGTGGTGGAAACGCCCCTGCTGCAGGAGGCCGAGGAGCAGCTGAACGAATATTTTGCCGGGGTGCGCCGGGAGTTCGACCTGCCGCTGGCGGCAAAGGGCACGGCCTTTCAGCAGACGGTATGGGCGCAGCTGCGCAAGATTCCCTATGGGGAGGTGCGCACCTACGGGCAACTGGCGGCGGCGCTGGGCAAACCCAAGGCAAGCCGCGCCGTAGGCAGCGCCTGTCACCGCAACCCGCTGTGCATCGTGGTGCCCTGCCACCGGGTCATCGGCGCAGACGGCAGCCTGACCGGCTACGCCGAGGGACTGGAGATCAAGGAATATCTACTGGAACTGGAACAATTTTAAGAGAATGATAAAGGCTGCTGCGCATCGTTTGCGCAGCAGCCTTTGGCGTTTTATGCAGTTTTAAAAGCCCGTGGGCGGGACGTAATAGCTTGGGATAGACCCGCTTTTGGGCGTAGCTGCGGCTTGCTGGCGCAGCGCCGAGCGGGTAACCTCTGCCCAGGAATACTGGGTCATATACTCGCCCCGGTAGGCGTTGAAGGCCGAGCGGTCTCCCCGCAGGAAGTTATAATAATCGCAGTCCACCTTGCTGGTATCCAGCGCCAAGGTGCTGCGGCCGCGTACCAGCAGCCCGTTGACCCCTGCATCCTCCAGCGTATGGCTGAGGTCAAAGATCAAATTGCGCAGGTGGCTGTGCAGCGAGGCGGTATCGGGCTTATCTTCCCACAAAATAGCCAGCATCTCGCCGTTGGTACAGGTGGCACCGTTTCGATCCACAAGGTAGGCCAGCAGCTCCTTGCTTTTGCTGCGCTTGAAGGAGAGCGGACGTCCGCCCACAAAAATCTCAAAGTTGCCGAAGCACTGGATCTTGATGCCCACCGGCGCAGTCTCCGGCGGGTAACGCAGGTTTTCCAGCACATTGCGCACATCGGCCTCGTTGGCGGGCTTGAGCAGAAAACCGCTGACGAAAATCTGCAATGCTTCCAGCGCATACTCCGGGTGCTCGGTGACCACGATAAGGTTGCAGCGGGGCTGCAATTTCTGGATCATGCGGGCAAGGGCAAGGCCATTCATGCCCGGCATTTCCAAGTTCAAAAAGGCAGCATCCATCGGGCCCTGCCGCATCCACGTCAGGGCATCGTCAGTCGTCATGGCACTGATATAGTCACAGTCCGGTGCTACCCGGCACAGGATGCGGATCAGCGAATTGATCGCAAGCTGACCGTCATCCACAACCAGTATTTTCATAGCTTCACCCCCTATCTGCTTACGCAAAACAATTCCCCGCTGTTAGTTTAGCACGCCGCAAACTTTTAGGCAAGTTTTTTTCCGGAAAAACCCAAAAAAGAAACGTTTTCGCCCAGATATATGTCCATCTTCTCCTGTCTCTTCAAGACATTTCCGCAGCTTCGGTCGCCTTTTTCGACGAAATACCGGAGCATTGCGCGCCTAACTGATATATCAAATCAGTGCTCATTTGTCCCCGCTTCCCGCCGGAAAGTACGGCTTTTCCCCGACAAACACAAGGCCGCTGCACCGGTCTTGTGCAGCGGCCTTGTGAATAATTTGCGTTTGGCGTGCTCTGCGGCGCGCTCCAAACGTTTTTTCATGGGTTCTTCAATGGAGATCCAGCTCCGGCGGGACATCCAGCTGGTCGGAGACATATTTCCCGTTCTTTTTGCGCTGACGCACGCACTCGGTAAGCAGATATTCGATCTGCCCGTTCACCGAGCGGAAGTCATCCTCTGCCCAAGCGGCAAGGGCATCGTAGAGTTTAGCATTCAGGCGCAGGGGCACCTGTTTTTTCGGCTCTGCCATATCAGTACAGGCTGCCGCTGTTCACGATGGGCTGGGCATCCCGGTTGCCGCACAGCACCACCAGCAGATTGGACACCATTGCCGCCTTGCGCTCATCGTCCAGCTCCACGACCTTGTTCTCGTTCAGACGATCCAGCGCCATTTCCACCATGCCCACAGCGCCGTCCACGATCATCTTGCGGGCATCAATGATGGCGCTGGCCTGCTGGCGCTGCAGCATGACCGCTGCAATTTCCGGTGCATAGGCCAGATAGGTGATGCGGGCCTCCACCACCTCGATACCTGCCTCGGCCACGTTCTTCTGGATCTCGTCCCGGATGCGGGCTGCCACCACCTCGGAGGAGCCGCGCAGGCTGCCCTCATCGGCTACGCCGTCGCCGGTGGTGTCCACGTTGGGAGAAACATCATAGGGGTACACCCGCACCACGTTGCGCAGGGCGCTGTCGCACTGCAGGGAGAGGTATTCCTTGTAGTTATCCACGTTGAACACAGCCTTGGCGGTATCGGTCACGCGCCAGATGACTGCAATGCCGATCTCCACCGGATTGCCCAGACAATCGTTGATCTTCTGGCGGGAGTTGTTCAGGGTCATCATCTTGAGCGAGATCTTTTTGCTCATGGACTCGACGCTCATCTGAGCATTCTGGCCGTTATTGCCAAACAGCGCAGCCACGCTGTTCTCCTTGCTGTTCACATCTCCGCTCTGGCTCAGGCGGGTGCCGGCAGCGGGGTTGACGGCGGTACAGAAGGGGTTCACCCAGTAAAAGCCCTGTCCCTTCAAGGTGCCGATGTAATCACCAAACAGGGTGAGCACCAGCGCCTCCTGCGGCTTTAACACCTTAAGACCGCAGAACAGGAAAATGCCTGCGATCCAATACGCAATGGACAAAATCAGCAGCGGCACGCCCAGAAGCATCCGGTCTGCATTCAGCAGGGTGACGCTGTAAATGAACAGAGCAACGGCCACCACATAGCCCAGCAGGGTGAGCAGCAGCGCGGCCATGCCGTTTTTGCGGGTGTTCAAAATTTTCTCTTCCATAACAAGTCCCTCCTTATCAGGGTCGGAAGCGTTTCTTTCTGATATCAAAATCATATCACTTTGTAGAAGGGCTGTCAAGTATTTTCAACAAAAACCCCGCCTGCCCGGGTAAAGCGGGCAAAGCGGGGTCAAGCATTATGGGTGCCAGGCAGACAGAGTTTCAGGCGTCTGCCTGCGCTTCTCCCCCGATCAGTACCACGGCAACATCATTGACGTTGGTACCGGTAGCGCCTGTGATGATAAGCCCCTCCACCGCCTGCAAGGCGTGGTAGGCATCGTTGTTTTGCAGGGTGTCGAACAAGTTCCAGCCCGCCGCAACCAGTGCAGCGGCGGTATCGCCATCCGCATAGCCGCCGGCGGCATCGGTGGGGCCATCCGTACCGTCACTGCCCACCGAGAACACCGCCGTGTTTTGTCCGGCCAGTGCCGGGGCTGCGGCCAGCGCCAGCTCCTGATTGCGTCCGCCCAGCCCTTTGCCGGTCAGGTGCACCACGGTTTCCCCGCCCGCGATAAAGGCCAGCTTTTTTCCTTGTCCCGCATGGGTGCGGGCGATGGCACCCAGAAAGCTGCCTGCCTCCCGCGCCTCGCAGCAGAGCCGGTCGGTGAGGAGGATAGGCTCATAGCCCAGCTCCCGGCAGGCTTTAGCGGCAGCGGTGCACAGCTCTCGGACGCTGCCGGTGATCTGCGTGGTCACGTTGTCAAGGGCTTTCGGCGTTTCCTGCGCCAGCAGCGCCTTCGCCTGTTCCGACAGGTTCAGGTGGTATTTTTCCGCAATGGCAAAAGCCTGCGCACAGGTGGAGGAATCCGGCACCGCCGGGCCGCTGGCAATCATATCCAGCGGATCGCCCAGAATATCGCTGAGCACGATGCTGAATACCTTTGCCGGAGCACAGGCCTGTGCGAACCGACCGCCCTTGACAGCGGACAACCGCTTGCGGATGGTATTCATCTCCACGATATCGGCTCCGCTGGCAAGGAGCTGATTTGTGATGTCCTGCAATTCCCCGCCGGGGACAAGCGGCTTTTCAAACAGGGCGCTGCCGCCGCCGGAAAGCAAAAACAGCACCGTGTCCTCTGCGGTCAGCCTCTGCACCAGCGCCAAAGCTTTTTCGGTGGCTGCAAAGCCGTTGGCATCCGGCACGGGATGGCCCGCCTCATAACAGCTTATGCCGGGGATTTCGCCCTTCACATGGCCGTACTTGGTCACCACCACGCCGCCGTCCACGCGCCCCAGTGCCTGCACGGCGGCGTGCGCCATCTGCCATGCGGCCTTGCCTGCCGCCACCAGCAGCACTCTGCCGCCTCCGGGCTGAAAGTCCTCCAGCGCGCGGCACACGGCTTTATCCGGCAGAACCGCCTGAATGCCGGAGCGAATGATTTCATCTGCATCCCGCCGCAATGTGGTATTCATAATAAAGCCCTCCTAACAGAGTTTGCCCATCCTCGATCCGAATGACCTGCTGCGCAATTTAGTGCAGCCCTAAAGTTATGCTTCAAACATTTTCCAGCTGACACAGCCGTCCAGCCAGAATTTTCCGTTTCCAGAGGTCATGCGCACCTTATTCTGTGCATCCAGATCGTTAAAGTGCCACCACTCCGAGGCCAGCGGTGTCATGCCTGCATTGGTACAGTACCCCTGCAGCCGCCGCGCACCGTCTGTCATGGATGCCGATGCAGTGGCCCGCTTCCATGCGGTGGCCGAATTAGAAGTTACCGGGCCGGTAAAGCAGGCCGCCGCACTGCTCAGCTCGTGCATGGCAGAGGGCATGGCGTATTCCTCACCGGTCACCTGTACAAAGGGACACCCCGCCATGCTGTGCTCTGTCTGCTCAGTGATGCGCAGCAGGGTCGTGTCCATTGCCACACCGCGCTGATGGTTGGAAAGAGACGTTGCAATAAACCAGCCGATATTCCACGCGCCCTTGTTCAGCGCCGTCTTCAGTTCCTTGTCCGTCCTTGCCTTGGCGTACACTGCATCCTTTACCAGCATCTGCACCTCATAGGGCCGGAATGTCTCTATGATCTTCAGGCAATCGCCCGCCTTCAAAGCATTTTTCTGCGCTGCACCAACCTTTTTTGCCATAGCGTAATTGATAGGCATTAGATACTCATCCCGCCCAAGGCGCTGGTTGTAGAACAGGCCGTCATACAGTTTCTGTCCCGTAATGCCTTCAATATCCTTTCCGCAGGTTTTAAAGATCGATGCCTTGGCATTGGGGTTTTCGTATACGATGGAAGGCAGAACATCGGGCAGATTGATCATACACAGTTCATTTTCCAACCAGCCCACAGTGCCGTCCAGCAGGCAGACCTGCCAATATGCGCCAGACTCCTGCCGGATATAAAACATATCTCCCACTGCAAGTCTGCGCAGTACCGTACTGGTCCCATCCGGTCTCTCGTACAGCAGCATCACAGCCGCCCCTGCAAAGCCTGTTGAACCTTCCAACGGCAGTTCGAAGTTCTGGGGAACGCGGATACCATCCCGCAGAACCGCATTGTCGTCCAGTGCTGCATTCCACATCGGTCCGGTTTCAGAGACCGGATCACTGACTTCCTGCTGCTGCCAGCTGACAGCCCGCTCTTCCACTGTGGGGTTCTGGCAGCCCGTCAGAAGCCATGCGCATGCCATGGCCGAAAGGCACAGAAAATCACGTCTTGTTGTTTTCATGTATTTTCCGTCCCTTCTTCCTGCTGTTCCTGTGCCGGAGTTTCCGGCGCTGTCGGTGCCTTCGATGTGGTCTCCTGCTCTGCCGCCGATTCCTCCGGCGACTGCGTCGGCTGCTGTGCCGCCGGGGCAGTCTGCCCCGCTTCCGTTGTTTCGGTCTGTGTCGGCTGCGCTTCCAGCAGTTCTTCCTCCGGCGGTTCGCCCTCTGCATCCTTTGCAAGATCGTCCTCCGGTGCCTGATCCCCAACCGGCTGAACACTGCCGCTGCCGTTCAGGTTGCTGCTAAGTGCGCCCTCCCCGAATGTGCCCGACTGACTGACGCCGTTGATAAAATAGTAGCTTTTTTCATGGGAATGATCCCATCCCTGCTTCGGTTCTCCATTTGTCCCAAAAGCATAGGGCTGGCCGTCGATCACACACCACCCGGTCATCTGATTTCCGTTGCCGTCCAAATAGCGCGTGCCCGCATCCGTTTCAACCCAGCCGGCCTGACTGACACCGTCCACAAAGAAATAATCCTTTCCATCGATCTCTGTCCAGCCCTGTGCCGGTGCGCCGCTGTTGTCGTAGTATTTCAGGACGCCGTCCGTTTTTTTCCAACCGTTCAGTCGATTTTTGACCCGTCCATCGCTATCCAGCTCCCAGACCTTTCCGTCCTCCTGATAAGTACCGGTGCGCGGATGTCCGGTTTCGTCAAAGCAGTACTGCACTCCGTCCAGCATGATCCAGCCGGTGTACAACTGGCCGGTCTCCGGTTGGAAATAGTAGTATTTTCCGTCTATCTTCGCTTCGCCCTGGGTGAGCTCTCCATCTGCGTTGGCATAACCGACATAGCCGTTCTCTTCGATCCAGCCGGTCTTCAAAAAGTTGTTGCTGCCAAAATAGTAGAGCTTATAGTTGATCTCATACAGCCCCTGCGCACGGGTGCCGGTAGTCGGCGAAATATAGTAGCGATGCAGTCCTTCGCCGTGCCACCCCGTAGTCTTACTCTGGATCGCTTTGTAAACTCCAAAAGCGCCCCCTGTGAGCAGACACAGGCACACCAGTACTACACCGACGGCTTTCAGCGGCGTTTCCGCCCTTCTTCTGCGCGTATTCTGCGTCACGCTAAACCGATATCGTTTGATCTTCTGGCGTTTCATTCTCATCTTCCCATATAAAGATTCAGCCCCCGGTGGAATGCCAGAGGCCGAATTTCATGTTTAATAGGCGTCCTGTACCGTCTCTTTACCGTTTTCACGGTAGGTCGTCACCGTAAAGCCATTGTAATACAGCAGGCCATCCTCGCCATCACCGATGCAGCTGGAAGCATACTCCGAACTGTTCGGCTTGCCAATAGCGGCATACAGCTTGGAAACGTCTTTACCCACATACTTCAGGGCAGTTTCCAGGCTGGCAGTTTCTGCCGGAGCAGTCTCTGTAACGGGCTTGCTTTCCACAGGCTCCGTCTTTTCTTCTTTGGAGGAAGCAGCCGTCTCCTGCTTTGCAGGCTTAGATTTTGCCGCGGTCTCGGCCTTGGATTCTGCCTTCGACTCTGCCTTGGATTCCGCCTTGGATTCGGCCGGTTTCTCCGATGCCGCCTCGCTTACCGCAGAAGAAGCTTCAGAAACTGCCTCCGAGACAGCCTCGCTTTCCGGCACAGCCTCCGACGAAGCAGCCTCCAATAATGCCACAACGGAAACCGATTCAGATTCCACAGCCGAGGAAGCGGTCGTTTCTGCTTTTGCCCCGCATCCCGATGCCAGAAGCATCGCACCGCAGAGCACTATACCCATCATCTTATAGTTTACATTCATTTTGTTTGTTCCTTCTTTCTATTCTTTCAGTCAGTCGGCCAGGGCGCAAAAGACCCATTCACCGTCCGACAGAAATGCTGCTTTTAGTTGCTGCTCCCGCACATTCTGCGGAAGATACGCTGTAAACGGCTGTATTCCCTCTCTGCAGGGGGAAGCTTCGTAGGTTCCGGTCTCTGCCAGAATGTAGATCGGAGAGTCGTCATCCACACGCTGCACGCTCAGATCGCCTGTCAGGCAGAAAGTCCCCTCCATTCGGCTGTCCTTCCGTTGTGCCTTCGCACTTGTACCGGTATCTGCTGCCGGGACTGCCATGCGTTCCGGAGCAGGCATTTCCGGGGCGCGTTCCAGCAGCCAGTTCAGGTTGCTTTCCACCAGTTCCACCAGCAGCACATCGGGCTGCTCTTCTGTAACAGCCGTCAAAAGGTAGGGCATATTCCGGGAGAAACAGGCGTTGCCGTAGCTCTGTGCCAGAAAAGGATGCAGATTGATGCCAAAGGAATCGCGGTATACAAAAATGCTTCCGTCTGCCCCCGAATTTTCCGTGTGGATCGTGATATCATCTGCCGAGTGGAATTTTTCGTCATACTGATAGGTAAAGTCGTATGCCGTATCCTGTTCCGTCTCGTTTCCGGCAGGGTACACCATCTCATACAGGTCGCCGGTATGCGGGGATGTTTTTCCATTGATGCAGGAATCAAACTCCGCTTCAGAGCCTTTCAGTTCTTTCAGCAAAGTCTGTGCTGCCAGCTGTGCGCCCCGCATATTCCAGTGGCTGTCCCGACGGTAATACAGCTGCTCTTCGTGGTCAGACAGTGTTTTGAACAGATCCACATACCGGACATTCTGCTGTTCCATCTGCTGCTGAAGCAGTTGGGCGTTCCGTACGGAGGCTGCCGTATATCGTGCCGGCATCTGACTGCCATACAGGGAACTTTTATTGGGTGCGATGGTAAAGCAGAACCCCATGCCGTTCTCTTCGCAGTATTCCTGCATCAGACCCAGTACATGAGCGGCCGCATAACTCTGCCGGGCTGTAAAGAGTTCTGCGCCGGTATAGTCCGCAAGGGTGCTTTTATAGAACAGCCAATCGTTTTTTCCCAACAGCACACTGCTGCTGTCCAGCGTTTTGAGCATGGTTCCGGTAAGCTGATCGTTCAAGGTGATCATCTCATGACGGAGCCCGAAATGATCCGCAAAATAATCCGAAAACTCATTCAGGATACCGGTATTGAAGCTGCCATCCTCTTTCCGTAATTCAGGAAAGGATGCAAGCTGCTCATTGCCCACCGCTTTTTCCGTCTGCCAAGGCATCACAGCCACAGGCAAAATGCAAATTGTGGCAATGACCCCCACAAACAGGATATATCCTAATTTTTTCACTTGCATTTTTCCACCTCAGAACTGGAAATAGATAAAAGGCACATAGGATGCAGCCGACAGATGCAGAATATCCACCAGCAAAAGCGCCAGCGCCCCTGCATAACTCAGTGCCTGAAGGCATGCATACACGCTTCCGGTCTGCTGCTCTGCTTTACGGCAGACCAGCGGCAAAACCGGCATACTGCCCACAAGGCCAACCGCCAGTGCAAACAGGGTCAGCGGGGTCAGACACTGCGCCAGCAGCAGCCCTGTCTGCGCAGAGGCAGAGCCCCCGGAAAACATGGCTCCTATCATTGAGAAGGCCTGCCCCATGTTGTCTGCACGGAAGATCACAAAGCCAACCAGCACCACAAGCAGGGTGTACAAATGTTTCAGCACC
>ENA-UEOL01002254-UEOL01002254.1-human-gut-metagenome-genome-assembly--contig:-NODE-2254-length-10978-cov-3.972571_pt1 | contig 10978 bp, 7 predicted proteins | sample MGYA00242884_ERZ507884 | MGnify/ENA primary metagenome ERZ507884 (study PRJEB26167, sample SAMN06115417) | human gut metagenome | host: Homo sapiens | place: China:Chongqing | collected 2015-03-06... | reverse complement strand
ACGTTGCGCAAGGGAACGGGCGGGCGCATCGTGATCCGCGGCGCGCGGGGCAACAACCTCAAGAACGTCACGGCGGAATTTCCGCTGGGCAAGTTCATCTGCGTGACGGGCGTCAGCGGCTCGGGCAAGTCGACGCTCGTCAACGAAACCCTGCGGCCGATTCTCGCCAGAGAGCTTTACCGCTCCTTCGACCAGCCGCTGGAGTACGACGGGGCGGAGGGCCTCGAACATATCGACAAACTGGTCGTCGTCGACCAGTCGCCCATCGGGCGCACTCCGCGGTCGAATCCCGCGACCTATTCGAACGTCTTTTCCGACATCCGCAAGCTGTTCGAGATGACGCCCGACGCCCAGATCCGCGGCTTCAAGGCGGGGCGCTTCTCGTTCAACGTCAAGGGCGGCCGCTGCGAGGAGTGCCGCGGGGCGGGCGTGCAGACCATCGAGATGAACTTCCTGCCCGACGTCTACGTGCGCTGCAAGGCGTGCGGCGGCCACCGCTACAACCGCGAGACGCTCGAAGTGAAGTACAAGGGCAAAAATATCGACGACGTGCTGAACATGACGGTCAACATGGCCGTGGAGTTTTTCGAGAACATCCCCAATATCTACCAGAAACTCCGGGCCATTCAGGAGGTGGGCCTCGGCTACCTGACGCTCGGGCAGCCCTGTACGACGCTGTCGGGCGGCGAGAGCCAGCGCATCAAGCTCTCGTCCGAGCTTTCGAAGCGCGACACGGGCCGCACGCTCTATATCCTGGACGAGCCTACGACGGGGCTTCATTTCGAGGACATCCGTCTGCTGCTGGAGGTGCTGAACAAGCTCGTCGACCGCGGCAATACGGTCATCGTCATCGAACACAACCTCGACGTCATCAAGGTCGCCGACCATATTATAGATATAGGTCCCGAGGGCGGGGCGGCCGGCGGGGAGATCATCGTCGCGGGCACGCCGCACGAGGTGGCGCAGTGCGAGGGCAGCTACACGGGTCAGTTCCTCAAAAAGCTGGGGTTGTAGCGTCTCCGTCTGTCCGGCGGGGTGCTCTGCCGTGAGGCTCTGAAACTCGTCCCGAGGGAGGGCGGCGTATGCAAACGCCGACGCCCGTGACGGTAACGGTGTCCGGAAGCGGAAAGTGGCCCATGATCCCGCTTTCGGCACAAAACTTGCTTTCATAGCCGTAACAAACCTTATGTGCTATGAAAAAAACAGTCATTATCGTTGTGGGCCTGCTGCTCTGTGCGGCGGCCGTTACCGTGATCGGACAGAAAAAAGTGCTGTCGCCCAAGGAAGAACGCCGCGAGGTGCGCGAGAAACGCCGGGCGGAACGTATCGCCAACTACGAGAAGTTCATGGACTCGCTCGTGCTGTCGCGCAACTTCCAGTTCAACCCGACGACCTTCCAGCGTCAGCCCGCAGGTCCGATGCGCCAGATTATGAACCCCGCGTTCAACGTCGGCATGTGGGACGGAACGGCGGACATCACGCTTCCCTACATCAAGGGTTACGTGCCGCCTTACTATGTGACGATCATCAACTACACCGTTTCCGATTTGCAGGGCTATATCACCGAGCAGACGCACGAAGGCTGGATGGTGACCTTCTCGACCTCGCTGTTCTCGGCGTCGACCTACACGTTCACCTTCGAAATCTTCTCCCGCACGGGCGGGGCTACGCTGACGATCACCAATCCGTGGTATAACCCCGTGCAGTATACGGGTTCGATTTCGCAGCTCTATTGACGTAAATTCATTTTGCCGGACCCATCCCGGGCAGCCGTATCCGCTGCGCTGTCCGTTTGCCGCTCCGGCGATCCCCGAACCCCCGCCTCAGGCGGGGGCTTTTTTCCCGTTCAATCCGATGTCCGACTTATGAAACACTCCGTTTTTTCCACCTGCGGCGCACTCTCTTTCATTGTCTGCGCCGCCATCGCGCAGACCCCGCAGTATACGCTCGAAACTTCCGCCGCGGACAGCGTGCCGCAGACGACGATCGTTCCCGTGCAGCAGGCCCCGGTGCAGGTCGTGGAGCATACGACCGTCTACGAGGAGCCTGCGGCGGGGATGGACCGCGCCCAGCGCAGGGCTTATAAGGCCCGGGTCTACGCCGCGAAGATCGACTCGCTGGTGCAGTCGCGCGACTATATGTTCTTCCCCAACTCGATGCAGCAGCTGCCCGGCGGAATGATCCGTTCGATCTATGCCGACTACTTCTTTTTCGGGGTGTTCGTCGACCATGTCGAGGTGCACCTGCCTACCGAACGGGGCATCACCCAGTATGTCGAGATGCTGAATTTCGATTCGATGTCGGTCCGCGACTACCGGGCGGCCCGCGTGCAGTGGGGCTGGTCGGTCTCCTTCAATATTTCGGACGGCAACACGCTCTACCACGCCGATTTCGCCGTCTCGACCGCCACGGGCGAAACGGTGCTGACGCTCCTGACGCCCGACGTCACGATGCGCTACGTCGGCTGGCTGTGGAACAAGCGGGTGAACGACCCGCGGTATCGCAGGATGGATTAGAAAATGAAGGATAAAACGGCGCCGAATCAATTATAGGCTCCGTTTTATCTGAAATTACTCGGTACTCATGGCCAGCCTCAAACCTACATAATCCGAATTGTAAGATTGTGCAGGCCTGTGTGATACGCGTGCGGAATTGGACCAAATAGCCCAACATCCGCCCCGTATAACGCGCATAGACCCGCTTTGCGGACCTTGTGGATTTGTTTGAGGTTCCTCGGGATAATCGCCCAGCCAGTCACTGCAATATTCGTAAAGATTACCGCCCATGTCATACAATCCCAGTTCATTGGGTAATAACTGTTTTACATAATGCGGGCTGTTTCCATTGTTACGTAACTCCCAATAATCCCACTTGTTTTCATTGAGTATATAGGTTCCGGCATGGTTGTAACACCAGGCCGCCAGGATCTAAATGTCGAGCCCGGATAAATGTGTCCCTGGGATCGGTTGCCTCCCCGTGCTGCATATTCCCATTCGGCATCGGTCGGTAACCGGAATTTTAATCCCGTTGCTTGGTTGAGACGTTCGATAAAAGGTTGAATGTCGTTCCACTCCACGCCTTGAGGCTTATGGTATTCAGAATAGTCGCACTCTGTTTCCATAACTGCGCTCCAAAGTTCCTTTGTGACCTCTGTTTCTCCGATATAAAAGGTATTGAGCGTCACTTTATGTACAGGATATTCGGTGCGATCCGGTTTCCAGCCGCTCGCCTCCTGTTCACGGGTTGCTCCCATCTGGAATGTTCCTCCATCTACTTTTACCATGGTAAAAGAACAGTTCTTAAATGTAATTTCTTTTACCGGAACATTCTGTTCGTTTTTCGAATGTCCTTCGTCATCATCTTTGCTGCATGCGACCAGACAGATCGCCAAGAACGGCAGCAGAATACGGTTTTGTTTCATTTTGATAGATTGGTTAAGGGTTAAGAGTCAATAAAAAACGCGGACAAATTCCTTTATCCACGTCGGAGGTATTGGACGACCTACAAGTAAGATGAAAGAAATGCCCGCGCCGTAAAACAGCACGAGCATCGCCTTTAGTCCCTTACTTGTTAGAAAGTGTCCAATTTTCCGACGTAAGAAGAAAAGCCGATGCACTTTTTATATGTCGTGTGCCCGCAGGCACGGAGTTGAAAGGTTGTTTTCTACTGCTTCATAGGCGTCGCGGTTTGGTGTTTGATCGTACAAATATAAGCAATTCTGAATTCTGAATTGTAAATTCTGAATTATTTCCTGTCCGCAGGACGGTAAATAAGCGCCACGGCGGAGACGGAGATGCCTTCCTCGCGCCCCTCGAAGCCCAGATGCTCCGTGGTCGTGGCCTTGACCGACACCCGGTCGTCGTCTACGCCCATTGCGCCGGCCATCGCACGGCGCATGGCGTCGATGTGCGGCCGCAACCTGGGCTGCTGGGCGCGGATCGTGCAGTCCACGTTCCCGATCTCGTAGCCCTTTTCGCGCAGCAGTTCCGCCACGCGGCGCAGCAGGATCTTCGAGTCGATGCCCGCAAAATCGGCCGACGTGTCGGGAAAGTGCAGCCCGATGTCGCCCAGCGCCGCGGCGCCCAGCAGGGCGTCGCACAGGGCGTGGATCGCCACGTCTCCGTCCGAGTGGGCGACGCACCCTTTCGTGTGGGCGATCTCCACGCCTCCCAAAACCAGCGGCAGGCCGTCGGCCAAAGCGTGTACGTCGTATCCGTGTCCTATTCTGAAATCCATTCGTTCCCGTATTTTATATTGTCAAAGTTACGGATTTTTTCCTAACTTTGCAAAAATGCAAAAATCTATGTCGGAAATAACCTCTTTGGAACCGCGTCTTGTCTGGGAACAGTTCGACGCCATCACGCGTGTGCCGCGTCCTTCGAAGAAGGAGGGCAAAATCATTGATTTTCTGGTCGATTTCGCCAAAAAGCACCATATCGAATATAAAAAGGACGCCATCGGCAACGTCGTGATGCGCAAGCCCGCCACGCCGGGCATGGAGGAGCGCGCAGCCGTGATCCTCCAGTCGCACATGGACATGGTCTGCGAAAAGAACTCCGATGTGGAGTTCGACTTCGACAACGATCCCATCCGCACGCGTATCGACGGCGAGTGGGTCCGGGCCGAAGGTACGACGCTGGGCGCCGACTGCGGTATCGGCATGGCCGCCGCGCTGGCCGTGATGCTCGACGAGACGGTGGAGCACGGTCCCGTCGAGGTGCTGTTCACCGTCGACGAGGAGACGGGCCTCACGGGTGCGTTCGAGCTGGGCGAGGGGATGCTCACGGGCAAATACCTCGTCAACCTCGATTCGGAGGACGAGGGCGAAATCTTCATCGGCTGTGCGGGCGGCATCGACACCATCGCCACGTTCCACTACACGATGGAGCCGTCGCCGAAGAACTACACGTTCTTCCGTGTCGACGTGTCGGACCTTCAGGGCGGACACTCGGGCGACGACATCGACAAGGGCCGCGTCAACTCGAACAAGACCGTGGCGCGCCTGCTGTGGGACGGCATGCAGTCGTTCGAACTCAAACTGTGCTATTTCAACGGCGGCAACCTCCGCAATGCCATTCCCCGCGAGGCTTACGCCATCTTCGGCGTTCCGGCCCGCTTCAAGGAGGAGTTCGTCAAGCGTTACAACCTTTTCGCCGCGGACCTCGAAGCCGAGTTCCGCTTCCGCGAACCCAATTTCAAAATCACGCTCAACGAGATGCCCCACGTCGACGAGGTGCTCGACAGCAGGACGCAGTCGGCGCTGGTCTACTCGTTGGTGGGCGTTCCCAACGGGGTCGTGGCCATGTCGTTCGCCGTTCCGGGGCTGGTCGAGACCTCGACGAACCTCGCTTCGGTGAAGTTCGCGGAGGGCAACCGCATCGTTGTCACCTCGTCGCAGCGGTCGTCGGTCGAGAGCGCCAAGACCTACGTGATGCAGATGGTCGAGTCGGTCTTCGCGCTGGCGGGCGCCGATGTGGCCCATTCCGATGGCTATCCGGGTTGGATGCCCGACCCGCAGTCGAAGCTGCTGGAGGTCACCGTCGATGCCTACAAACGGCTGTTCGGCTCCGAACCCAAGGTCCGCGCCATCCATGCCGGGCTGGAGTGCGGTCTGTTCCTCGAAAAGTATCCCGATCTGGAGATGGTCTCCTTCGGTCCGACGCTCCGCGGCGTGCATTCGCCCGACGAACGGCTCGAAATCGCCACGGTTCCCAAGTTCTGGAAACTGCTGACCGAAGTCCTGAAAACAATCTGATTCCGATTCCGGCGTCCCCGCTGCGGGGACGCCGGAATTTGTCATGCCCCATCCCCGTCTGACGCTGCTTCTGCCGTGTCGCGACGGCTTTTCTGTTTGCCGGACCGTTTTGCCGCGCTGCATGCGATCCGGTTTTGAATCGTCGGACTTTTTGCTATCTTTGTGTTCTGTAAAGTCGCAAAGATATGCTGAAAAGTCGTTGTGCCCTGTTGTTTCTCCTGTTTCCGTGTGCGGCGGCGGCCCAGTACCCCGGCGACGAATACTATCCCTATGCCGAACGCGAGGAGCGGCGCGAACTGCTCACGACCGATTCGACGATCTTCTACCGCGCCGTGCAGTCCCCTTCGGACCTCTACGGCCTTCGCACCGGTTTCAACCTGCCGCAGGTCGCGCTCCGGCGCCGCGGACTGGATTACACCCTGGAACGCACGTCGCTCATGGGCGTTGCGGTTTCCTACCGTTACCTCGCGGCGCTGCGCCTGCTCGGGGCCGAAGAACAGCGCTATGCGGGGCTTGCCGCCGCGCCCGGGGAACCGGCTGCGGCGGGCGGCATGCGGGCGTTCCGGTTTTCGGACGGGGAGCCGTTGCAGCCTTTTCTGGCTTCGGTCCGCTTCACCGACCGCAATTACCTCGTGGGAGCGAAAGCCGCCGTCTCGGCGTCGCCGGGCGACGGCTGGCGCATTTCGGCGGCTCTCGACGCCCGCTCCGGCCGCGACATGCACGTCGAAGGGGTCTTCACCAATGCCGTGACCGCCGGACTGCGCCTTGCCCGGCGTTTCGGCGAAGGGCACGAACTCTCCGTGCTGTGTATCGTGCCGCCCTCGGTGCGGGGCACGCGCCTCTCCTCTTCGGAGGAGGCTTTCACGCTCACGGGCGACCGTCTCTACAACCCGGCGTGGGGCTGGCAGGACGGCAGGGTGCGCAACTCCCGCGTGCGGCGCGAGACGGTTCCGCTGGCCCTGGCCGCCTATGCCGTGCCGCTGTCGGCTTCGACCTCGCTCGCCGCCACGCTTGCCGCCGAGGCGGGCGTCGCGAAGTACAGCCTGCTCGACTGGTACGACGCCCGCACGCCGATGCCCGACAATTACCGGTATCTGCCCAGCTATACGGGCGACCGGGAGACCGAGCAGGCGTGGCTCGCCCGCGATCCGCGCTACACGCAGATCGACTGGGACGAGCTGATCCGCCAGAACCGCATGGCGGGCGGACATGCGGTCTATGCGTTGGAAGACCGTGTCGAACGGCTCTGCAACCTCGCTTTCGACGCGTCGTTCGCCACCGAAGCCGACGCCCGGCTGACGCTCCGCTACGGAGTTTCGCTCCGCCGCGAAAACACCCGTTCCTACAAGCAGATGCGCGATCTGCTGGGCGCCGGGTACGTTACCGACATCGACCGCTTCCTGATCGACGACGACACGTACAGCAATCTGTTGCAGAACGACCTGCGGCATCCCGGACGGACGGTCCGCGAGGGCGACCGCTTCGGCTACGATTATGCGCTGACGCTGCGCGGGGCTGCGCTCCGCTTGCAGGCCGATTACCGCTCCGACCGTTTCCGGGCCGATCTTTCGGTCGTGCTGGGGAGCGATGCCGTCAGCCGCCGGGGCTATTACGAGAAGGAACTTTTTCCCGGCGGGCAGTCCTACGGCCCTTCGCGCGTCATGCGGTTCACGCCCTACACGCTCAAGGCCGCTGCGGGCTGGGCCTTCTCCCCGCGCCGCTATATCGAAATCGCCGCCGCGGCCGCCGCCCGGACCCCTCGGGCCGGGGATCTTTTCTTTCAGCCGCTCTATAACAACCGTACGGTCGACAACCCCGTGCCCGAACGCATCTACGCCGCCGAACTCAACTGCCGCCTGACGGGACCCGTCGTTGATTTTCAGGCGGCGCTCTTCGCTGCCATGACGCTCGACGGCATCGAGACGCGGACGTATTACGACGACATGGCCTCGGTCTACTGCGACATGGCCGTGACGGGCGTCGGGCGCATGTCCTGCGGCGCGGAGGCCGCGGCCGACATCCGGCTGTCCTACCGCTGGCTGCTGTCGCTGGCCGCTTCGGCCGGATGCTACGAATACATTCGCGATCCGCGCGTCACGGTGCTCTCCGACGTGGATAACTCGGCCGTCGACGTGCAGGCCGTGAGCCGTATGGGCGGCTGCGAGACGGGCGGCGCCCCGCAGCTGACCGCTCTGGCGGAGATCGCCTGGTTCGGCCCGAAAGGGTGGGGATGCCGCGCTTCGGCAGGATATGCCGGGCGGCGTTACGTCGAACCGATGCCCCTGCGCCGCACCGACCGCATCGCGGGTCAGGGCGGTATCACACGGGAGTTTTTCGACGCCTTCACCCGGCAGGAGCGGCTGCCGGACGCCTTCACGCTCGATGCCGCGCTGTTCAAGTCGTTCCGGTTCGAACGTTCGCGGCTCACCGCGTCGCTGATGCTGCGCAACCTGACGGGCGAGGCCGATACGGTCTATGGCGGCTACGAGTCGCTGCGCGTGCGCCGCATCCGCCCGGGCGACGACACGCTCTACGCGCCCCACGCCTCGCGCTGCACCTATGCGTGGCCCCGTTCGTTCTATCTTACAATCTCTTACCGGTTTTGATCCGCACGTAAAAAAACGTCCGGATTTTTTGGATTTCCGCGTTAAATTCGTATTTTGGAGAGGCAAAAACCTTAAAAACTTCCAGATCCATGATTATCGGTATTCCAAAAGAGATCAAGAACAACGAGAATCGCGTTGCTCTTACCCCCGCAGGCGCCCGGGAGCTTGTCAAACGGGGACACAAAGTTTATGTGCAGGCTACGGCCGGTGTGAACAGCGGATTTGCCGATGATGCCTACACGGCCGTCGGGGCGGAGATGCTTCCCTCGATCGAGGAGGTCTACGCCCGGGCGGAAATGATCGTCAAGGTCAAGGAACCGGTGGCTCCCGAGTACAGACTCATCCGCAGGGACCAGCTGGTTTTCACCTTCTTCCACTTCGCCAGCAGCGAACCCCTCACCCGTGCGATGGTCGACAGCGGGGCGGTCTGCTGTGCCTATGAGACCGTCGAGCGCGCCGACCGTTCGCTGCCGCTGCTGATCCCGATGTCGGAGGTCGCGGGGCGCATGGCCGCGCAGGAGGGACGCTATTTCCTCGAAAAACCCCGCGGCGGCAAGGGCGTGCTGCTGGGCGGCGTGCCGGGCGTGAAGCCCGCCAAGGTCTTCGTCATCGGTGCGGGCGTTGTCGGAACGGCTGCGGCGCGCACCGCTGCCGGAACGGGAGCCGACGTGACGATCTGCGACATTTCGCTCCAGCGGCTGACCTATCTGGCCGACGTGATGCCCCGCAACGTCAAGACGCTGATGTCTTCCGAATACAACATCCGCGAGGAGCTGAAGCATGCCGACCTGGTGGTCGGTTCGGTGCTGATTCCGGGAGCCAAGGCCCCGAAGCTCGTTACGCGCGACATGCTCCGGGAGATGGAGCCGGGAACGGTGATGGTCGACGTGGCCATCGACCAGGGCGGCTGTTTCGAAACTTCGCGCCCCACCACGCACGAGGACCCGGTCTATTACGTCGACGGCATCCTGCACTACTGCGTGGCCAACATTCCGGGCGCCGTGCCCCGCACCTCGACCCTCGCGCTTACGAACGCGACGCTTCCCTACACCATCCAGCTTGCCGACAAGGGCTGGCGGCGCGCCGCACAGGAGAATCCCGAGCTGGCGCTGGGGCTGAACATCATCGGCGGCAGGGTGGTCTGCAAACCCGTGGCCGACGCCTGGGGGCTGCCTTACGAACCGTTGGCGCTGTAACCTGCCGGGGCGGTAATCCGCAGGCGTTGTAACCTGCCGGCCTGTTTTGCGGCGGCCTTCCTGTCCATCCGGGACGGGGAGGCCGCCGGTATGTAATTATCCGACTTTTTGGACGATTTGTTTTTGAAATTATTAAATAATTCATATATTTGCAAGAGAGCAAGGCAGTTACGTCGGTCATTCCGGTTTCATTCCGGTTGGAATGCGTCGCTAAAAGCGTCGAATCTTCAAGTCCGGCGACTGTTTTTGTTACGGATCGTAAGCAATACAGAAAGTCAGGGTGGCGTTTGCCGCACGGAAAGCGTGGGGCGGCGTCATTAAGTTTTATTCGATAAAGAGGTTAGTATGAGTGAGAGATTGTACATTTTCGACACCACGCTGCGCGACGGTGAGCAGGTCCCCGGTTGTCAGTTGAACACCACCGAAAAAATTGAAGTCGCCAAACTGCTCGAAAGCCTCGGCGTAGACGTCATCGAGGCGGGATTTCCCATCTCCAGCCCCGGTGATTTCAACTCCGTGCTGGAGATTTCCAAGGCCGTTTCCGAGCCGACGATCTGCGCGCTGACCCGCGCCGTGAAGAAGGACATCGACGTTGCGGCCGATGCGCTGCGGCTGGCCAGGCGCAAGCGTATCCATACGGGCATCGGCGTTTCGCCGCAGCATATCTACGACAAACTGCGTTCCACGCCCGAGAAGATCGTCGAATCTGCCGTCGAGGCGGTTAAATATGCCAAACGCTACGTCGAGGATGTGGAGTTCTATGCCGAGGACGCCGGGCGCGCCGACGTCGAGTACCTCGCCCGCGTGGTCGAGGCGGTCATCCGGGCCGGCGCGACGGTGGTCAATATCCCCGACACGACGGGCTACTGTCTTCCGAACGAATACGGCGCGAAGATCAAATACCTCGTGGACAACGTTCCCAACATCGACCGGGCGATCATTTCGACCCACTGCCACAACGATCTGGGCATGGCTACGGCCAATACGCTGAGCGGCATCCTGAACGGCGCCCGGCAGGCCGAGGTCACGATCAACGGCATCGGCGAACGGGCCGGCAACACCTCGCTCGAAGAGGTGGTGATGACGCTCCGCTGCCACAAGGACGTGGCCGTCGACACGAACATCAATTCGCGCCTGATCACCAAGGCCTCGCACCTGGTGTCGAGCCTGATGAACATGCCCGTGCAGCCCAACAAGGCCATCGTGGGCCGCAACGCCTTCGCCCATTCGTCGGGCATCCATCAGGACGGCGTGCTCAAGCAGCGTCAGACCTACGAGATCATCGACCCGCAGGACATCGGGCTGAACGAGTCGGTCATCGCCCTCACGGCCCGCAGCGGGCGCGCGGCCCTCGTGCACCGGCTCGAACTGCTGGGCTACGACCTCACGCAGGGGGAATTGGACGCCACGTACGAGAAATT
>ENA-UEOL01002224-UEOL01002224.1-human-gut-metagenome-genome-assembly--contig:-NODE-2224-length-11136-cov-3.259246_pt1 | contig 11136 bp, 6 predicted proteins | sample MGYA00242884_ERZ507884 | MGnify/ENA primary metagenome ERZ507884 (study PRJEB26167, sample SAMN06115417) | human gut metagenome | host: Homo sapiens | place: China:Chongqing | collected 2015-03-06... | reverse complement strand
TTTCCCAGCTTGCGATGGTTTCGAGCGTACGGGCGATGGCCAGCAGGGCGATCGAGTCGCCGCCGCGGGTGTTCTCCTCGAGCGGTTCGGCGGCCTGTTGCGTGACCACGAGGTTGTCGTGCCGTGCGAGTTCGACCTCCTTTTTGGAGGTGAAGGTGACGTCGGCGATGCGGGGGTTGGGCTGCGAATTGATGTTCCAGTTGAAGCGCACGGTCACTTCGCGCGGGCGGATGCCGCGGTCGAATTCGACCGCCGGCTTCTCGAACTTGAGCCAGTTTTCGGCCGATTCGGGAACCTTGACGTAGAAATCCACGTTGGTCTTTATCTTGACGTCGAAGTGGCGCATGCCGTACGCCGCGTAGTTGGCGACGGTGACCTCCTTGTCGTCGATGCCGATGAGGTAGTCGAAGCCTTTCTGCGAGACGGCGATCTCCTTTTTGACCCAAGTGTTCTGCTCCATGATGCGGATTACGCCGCGGCGGGGCTGGTCGGTCAGGGCCGAGTCGATGAGTACGCGGCATTCGGTCGTGCCGCGGCCGTTGGCGGGCGAGACGGTGATCCACGGTTCGTCGGTGGTGGCGACCCACTCTTTCTCCGCCGACACCCTGACGGTGTGGGTTCCTCCCGTGGCGGGGGCTTCGATGGCGTCGCTGTCGGTGCCGAATCCGACGGTTTTGGCGGCGTCGGAGCAGCCGCACAATGCGATCGAGCAGAGGATAACCGGTATGTAATTCGTTATTTTCATTGTCATTTCTCCTTAGTGGTTATTCGAGCATTTTATCGCAGTTCAGGATATTCTGGGTCTTGTCGTAAATCAGGTTGTAGGCGCCCTGCTGCCAGTAGTAGCAGATCGCCGAGGCATCGAACGTGATGTTGGGGTTGTCGCTGATGTCGAGGTGGTAGATCAGGTGGGAGATCGTGTCGTCGATCTTGCGCAGGTCGTTCGAGCCGATGTAGAATCCGCGCAGGCCGGTGTGCTGGTAGAGTCCCGTGGGCCATTCGCGCAGGCAGCGGTTGCCCTGAGCGTCGCGCTGGCCGCGGATGGCGTAGACCGTCAGGCCCGCGCAGTTGAGCGGCGACCACGGGAACTTGTCGAAGGCGTTGTACGAGACGTCCAGCCCGTAGAGGTAAGGCAGCTGCTCGGCCGTGAAATCCTTCGGCAGCTTGCTGAGCTTGTTGTAGGTCAGGTCGAGCGAGGTCATCGAAGTCGAGTATTTGCCGGAGAACGACCCTTCGGGGATTTCGTCGATCATGTTGCCGCGCAGGATGATGTATGCGACGAGCGATCCCGTCGTGCCGAGACATTTGGGGAACTTCGTGAACTTGTTCGCCGCGAGCGAGAGCTGTTCGATGTTCAGGCCCTTGAACGTGCCGTCCTCTTCGCCTTCGAAGCCGTCGATCTCGTTGTAGGAGAAATCGACCGATTTGATGGTGAACTTGCTCTTGGCCGAGAAGATGTTGGGGAACTTCGTGAATTTGTTGTAGGTCGCCGAGAAGGTCTCGACGTCGTCCATGGTGCAGAAAAGGCCGTTCCCGTCGGCGGGCAGCGACGTGAGTTTGTTGTTGTCGAGGTAGAGCTGCGCGGGAGCCACTTCTTTTCCGAACGGATGGATGGTCCCGATCTGGTTTTGGGCCAAGTCCAGCAGGCCGATCTTCTTGAGGTTCCGGAACGATTCCGGCACTTCCCGGAGATTGTTGTCGCGGACGTAGAGAATCTGTAGCTTCTCCTTCGCAGGGCCGTTGGCGATGGCGTTCAGACCCTTGTAGACCTCCTCGGCCGACCACTGCGAGTTGTTGGAAATGTTGAGCGAGATCATCTCCGGGAGCTTGGCGAGCACCATCGGGAACTGCGTCATCTTGGGGCAGTTGTACACCTCGACGTCGGTCAGCGACTTGAGGTTTGCCAGTTCGTCGGGCAGCGTCTCCAGCTCGCCGTTGGCGACGAACAGGTATTCGAGGTTTTCGAGCTTGCCGATGGCCGGGTCGATCGACTTGAGGCCGTTGGTCAGCTTGCCGTGCACCACGTCATAGGGGCGGATACGCTTCTGAAGTCCGGTTTTGCGGTCGATGATCTCGTCCTCGGTATAGTTCTCCTCGTAGAGCGAGATGCCCGGAATGGTCAGGTTGTGCTCCTTGAGCGCACGGGCGATCGGCTCGGAGGTCTGCGTCGGCGTGTGGATCAGGCGGAGGAACTCCTTGTTGCGCTCCATGCGGGTGCGCTTCCGCTCGCTCAGGCTCTTGTCGGGCGCGATCGAGGGATCGTATTCGAGCAGGTTGGCGTCTTTGTGCGAACCCAGATAAAGCTCGATCAGCTGCGTGAGCTGGCCGATGGCCGCGGGCAGGTGGCCCCGGAATCCGAAGTCGCTGAGCGTGATCTTCGCCACGCGGCCGTTGGAGTGTACCTCCACGCCGGGCTGGATGCCCCACAGGTCGGGGTCCTTGTTGAAGTCCCAGTTGGTGCCTTCGGGGTAGTTTTCGCCGGAGAAATACCAGTTGGGGCCGTCGAGCGCCTTCCAGATTTCATACAGCGCGTAGTAGTCGCGGATATACTCGTCGGCCTCGTAAAGCGTGACGCCGACCTTCGTTTCGGTGGTCTTGTTGTCCTCGATGACGAAGTCGAGGTTCTTGGGCCGCTTGTTGTTCTCCAGCAGCAGCTTGTTCTTGTCGTAGGTTTCGTACCGCATCATTTTGTAGCTGCCGGCCTTGAGCGAAAGCAGCGTGTCGCATTCGAGCGACGAGGTCTGGTAGCCGAACGTGTCGTCGTCCTCGTCGAAATGGATCGAGAACTTCGTGGGCAGCATCTTGAAGGTCGTCTGTTCGTTGGTCTCGCCCTGTTTTACGGTGAGGCTGATGAAAGCGATCTCGTCGAACGTATACTGTCTGTTTGCCGCACGGGTGACGGGCGTCTCGGTGAAGTCCGAAAGGTCCTTGCGGATGGTGAAGCGCACTTTTCCGCGCGGTTCGACATCGACCGTCAGGTCGTGGACCTGCAGGCCGCCGGCTTCGACGACGAGCCGGTCGTCGAGGGGCATGCCGTTGTATATCAGCTCGTCGTTCGCGTTGTAGAGCGAGAAGGTGATGATCTGGTACTGTCCCGTCAGCAGCCGCAGCTTCTCGCTGCGCAAGCCGAACTCGGCGCTCTCCTTGTCGGAGGCCGAGAGCGTCAGCGTCTGGGTGACGGTCGTGCCGTTGCAGCCGAGCGACACCTGCACCTTGGCGGCTTCGTAAAGGTAGTCGAGCTGGGGTTTCTGCGCCCGGCTGACGGCGTCGTAGGACGCCTCCTTGTAGAGTTTGAACTGGACGTATCCGTAGTCGAGATCGCGGTTGTCGATGCCGTCGTCGTCGGAACATCCGCCGGTGAGGGCCGCTGCCAGTGCGAGAATCGCCGCTACGAAAATTTTTAAAAGTTTCATATCTAAAAACCTGTTCTGTATATTCTCCATAAATTGTAGTCGTATAGAACGGGTCCCCGCCCCTTCGAACGGGGACCTGTCGTGTGGGTGGTGTTTAGAACGCGGGCATACAGTAAACGATGCATTTCATGTTCCAGCTGCCGTCCAAGAACTGCAGCATGCCGTAGGGAGCCTGCTCCGCTTCGGGTTTGGCCATGGAGACCTGAATCTGCGTGTCGGAGAGGGGTTCGTAGTCGAGCCACTCGGCGCCCGACATCGGCATGAGCATGATCTGCTGGTAGGGCGAGACTTCCAGTACGGCGTTCGAAGGTTCGGCCGAGGTGTAGGTCAGCATGTACTGCGGAACTCCCATGCCGAGGTTCTCGGCGAACGAGGCGAGCAGGTCCGTGTTGCCGCCTGCGACCGCTTCGTAGTTCTCCTTCGTGATCTCGACCAGCGTCGCGCCGCTCACCAGATCGGGCATGGCGAACTTCACTTCGAAACCCTCGCCGCCACCGCCGATCGGATAATTCTCGTCGTAGATGCACTGGATGAGCGCAAACCGGCCGTCGGCGTCGGTGAAGACGGCGAATCCGATGTGGGCGATACCCTCGTTCGCCATCGAGCTGCCGCCGCACTTGTCCTTGGCGGGGTCCATGTCTACGATGACGCCCTCCGCGGTCTTGCGTACCGAGAGCCAGCTCTCCTCGCCGCTCATGGGCTGCAGGTCGTAGTCGAAGAAGGCGACGCCGGTATATTCGCGGTCCACGGTCAGCGTCGATTCGGGATCGTTCGACCACTCCTTCGTATAGATGAGCTTGTAGCCGTCCCTGACGCCGAATTCGCCGATGTACCAGTCGTCGGCCGGCAGCTTCTCGAAGGCGGCGCCGATTTCGGTCATGCCTGCGGGGTTGTTCGCCGAGATGGAGCCGGGATTGGCCTCCTGATTGATGGTGGTGACGAGGTATTGTTTGTATTCGTCGCGGATCTCCGCGTCGATGAGCTGATAGGGGTCGGAGATCGTTTCGGCGACCGCTGCGGGCAGCGCCAGCAGGTATGCCTTGCGAGCTTTGCCGCCGTTCTCGGTCACGCCCACGGTGAACTGGCGCGACTGTACGACGTCGCTGCCGGGCGTGCTGTCCCACGGCTCCTCGGTCAGCAGGATCCATGCGAGGTCTTCGGCTTCGGCGCTCAGGTAGGGGGCGCCCCACTGCTGCGTGACCTCCGCGAAGAGGAAGAACTTCGCGCCGTCGATGCTCTGGACGCTGCCCATCGCGCTGCCCGGAACCCAGTCGCCGTTCATGCTGTTGAAATATTCGGCCTTGGTGTTGAATTTGGTCTCGGCGCTCATGCCGCTGACGGAGAAGATGTCGCGGCAGGCCGGAATCGAGATCGGAATCTCGTAGCTCACTCCGGAGTTGTTCTTGTCGGTGAATACCAGCGTCTCCTCGGCTCCGTCGAGCGGGTAGCGCGAAGCGTCGCCTTGCAGGCGCAGTTCGAGCTGCGCGCCCGGTTCGCCGATGGTCTTGGCCGGGACCTCAAGCCACTCCGGCAGTTTGCCGAGCACCCATTCGAAGTTGGCCTCCACGAGTACCGGCATCGAAAATCCGGTGCGGCCTTCGGGCCACGTCAGGGCGACGTTTTCGGCCGGTTCGGTGCCGTAGAGGTAGGTAAGCCCGGTTTCGGTGCTGTTGGGGTTGTAGATGAAGTCGCCGTAGTCGTCCAGCTGACAGGTGCGGAGCGTGAAGCCGCGGTCGAGCGTGCCGCGCGTGATCGTGGCGATGACCTTGCTCTGGCCGCCCATGGTCAGGGTCACCTCGCAGACGCGGTTGTCGTCGAACTCTTCCAGTTCGGCGGCGGCGATGACGATCCGGGCCGGGCCCGCGCCGCCGCGCAGGGTCCAGACCTTCTGCGTTCCGTCCTCGATCCAGAACCATGCGGCCGTTGCGGTCGGGACGCTTGCCTCCCAATCCTGATTGGGGTCGATTTCGATCGTGAAGGTCTCTCCGGCTCCGATGGTCGGGGAGACCGCTTCGGGGAAGTTGGGGCTGGGAGCCTTGATCTCCTTGTCCGAATCGGAACACGAAGCGGCCGCCAGACATGCTCCCGCGAGCAGTGACATCACCAAGTGTAAATAGTGCCTTTTCATATCTCTTGTCTTTTTCTGCTTTAATGGATTTAGCGCGCGTGCGGCGTGATGACTCCGCCCGGTTTCATGCCCTCTTCACGCTGGAGCCGGTCGGCCTCTTCGTCGCTGACCCACTCGATGATGTTGTAGAAGTGGCCTACCAGACCGACGTTCTCGCCCATGTTCTCGACGTGGACCTTGATCCAGAGCGTGACGTATTTCTGACACGAATTGAAGTAGGAGTCGTAGAGCGGGCTGTTGGTGACCAGAATCTTGTTGTCGCCGAGGATCTGTCCGAAGACCGAGCCTTCGTCTGCGAGTATCTGGTTCTTGTCCATGGTCACCAGCGGTTCGGCCGGATCGGCCGGGTCGAGGCGGATCGTCACGTCGTAGCCCGAAAAGAGCCAGTCGTGAAGGATGATCATGTTCTCCTCGGTGGGGTGCTTCTCGGTGCGGATGAGCCGCTGGAGCGAAGTGTTCTCGATGCCGGGATACTGGTTGAGGAAGAGCGAGGTCACGACGCACCAGCCCGTGAAGTCGTTGACGTCGTACGGGCAGCTCTTCATCATCACGACCTTGGTCCGGTCGTGGTACAGATTCCAGTTGACCTGTTCGGGCATGACCAGCTTGAGGATGAAGCCCAGCGAGTCGGTCGGCTCGATGTTGTCGTACAGGCCGCGCACCTCTACGTTGGCGGCGCGCTGGCCGGCCTTTATGGTGATGGTGTTCGAACGCAGGGCGTAGTGCAGCCCTTCGATGGCGTTGCTGCCCTTGTCGATGATCTCCACGCCGAACGTGCGGTCGTAATCGCACGCGACGGTCGAAGTGACGGGAACCGAGAAGTATTCCTTGTCCTGAAGCACCATGTAGGTCGCCGCAGTGTCGGCGAACATGACGAACTCCCGGTCCGAATAGGTCTTGTACACCTCCTTGCAGCCGGTGAAGAGGGCGGCGAGGAGTCCCGTTGCAAATAAAACCGTGATAATTTGTTTCATTGTTTATGGTCTGTTCGTTGTTGCTATCGGTTGCTTTCGTTGGGCAGAATCTCCGAGCCGGGAGACTCCAGTTCATGCTGGGGAATCGGCCATACGAAGAGCGGATTGTCCGGAGTGATCTTGAGCGAGCTGCCTTCGGGCTGCGAGCACGACTGCGGCGTGCGGCGGATGCTGTAGCCGCCGTTCAGGTCGGCGTACTCCTTGCCCCAGCGCTTGAGGTCGTGCAGGCGGAAACCCTCCATGTAGAGTTCGCGCACGCGCTCGTCGGAGATGGTCTGCAGCCAGTTGTTTTTCGAGACGTTCAGCGTGCCGCCCGAAGCGTAGCGCATCTTGCGCAGCGCCGTGAGGTCGTTGCCGGCCTTCGTGAAGTCGTTCTTGCGGCAGTAGGCTTCGGCGCGGATCAGGTACTGCTCGGCCAGCCGGAACGGCTTGGGCATCGAAACGTGGAAGATCAGCTTGCTGGTGAAGTTACGGTTGCCGTAGTATTTCACCAGCATCGGCCAGTCCAGTCCGTTGGTGTAGCCGATCGTCAGCCCCTGCTCCTTGCCGGCGAAGTAACCCGAATAGCGCAGGTCGGCGGCGTCGTACAGGTTCAGCGCCGCGGTGGCCGGCACGTAGTCGGGATAGTAGTAGGTGAGGTCCTTGGTGAAGTTCAGGAACACCGTTCCGAGGGGACTGCCGTAGGATGTCTCCGTGAAGCCGATGCGCCAGATGATCTCGTAGCTCAGGTCGTAGGCCCACATGTAGTCGAAGAAGGTGTAGTCGGCGTTGTACTTGGTTTTGGCGTCGGCCAGCTTGAAGGTGTTCTTCTTGTCGTCGATCAGGATGCTCGCGTATTCGATGGCGGTATCCCAGTCCTGCATGTAGAGGGCCACGCGGGCGTGCAGCGCCTGAGCGGCCGCCGAGGTGATGTACTCGTTGCTGTAGGCGTCCTCCTCCTTGTCGAGACGCTTCTCGGCCTCCGCCAGATCGTCGAGCACGAACTTATAGGAGTCGTACAGCGACGCCCAGCTCCGATTGCGCGGTGGCGGGGTCGTAGGCCTTGCAGTAATTCTTGAGCAGCTCCGAATAGCAGAGCGCGCGGATGGCGTAGACCTCGCCGGTGTATTCTTCGAGGTCTTCGAGGTTGTCGTCGCTGATTTCGTTCCGCATCACTTCGTCGATGCGTTCGAGGAAGAAGTTGCAGCGGCTGATGACGGTGTAGAGGTCGGCGTAAACGCCTTCGAGGTCGAGGTCGGTCGGGCGGACGTCCCAGCGCCAGAAGTTGCCGAACTGGTTGCTGTTGCCCTCGACGGCATAGACGAGGTCGGCCTGAATGTCGGGCAGCAGCGTGAGCCGTCCGCTGAAAAGCGAGCTGCTCTTGAAGGTGGCGTAGATGCCCGTGAGGGTCTGCTCGGCATCCGCGAAGGTCTTCATGGCATCCTTTTCGGGGATGGCGGATTCGGGGTATTTGTCCAGACACGAAGTGGCGAGGAGAAGCACCGCAAGGGCGGAAAGTCGGAATTTTATATTGCGTAACATGTTCATAGTCCCGTTTTAGAATGTTAAGTCGAGTCCGAAGGTGAATTGCCGGGCCATAGGATACTGCGCTTGGTACATGTTGGAGTTACCTTCAGGATCGAGTCCCGTGAATTTGGTGAACGTAAACAGGTTCTGGGCCTGTGCGTAAATCCGGGCGCCTCCGATGAACCGGGTCTTGCGCAGCCACTCCTGCGGGAAGGTGTAGCTGAGCATGAGGTTCTTCAGACGCAGGAACGAAGCGTCCTCCAGCAGGCGGTCGTCGAACTCGGTGTAGACGCCGTGGCGCGGAATGTCGGTGATGTCGCCCGGTTTCTTCCAGCGGTCGAGCAGGCGTTTCGACTGGTTGAAGGAGACGAAGCGGCCGTTCGACTCGTCGAAATAGCGGTCGTTGTTGATCATCCAGCGGTCGGCCACCCAAGCGAACTGTGCCGAGAGCGAAAGCCCCTTCCATGTCAGCGTCGTGCCGAAGCCGCCCTGCCACGGGGCGAAGAAGCTCTTGCCGGTCAGCACCTTGTCCTCGTCGCGGAGTTCGGTGGTCAGCTCGCCCTGCTTGGTGTACCACAGGGCGTCGCCGTTGGCGGGATTGACGCCGGCGAAGCGGTTGATGTAGAATTCGCCCACGGGGTGTCCCACGACCAGCTTGGTGTTGGTGCTGGACATTTCGTACTCCGTGACGCCGTTATAGAGTTCGGTGATCTTGTTCTTGTTGTAGGACACGTTGGCGTTCACGCTCCACAGGAAGTCCTTGCTTGCGACGACGGCGCCCGACAGGCTCAGCTCGACGCCGCGGTTGACCATGCCGCCCACGTTGCTCCAGTGGTAGCCGTAGCCTTTGTCGGCATAGGATTCGGGAACCTCCATCAGCATGTCGGTCGTCTTCTTGTTGTAGAGTTCGACGTCCAGATTGAGCCGGTTCCAGAAGCCCAGATGCAGGGCCACGTTGGTCGTCCAGAGCTTCTCCCAGCTCAGCTCCTCGTTGCCCGGCTGGGTGGGGGCGATGCCGGCGTTGCCGAAATAGTTCTGGCCGCCGGTCACCAGCGCGAGGTGTTCGTAGTTGGGAATCTCCGAGTTGCCCGACGTACCGGTGCTGACGGCGATCTGCGCCAGCGTCAGCCAGCGGCGGGAGTTCTCCATGAATTTCTCGTTGCGCAGGTTCCACATGAAGCCCACCGACCAGAAGCCGGCCCAGCGGTTCGAGGCGCCGAAGCGCGAGGAGCCGTCGGTACGCAGCGAGAAGTCGGCGTAGTAACGGTCCGAATAGCTGTACTCGGCGCGTCCGAAGAACGACAGATAGGCGTAGTTGTCGTCGGTGGTGTCGCTCCAGCGGGTGGCGCGCGGACTCGACGAGATGTTCACCAGTTTGTCGTTGTTCTGGTCCTTGGTCTGCAAGGAGAAGGCCTCGTACCGGTAGTCGAGTCCCTCCTGCCCCGCGAGGAAGGTGAACATGTGCTTGTTGTCGATGTCGAACCGGTAGGTGATCGTATTGGTGACCGAAAGGCTCATTCCGTCGGAGGAGTTGCGCTGTACGGTACCCGAACCGAGGTTGGGGGCGTAGCTCGGATAGGAGATGCCGCGGCCCGTCGAGTGCGAATAATCGACGCCGAACTGCGAACGGAGCGTAAGCCCTTCGATCGGGGTCGCCTCGGCGAAGACCGTGGATATGATCTTGTACTTCTTGTAGTCTACGGGGTTGTTCTTGAGCCATTCGAGCGGGTTCTGCCCCTCGCCTTTCCACGAACCGTCGTTCACCGACGCCAGCGAACCGTCGGCGCGGTGCGGGTTCCAGTAGGGAAGCATGAAGCGTGCGGCCGAAATCGGTGTGGTCAGGGTGTATTCCCCGTCGTCGGCCTTCTCGATGCTCTGGTAGTTCATCATCGTATTGGTACCGAGTTTGAGCCACTTGGCGGCCCGCTGCTCGACGTTGGCGCGGATCGAGTAGCGCTCGAACGACGAACCCACGGCCGTACCGTCCTGACTGTAGTAGCCGCCCGAAACGTAGTAGTTGGTCTTTTCGCTGGCTCCGGAGACGGAAAGCTCGTAGTTCTGGAGCAGCGCGGCGTTGCTGAACACCTCGTCGAGCCAGTTGACGTCGGTCTTGGCCAGCACGTTGTAGTTCTTGCCGTCGGTCAGCCCCAGCTCTTTCTCATACTGGATGCGCTCCGAAGTGTTCATCAGGTCCCAGTTGCCGTAGGCGATCTGCGAAAAACCGAGCTGCATGCGGTAGTTGATCTTCGCGCGGTCGGCCATGCGGCCGCGCTTGGTGGTGATGACGATCACGCCGTTGGCCGCGCGCGCACCGTATATAGAGGTGGACGAAGCGTCTTTGAGGACCGAAAGGCTCTCGATGTCGGAGGGATTGATGGTGTTGAAGTCCCTGCTCGAAATGGCGACGCCGTCCAGAATGTAGAGCGGCGCGGTGCCGGAGTTGATCGAGTTGGTGCCTCGGATGGCCATGGCTGCGGCCTCGCTCGGCTCGCCGGAGTCGGAAAGTACCGTCAGACCCGGAACCTGACCCTGAAGGGCCTGATCGAAGGCCGCCGCCGGGGTGTCCTCGGTCTTCTCGGCCTTGACGGTCGATACCGAGCCTGCGATGGTGCCCTTTTTGCGGACGCCGTAGGCGATCACCACCACGTCGTCGAGCGTCTGCGAATCGCCTTGCAGCGCGACGTCGCAGGTAACGGAGCTTCGGCCTGCGGGAACCGTGAATTCGAACGGTTTGTAACCGATGTACTGGAAGGTGAGTGTGGTCCCCGCCGAAACGGTTATCCGGTAGGTGCCGTCGGCGAGTGTGCTCACTCCGCTCGTGGCTCCGGAACTCACGTTGACCCCGATCAGGGGTTGCTTGTCATCCGCCGAAGTGACGATGCCACTGACGGTCACGTTTCCCCCCCCCTGAGCCATAGATACGGCCGGCAGGATACATAGGAAAAGTGCAAGAATGTTGAGTAGAAGTTTCGTTTTTTGCATAAGTGGATGATACTTTCTTACGCGGCAAAGAAAAATAATTAAAATGAATTTGCCAAATATTCAAAATGGATGAAATGTAAGCCGGAGTGCCTGAAAAGGGCTGTTTCGGTGCTCTGTTCGGTGTGTTTCAGTG
>ENA-UEOL01002222-UEOL01002222.1-human-gut-metagenome-genome-assembly--contig:-NODE-2222-length-11137-cov-3.115190_pt1 | contig 11137 bp, 4 predicted proteins | sample MGYA00242884_ERZ507884 | MGnify/ENA primary metagenome ERZ507884 (study PRJEB26167, sample SAMN06115417) | human gut metagenome | host: Homo sapiens | place: China:Chongqing | collected 2015-03-06... | reverse complement strand
TATGACACGATCGTCCGTAGGGCGCAGCCATTCTCGCTGCGTTACATGCTGGTAGACGGTCAGGGTAACTTCGGTTCCATCGATGGCGACTCTGCGGCGGCAATGCGTTATACGGAAATCCGTCTGGCGAAAATTGCCCATGAACTGATGGCCGATCTCGAAAAAGAGACGGTCGATTTCGTTGATAACTATGACGGCACGGAAAAAATTCCGGACGTCATGCCAACCAAAATTCCTAACCTGCTGGTGAACGGTTCTTCCGGTATCGCCGTAGGTATGGCAACCAACATCCCGCCGCACAACCTGACGGAAGTCATCAACGGTTGTCTGGCGTATATTGATGATGAAGACATCAGCATTGAAGGGCTGATGGAACACATCCCGGGGCCGGACTTCCCGACGGCGGCAATCATTAACGGTCGTCGCGGTATTGAAGAAGCTTACCGTACCGGTCGCGGCAAGGTGTATATCCGCGCTCGCGCAGAAGTGGAAGTTGACGCCAAAACCGGTCGTGAAACCATTATCGTCCACGAAATTCCGTATCAGGTAAACAAAGCGCGCCTGATCGAGAAGATTGCGGAACTGGTAAAAGAAAAACGCGTGGAAGGCATCAGCGCGCTGCGTGACGAGTCTGACAAAGACGGTATGCGCATCGTGATTGAAGTGAAACGCGATGCGGTCGGTGAAGTTGTGCTCAACAACCTCTACTCCCAGACCCAGTTGCAGGTTTCTTTCGGTATCAACATGGTGGCATTGCACCATGGTCAGCCGAAGATCATGAACCTGAAAGACATCATCGCGGCGTTTGTTCGTCACCGCCGTGAAGTGGTGACCCGTCGTACTATTTTCGAACTGCGTAAAGCTCGCGATCGTGCTCATATCCTTGAAGCATTAGCCGTGGCGCTGGCGAACATCGACCCGATCATCGAACTGATCCGTCATGCGCCGACGCCTGCAGAAGCGAAAACTGCGCTGGTTGCTAATCCGTGGCAGCTGGGCAACGTTGCCGCGATGCTCGAACGTGCTGGCGACGATGCTGCGCGTCCGGAATGGCTGGAGCCAGAGTTCGGCGTGCGTGATGGTCTGTACTACCTGACCGAACAGCAAGCTCAGGCGATTCTGGATCTGCGTTTGCAGAAACTGACCGGCCTTGAGCACGAAAAACTGCTCGACGAATACAAAGAGCTGCTGGATCAGATCGCGGAACTGTTGCGTATTCTTGGTAGCGCCGATCGTCTGATGGAAGTGATCCGTGAAGAGCTGGAGCTGGTTCGTGAACAGTTCGGTGACAAACGTCGTACTGAAATCACCGCCAACAGCGCAGACATCAACCTGGAAGATCTGATCACTCAGGAAGATGTGGTAGTGACGCTCTCTCACCAGGGCTACGTTAAGTATCAGCCGCTTTCTGAATACGAAGCGCAGCGTCGTGGCGGGAAAGGTAAATCTGCCGCACGTATTAAAGAAGAAGACTTTATCGACCGACTGCTGGTGGCGAACACCCACGACCATATTCTGTGCTTCTCCAGCCGTGGTCGCGTCTATTCGATGAAAGTCTATCAGTTGCCGGAAGCCACTCGTGGCGCGCGCGGTCGTCCGATCGTCAACCTGCTGCCGCTGGAGCAGGACGAACGTATCACTGCGATCCTGCCAGTGACCGAGTTTGAAGAAGGCGTGAAAGTCTTCATGGCGACCGCTAACGGTACCGTGAAGAAAACTGTCCTCACCGAGTTCAACCGTCTGCGTACCGCCGGTAAAGTGGCGATCAAACTGGTTGACGGCGATGAGCTGATCGGCGTTGACCTGACCAGCGGCGAAGACGAAGTAATGCTGTTCTCCGCTGAAGGTAAAGTTGTGCGCTTTAAAGAGTCTTGTGTCCGTGCGATGGGCTGTATCACCTCCTGTGTTCGCGGTATTCGCTTAGGTGAAGGCGATAAAGTCGTCTCTCTGATCGTGCCTCGTGGCGATGGCGCAATCCTCACCGCAACGCAAAACGGTTACGGTAAACGTACCGCAGTGGCGGAATACCCAACCAAGTCGCGTGCGACGAAAGGGGTTATCTCCATCAAGGTTACCGAACGTAACGGTTTAGTTGTTGGCGCGGTACAGGTAGATGACTGCGACCAGATCATGATGATCACCGATGCCGGTACGCTGGTACGTACTCGCGTTTCGGAAATCAGCATCGTGGGCCGTAACACCCAGGGCGTGATCCTCATCCGTACTGCGGAAGATGAAAACGTAGTGGGTCTGCAACGTGTTGCTGAACCGGTTGACGAGGAAGATCTGGATACCATCGACGGCAGTGCCGCGGAAGGGGACGATGAAATCGCTCCGGAAGTGGACGTTGACGACGAGCCAGAAGAAGAATAATTTTACTTCTTCATGCCAAAAGGGAGCTATCTCCCTTGTTTGAATTGAAAAGTCCAGGCTGCAAAGTCTGGGCTTTTGTCGTATTAGGGCACGGTAAAGTTTGGCTGTGCCCGTAAAAAATGGCTGGCTATACACAAGGAATGTGGCAATGAGTGGTGAAAAAAAGGCGAAAGGCTGGCGGTTCTATGGTCTTGTAGGTTTTGGCGCAATAGCACTGCTTTCCGCTGGCGTCTGGGCGTTGCAATATGCTGGCAGTGGGCCAGAAAAAACGTTGTCGCCGCTGGTGGTGCACAACAATCTGCAAATCGATCTCAATGAGCCGGACCTCTTTCTCGACAGCGACTCTCTGAGCCAGCTTCCCAAAGATCTCCTCACCATTCCGTTTCTCCACGATGTTCTGAGCGAAGATTTCGTTTTCTATTATCAGAATCATGCCGATCGTCTGGGCATTGAAGGCAGCATTCGTCGTATTGTCTATGAACACGATCTCACGCTGAAAGATAAGCTCTTTTCGTCACTCTTAGATCAGCCCGCGCAGGCAGCGCTGTGGCACGATAAACAAGGCCATCTTTCACATTATATGGTGCTGATCCAGCGCAGTGGTTTAAGCAAACTGCTGGAGCCATTGTTGTTTGCCGCTACCAGCGACAGCCAGTTAAGCAAAACGGAAATCAGTAGCATCAAGATAAATAGTGAAACTGTTCCTGTTTATCAGTTGCGCTATAACGGCAATAACGCCCTGATGTTCGCGACTTATCAGGACAAGATGCTGGTGTTTTCCAGCACGGATATGTTGTTTAAAGATGATCAGCAGGATACCGAAGCCACGGCGATCGCAGGTGATTTGTTGAGCGGCAAAAAACGCTGGCAAGCAAGCTTTGGCCTGGAAGAGCGTGCTGCTGAAAAAACGCCAGTACGCCAGCGCATCGTGGTCAGCGCCAGGTTGCTGGGTTTTGGCTACCAGCGGTTAATGCCTTCTTTTGCTGGCGTACGCTTCGAAATGGGTAACGACGGCTGGCACAGTTTTGTGGCGTTAAATGATGAATCCGCCAGCGTAGATGCCAGTTTCGATTTTACGCCGGTATGGAACAGTATGCCTGCCGGAGCCAGCTTCTGTGTGGCGGTGCCGTATTCACACGGTATTGCCGAAGAGATGCTTTCGCACATCAGCCAGGAAAACGACAAGCTGAATGGGGCGTTAGACGGTGCCGCGGGGCTGTGCTGGTATGAAGACTCAAAATTGCAAACCCCGCTGTTTGTCGGTCAGTTTGATGGCACTGCCGAACAGGCGCAATTGCCAGGGAAACTGTTTACGCAAAATATTGGTGCGCACGAAAGCAAAGCGCCAGAAGGTGTTTTGCCGGTAAGCCAGACTCAGCAGGGCGAAGCGCAAATCTGGCGTCGCGAAGTGAGTTCCCGATACGGTCAGTATCCGAAAGCGCAGGCGGCGCAACCCGATCAATTAATGTCGGATTATTTTTTCCGTGTGTCGCTGGCGATGCAAAACAAAACGCTGCTTTTCTCCCTCGATGACACGCTGGTTAATAACGCGCTGCAAACACTGAATAAAACCCGCCCGGCAATGGTGGATGTAATACCCACTGATGGCATCGTTCCGCTCTATATCAATCCACAAGGAATAGCGAAACTGCTGCGTAACGAAACGTTGACCAGTCTGCCGAAGAATCTCGAACCGGTTTTTTATAACGCCGCACAAACTTTATTAATGCCGAAGCTGGACGCTTTATCTCAACAACCGCGTTATGTCATGAAGCTGGCCCAGATGGAACCCGGTGCCGCCTGGCAGTGGCTACCCATAACCTGGCAGCCGCTATGAGGCACGGGCTGCTGGCGCTGATTTGCTGGCTGTGTTGTGTTGTTGCCCATAGCGAAATGCTGAATGTCGAACAATCCGGGCTGTTTCGCGCCTGGTTTGTACGCATTGCACAAGAACAGCTCCGCCAGGGGCCAAGTCCACGCTGGTATCAGCAGGATTGTGCGGGCCTGGTGCGATTTGCGGCGAACGAGACGCTGAAAGTTCACGACAGTAAATGGCTAAAAAGTAACGGTTTATCTAGCCAGTATTTGCCGCCAGAGATGACGCTAACACCTGAACAGCGTCAACTGGCGCAAAACTGGAATCAGGGGAACGGGAAAACCGGCCCCTATGTGACCGCGATTAATTTGATTCAGTACAACAGCCAGTTTATTGGCCAGGACATAAACCAGGCGCTGCCTGGCGATATGATTTTTTTCGATCAGGGCGATGCCCAGCACTTAATGGTCTGGATGGGGCGTTACGTCATCTACCACACCGGAAGCGCCACGAAAACTGACAACGGAATGCGCGCAGTCAGTCTGCAACAACTTATGACATGGAAGGACACCCGATGGATACCCAACGATTCCAATCCCAATTTCATTGGCATTTATCGTTTAAATTTTCTGGCGCGATAGCAGCGTGCTTGTCCCTGTCTCTTGTGGGAACAGGGCTTGCTAATGCTGATGATTCGCTTCCTTCCAGCAACTATGCGCCGCCCGCCGGGGGAACATTCTTTTTGCTCGCTGACAGCAGTTTTAGCAGCAGTGAAGAGGCGAAAGTGCGACTGGAAGCGCCGGGGCGTGATTATCGGCGCTATCAGATGGAAGAGTACGGCGGCGTGGACGTTCGCCTGTATCGTATTCCTGACCCGATGGCATTTTTGCGCCAGCAGAAAAACCTGCATCGCATTGTGGTGCAACCGCAATATCTGGGCGACGGGCTGAACAATACGCTGACCTGGCTGTGGGATAACTGGTACGGCAAATCTCGCCGCGTGATGCAGCGTACTTTCTCTTCTCAGTCACGGCAGAATGTGACTCAGGCGTTACCCGAATTACAGCTCGGCAATGCCATTATTAAACCTTCCCGTTATGTACAGAACAACCAGTTTTCCCCGCTGAAAAAATATCCCCTGGTGGAACAGTTCCGTTATCCACTATGGCAGGCTAAACCGTTCGAGCCGCAGCAAGGGGTAAAACTGGAAGGCGCATCCAGCAATTTCATCTCGCCGCAGCCGGGTAACATTTATATTCCTCTCGGCCAACAAGAGCCGGGACTGTACCTCGTCGAGGCGATGGTTGGTGGGTATCGGGCGACGACGGTGGTGTTTGTTTCCGATACCGTGGCGCTTAGCAAAGTGTCAGGCAAAGAGCTTCTGGTGTGGACCGCGGGTAAAAAACAGGGTGAAGCGAAGCCCGGCTCAGAGATCTTGTGGACTGACGGTCTTGGCGTGATGACCCGCGGTGTGACCGATGACAGCGGTACCTTGCAGTTACAACATATATCGCCAGAACGTTCATACATTCTGGGTAAGGATGCTGAAGGCGGTGTTTTTGTCTCCGAGAACTTCTTCTACGAAAGCGAAATCTACAACACCCGCTTGTATATTTTTACCGATCGCCCGCTATATCGCGCAGGCGATCGTGTCGATGTTAAAGTGATCGGCCGCGAGTTCCACGATCCGTTGCATTCATCCCCCATCGTCAGCGCCCCGGCGAAGCTTTCGGTGCTGGACGCTAACGGCAGTCTGTTGCAAACCGTCAATGTCACGCTGGATGCGCGCAATGGCGGGCAGGGAAGTTTCCGCCTGCCAGAAAATGCCGTAGCCGGAGGTTATGAGTTACGTCTTGCTTACCGCAATCAGGTCTATAGCAGCAGTTTTCGCGTGGCAAACTACATCAAGCCACATTTCGAGATTGGTTTAGCTCTCGCCAAAAAAGAGTTCAAAACTGGCGAAGCGGTCAGCGGCAAACTGCAACTGCTCTACCCGGATGGCGAGCCGGTAAAAAATGCCCGCGTGCAGTTAAGTTTGCGCGCTCAGCAATTATCAATGGTCGGTAACGATTTGCGTTATGCCGGACGTTTCCCCGTGTCGCTGGAAGGCAGCGAAACGGTGTCCGACGCCAGCGGTCATGTGGCGTTAAATCTCCCCGCCGCCGATAAACCGAGCCGTTATTTGTTAACCGTCTCCGCCAGTGACGGCGCGGCGTATCGCGTCACCACCACCAAAGAGATCCTCATTGAACGCGGTCTGGCGCATTACTCTTTAAGTACCGCCGCACAATACAGTAATAGCGGCGAGTCGGTTGTGTTCCGTTATGCCGCGCTGGAATCTTCAAAACAGGTTCCTGTTACGTATGAATGGTTGCGTCTCGAAGACCGCACGAGCCATAGCGGAGAGCTACCGTCAGGCGGCAAATCCTTTACCGTCAATTTCGCTAAACCTGGCAACTACAATCTGACATTACGCGATAAAGACGGCTTAATTCTCGCTGGGTTAAGTCATGCCGTCAGCGGTAAGGGCAGCACGGCGCATACTGGTACGGTAGATATCGTGGCGGATAAAACGCTGTACCAGCCAGGCGAAACCGCGAAGATGCTGATTACCTTTCCGGAGCCAATTGATGAAGCATTATTGACGCTGGAACGCGATCGCGTGGAACAGCAGTCGCTGCTTTCGCATCCGGCAAACTGGCTAACGCTACAACGTTTAAACGATACCCAGTATGAAGCCCGGGTTCCAGTGAGCAATTCCTTTGCGCCTAACATCACTTTTTCGGTGCTGTATACCCGTAATGGTCAGTACAGTTTTCAGAACGCCGGGATCAAAGTTGCCGTTCCTCAGCTTGATATCCGGGTGAAAACGGACAAAACCCATTACCAGCCTGGTGAACTGGTCAATGTCGAATTAACCTCGTCGCTGAAAGGTAAACCTGTTTCTGCGCAGCTAACGGTAGGCGTGGTCGATGAAATGATCTACGCGCTGCAACCAGAAATCGCGCCGAATATCGGCAAATTTTTCTATCCGCTGGGGCGTAACAATGTGCGTACCAGCTCCAGTCTGTCGTTTATCAGCTACGACCAGGCGCTCTCCAGCGAGCCGGTTGCGCCTGGCGCAACTAACCGCAGCGAGCGGCGAGTAAAAATGCTTGAACGTCCACGGCGTGAAGAGGTGGATACCGCGGCATGGATGCCGTCACTCACAACCGATAAACAAGGCAAAGCGTATTTCACGTTCCTGATGCCTGATTCGTTAACCCGCTGGCGTATCACCGCGCGTGGGATGAACGGCGACGGGCTGGTCGGGCAGGGGCGTGCTTATCTGCGTTCGGAAAAAAATCTCTACATGAAGTGGAGTATGCCAACGGTGTATCGCGTGGGCGACAAACCGGCGGCAGGACTGTTTATCTTCAGTCAGCAGGATAACGAACCGGTGGCGCTGGTGACTAAATTTGCAGGCGCTGAGATGCGCCAGACGCTGACGCTGCACAAAGGGGCGAATTATATTTCGCTGACGCAGAACATTCAGCAATCTGGCTTGTTAAGTGCAGAACTGCAACAAAATGGGCAAGTGCAGGACAGCATTAGCACAAAACTGTCTTTTGTGGACAACAGCTGGCCCGTTGAACAGCAGAAAAATGTCATGCTCGGTGGTGGCGATAACGCGCTGATGTTGCCCGAGCAGGCGAGCAATATCCGGCTACAAAGTAGTGAAACGCCGCAGGAGATTTTCCGCAACAATCTTGATGCGTTAGTCGATGAACCGTGGGGTGGGGTGATCAACACCGGTAGCCGTCTGATCCCGCTCAGTCTCGCCTGGCGTTCGCTTGCCGATCATCAAAGTGCCGCCGCTAACGACATTCGCCAGATGATTCAGGATAACCGTCTGCGGCTGATGCAACTGGCGGGGCCCGGAGCGCGCTTTACCTGGTGGGGTGAAGATGGCAATGGTGACGCCTTCCTTACGGCATGGGCATGGTACGCCGACTGGCAGGCCAGCCAGGCGATCGGCGTAACGCAACAACCGGAATACTGGCAGCATATGCTCGACAGCTACGCGGAGCAGGCAGATAACATGCCGTTATTGCATCGGGCGCTGGTGCTGGCATGGGCGCAGGAGATGAATTTGCCGTGCAAAACGTTGTTGAAAGGGTTGGATGAAGCTATCGCCCGGCGCGGAACTAAAACTGAAGATTTCTCTGAGGAAGACACCCGCGATATCAATGATAGCCTGATCCTCGATACACCGGAGTCTCCACTGGCAGATGCGGTGGCAAACGTCTTAACCATGACGTTGCTGAAAAAAGCGCAGTTGAAGTCCACGGTGATGCCACAGGTTCAGCAATATGCGTGGGATAAAGCGGCAAACAGCAATCAGCCGCTGGCGCACACGGTTGTGCTGCTTAATAGCGGTGGCGACGCTACCCAGACGGCCGCTATTTTAAGTGGTTTGACCGCTGAGCAATCCACTATTGAGCGCGCGCTGGCCATGAACTGGCTGGCGAAATATATGGCGACAATGCCTCCAGTTGTTTTGCCTGCGCCTGCGGGCGCATGGGCTAAACATAAGTTAACTGGAGGGGGCGAAGACTGGCGTTGGGTTGGTCAGGGTGTGCCGGACATTCTCTCTTTTGGTGACGAATTATCGCCGCAAAATGTGCAGGTCCGCTGGCGTGAACCGGCAAAAACGGCTCAACAAAGTAACATTCCGGTGACCGTTGAACGCCAGTTGTATCGGCTTATCCCCGGTGAAGAAGAGATGAGCTTTACTCTGCAGCCGGTGACCAGCAATGAGATTGACAGCGATGCGCTGTATCTCGATGAAATTACGCTTACCAGCGAGCAGGATGCAGTTCTGCGCTATGGTCAGGTGGAAGTACCGCTCCCGCCGGGAGCCGACGTTGAGCGCACAACATGGGGCATTTCAGTCAATAAACCCAACGCCGCGAAACAGCAGGGGCAATTGCTGGAAAAAGCGCGTAATGAAATGGGCGAACTGGCCTATATGGTGCCGGTGAAAGAACTGACGGGAACGGTCACTTTCCGCCATTTGCTGCGCTTCTCGCAAAAAGGGCAATTCGTTCTGCCTCCTGCTCGTTATGTGCGTTCCTATGCACCTGCGCAGCAAAGTGTTGCGGCAGGGAGTGAATGGACCGGGATGCAGGTGAAATAAGTGAACTGGCGCAGAATCGTCTGGCTATTGGCGTTGGTTACTCTGCCAACACTTGCGGAGGAGACGCCGTTACAACTGGTGCTGCGCGGTGCGCAGCACGATCAACTGTATCAGCTGTCGTCATCAGGCGTGACCAAAGTCTCAGCATTACCTGACTCGCTCACCACGCCGTTAGGGAGTTTGTGGAAACTGTATGTTTACGCCTGGCTGGAGGATACCCATCAACCGGAGCAGCCCTACCAGTGTCGCGGAAACTCCCCGGAAGAGGTTTATTGTTGTCAGGCTGGGGAGAGCATAACGCGCGATACCGCGCTGGTACGTTCCTGTGGGCTCTATTTTGCGCCGCAGCGGTTGCATATTGGCGCAGATGTGTGGGGGCAATACTGGCAACAGCGTCAGGCACCTGCATGGTTAGCGTCTCTGACTACGCTGAAGCCAGAAACCTCGGTAACGGTTAAATCGCTGCTTGATTCATTAGCGACGTTACCCGCGCAAAACAAAGCTCAGGAAGTCTTACTGGATGTGGTGCTGGACGAGGCGAAAATCGGTGTCGCATCCATGCTCGGTAGTCGGGTACGGGTGAAAACCTGGAGCTGGTTTGCCGATGATAAACAGGAAATCCGTCAGGGTGGTTTTGCCGGCTGGTTAACCGATGGTACACCGCTGTGGGTTACTGGCAGTGGCACCAGCAAAACGGTACTAACCCGTTATGCGACGGTGCTTAATCGGGTTTTGCCAGTGCCGACGCAGGTTGCCAGTGGGCAATGTGTAGAGGTGGAGCTGTTTGCCCGCTATCCGCTGAAGAAAATCACAGCGGAAAAGAGTACGACGGCAGTAAAACCCGGCGTACTTAATGGGCGCTATCGTGTGACGTTTACTAATGGTAACCACATTACGTTTGTCAGCCACGGTGAGACGACCTTACTGAGCGAAAAGGGCAAACTGAAATTGCAGTCGCATCTCGATCGTGAAGAGTACGTTGCCAGAGTTCTGGATCGCGAGGCGAAAAGTACGCCCCCTGAGGCAGCGAAAGCCATGACCGTGGCGATTCGCACTTTTTTACAGCAAAACGCCAATCGGGAAGGCGATTGCCTGACCATCCCCGACAGCAGCGCCACGCAGCGTGTTTCTGCTTCGCCAGCGACCACGGGGGCGCGAACGATGACCGCCTGGACGCAGGATCTCATCTATGCAGGCGATCCGGTTCATTATCATGGCAGTCGCGCTACCGAAGGGACACTTTCCTGGCGGCATGCCATGGCCCAGGCGGGGCAGGGAGAGCGTTACGACCAGATACTCGTGTTTGCTTATCCCGACAACAGCCTTAGCCGCTGGGGAGCGCCACGCTCAACCTGCCAGTTATTACCCAAAGCGAAAGCCTGGCTGGCGAAAAAAATGCCGCAGTGGCGGCGTATATTACAAGGCGAGACGGGGTACAACGAACCAGACGTGTTTGCGGTCTGTCGTTTAGTCTCAGGTTTCCCCTATACCGATCGGCAGCAGAAACGGCTGTTTATTCGTAACTTCTTTACGCTTCAGGATCGGCTGGATTTAACCCATGAGTATCTGCACCTGGCCTTTGATGGTTATCCCACCGGGCTTGATGAGAACTATATCGAAACGCTGACCCGACAATTATTAATGGACTAATGCTATGCGAAAGATTTTTCTTCCGTTGTTACTGGTGGCGCTTTCGCCTGTCGCTCACAGTGAAGGTGTGCAGGAAGTCGAGATTGATGCACCGCTCTCAGGCTGGCATCCGGCAGAGG